>Ga0105049_10004382_pt1 | contig 16553 bp, 15 predicted proteins | sample MAT06_FD_78087 | JGI IMG/M metagenome (GOLD analysis project Ga0105049, IMG submission 78087) | Freshwater microbial communities from Lake Fryxell liftoff mats and glacier meltwater in Antarctica - MAT-06 | ecosystem: Environmental > Aquatic > Freshwater > Ice > Liftoff microbial mat | place... | reverse complement strand
GGCTCCACCTGATGCCGGAGCCGGAACTGGTGCATCTGTTCGATGGCGCGAGCGGCGACCGGATCAGCTGACCGGTTGCCGGCATTTGCCCCCTGACAGGGCAGGCGGCGGTCACCCCCCCCGGGGCCGCTGCACGACCCTCCCCCCGCGGGATATTTTCGAGCAGAAAATGAGCGGGGCGGTGGTGCGGGTGCCGGATCAGGTCGGGTGCCGGATCAGGTCGGGTGCCGGATCAGGTCGGGTGCCGGGCCGGGCAGCGGATTGGCGCTTCGTCACAACCCGTTGATCGGCACTTTCAGAAAGCGCTTGCCGCTTTCGTCAGGCTCGGGCAGGTCGCCGCCGCGCATGTTGATCTGCAGCGACGGGATTATGAGTATCGGCATCGCCAGCGTGGCGTCACGCGCTTCGCGCAGTGCGACGAAGTCATCCTCCGACACGCCATCATGGGCATGGATATTATGGGCTTTCTGCTCGGCCACCGTAGTTTCCCAGCGGATATCGCGCCCGTTCGGGCCGTAGTCGTGGCACATGAACAGCCGCATTTCCCCCGGCAGGCTCAGCACCCGCCGGATTGACCGGAACAGCGTGCGGGCATCGCCGCCAGGAAAATCGGCCCGCGCCGACCCACCGTCGGGCATGAACAGGGTATCGCCGACAAAGGCGGCGTTGCCCATCACATGGGTCATGCAGGCGGGCGTATGGCCGGGTGTGTGCAAAGCAGATGCGGTCAGCGTGCCGATCTGATAGCTGTCGCCATCGCGAAACAGCCGGTCGAATTGCGATCCATCGCGCTGAAACTCGGTGCCCTCGTTGAACACCTTGCCAAAAGTGGTCTGAATGACGGTGATATTCTCACCGATGCCGATCTTGCCACCCAGTTTGCCCTGTATATAGGGCGCGCCCGACAGATGGTCGGCATGGACATGGGTTTCGATCAGCCATTCCAGCGTCAGTCCTTGGCTTTGGATGTATTCGATTACCAGATCGGCGGAATGATAGCTGATCCGCCCGGCCGCATAGTCAAAATCCATCACTGCATCGATGACAGCGCAAGCGGCAGACCCGGGGTCCTTGACGACATAGCTGACCGTATTGGTGGCGGCGTCGAAAAAGGCCGTGACCTCGGGGCAAATGGTCAGGTCAGGCGATGGGGTGTCAGGAGACATTGGCCGATCCTTTCGCGACTGCCACAGGGGCCGGGACTGGCCCGGCCCCTGTTGATCGTGTCGGTCAGTTGGCCGAAGCTACCGCCCGCGCTGTCAGCACCCCGACAAGTGCGGCGCGGTAGACGGCGCTGCCGTGCAGGTCGTTGATCAGGTTGCCGGCATCCGCCACCAGCCCCTTGACGGCATCAGGGCTGAAATTCCGGCTCAGCGCTGCCTCGGCCTCGGCCCAGCGGAACACCCCTTCCTGCGATGCACCGGTTACCGCGACCCGGACACCGCTGCCGTATTTCGCCACAAAGACCCCGGTCAGGGCAAAGCGGCTGGCGGGCTGGTTGAACTTCACATAACCGGCCTTTTCCGGGATCGGAAAGCTGACCGAAGTGATGATCTCTCCCTCGGCAAGGGCGGTGGAAAACAACCCCTGAAAATAGTCATCCGCCGCGATGCTGCGGCGATCCGTCACCACGGTGGCACCCGACCCCAGCACCGCCGCCGGGTAACAGGCGGCGGGGTCGTTGTTGGCAAGACTGCCGCCGATGGTGCCGCGGTTGCGCACCGCCGGGTCGCCGATGCCGCCCGCCAGTCTGGCCAGCGCCGGGTAAAAGGCCGCTGCCTGCTGCGCCACCACCGCATGGGGCGTCGCCGCCCCGATGGTGACCGACGCCTTTGCCCGGCCCGACACGCCGTTCAGTTCGGCAATGCCGGTCAGGCTGACCAGCACCGCAGGCGAGGCCAGCCGCTGTTTCATCGTCGGCAGCAGGGTCTGACCACCCGACAGGGCCTGCGCCCCGTCACGTCCCATCGCTGCCACCGCATCGGTCAATGAAGCCGGTTTCACGAATTCGAAGTCGTACATGTCACACCCCCGCCTGCTGGTTGATTGCCGCCCAGACCCGCCCTGGCGAGACCGGCATGTCGATATGGCTGACCCCGGTATGGCCGCCCCGGTGCAGCGCGTCGATCACCGCATTGACCACCGCCGGCGGCGATCCGATCGCCCCCGCCTCGCCGCAGCCCTTGACCCCCAGGGGGTTGTGGGTGCACGGCGTCTGGCAGGAATAATCGACATTGTAGAACGGCACATCATCGGCGCGCGGCATGGCGTAATCCATGTAAGACCCGCTGAGCAACTGGCCGGTGCCGTCATAGGTGGTCTGTTCGCACAGCGCCTGCCCGATGCCCTGGCCAACGCCGCCATGCACCTGACCCTCCACGATCATCGGGTTCATGATATTGCCGAAATCGTCGGCGCAGTGGAAGGCCACCACCTCGACCTTGCCGGTGCCCGCGTCGACCTCGACCTCGCAGATATAGGCTCCGGCGGGGTAGGTGAAGTTGGCCGGGTCGTAGAAAGCGGTTTCCTCCAGCCCCGGCTCAAGGGTTTCCAGCGGGTAGTTGTGCGGCACATAGGCTGAAAAGGCGATCTCGCCAAAGGTCTTGGCCTTGTCGGTCCCGGCGACCGAGAATTTGCCATCCTCAAACGAGATATCCTCTTCAGCCGCTTCCAGCATGTGCGCGGCGATCTTCTTGCCCTTGGCGATGATCTTGTCCACCGCCTTGCTCATCGCCACCCCGCAGACCGCGAGCGAACGCGAGCCATAGGAGCCCATGCCGAACGGGATCTTGGATGTGTCGCCATGGACGATTTCGACCGAGCTTGCCGGGATCCCCAGCTTTTCCGCCACGATCTGCGGAAACACCGTTTCATGCCCCTGTCCGTGGCTGTGCGCCCCGACCATCACGCTGATGTTGCCGGTGGCATTCACCCGCACCGTGGCCGCATCATACAGACCGACCCGGGCACCAAGGATGCCGACCAGATGCGACGGCGCGAGGCCGCAGGCCTCGACCCAGGTAGACAGCCCCATGCCACGCAACTTGCCCCTGGCAGCCGAAGCGGCACGGCGTTTCTCAAAACCCGCCACATCGGCGATTTCGATGACTTTATCGAGCGTCGCCTGATAGTTGCCGGTGTCATAGGCAAGGCCGGCCGGCGTGGTATAGGGGAACATGTCGGGGGTGATGAAGTTCATTCGGCGCACCTCGAACGGGTCAAGCCCCAGTTCGCGGCACATCTTGTCGACCACCCGCTCCAGACTGAAGGTCGCCTCGGGCCGCCCGGCACCGCGATAGGCATCGACCGGGGCGGTGTTGGTGAACACGGTTTTCACATTCACATAGACATTGGGCACCTTGTAGGGCCCGGCCATCAGGGTGCCATGCAAAATGGTCGGCGTGACGGTGGAAAAGTTTGACAGATAGGCCCCGACATTGGCCATGGTTTCGGTGCGAAAGGCGATGAAGGTGCCGTCTTTCTCGCACGCCAGTTCGATCCTGGTCACATGATCGCGGCCATGGGCATCCGACAGGAAGCTTTCCGAGCGTTCCGCCGTCCAGCGCACCGGACGCGCCAGCTTTTTCGCCGCCGCCAGCACCAGCGCCTCTTCGCCATAGTGATAGATCTTCGATCCGAAACCGCCGCCGACATCCGGGGCCACCACCGTCAGCTTGTTTTCCGGGATGCCCAGCACAAACGCCGCCACCAGCAGGCGGGTCAGGTGGGGATTCTGGCTGGTGGTGGTCAGCTTGTAGTCGCCGGTGCCTGGGAAATATTCGCCGATGCTGGCGCGGGGTTCCAGCGCGTTGGGGATCAGCCGGTTGTTGATCAGTTCCAGCGTGGTCACATGCGGGGCCGCCTTGATCGCGGCATCGACCTTGGCGCGGTTGTCCTCGATCCAGCCCCAGTCGAAGCACAGGTTGTCGGGGATCTCGTCATGCACGCGGTTGCCCGGGTTGGCCAGTGCGGCGGCCATGTCGACGATGGCGGGCAGGTCGTCGATCACGCTGTCGTCCGCGATTGCCTGCGCGGCATCCTTGGCCTGATTGTAGGTTTCGGCCACCACGGCGGCATAGGCATCGCCGACATGACGCACCTTGCCATGGGCCAGCACCGGGCGCTTGGGCTCACGCATCGGCTCGCCATTGCGCGAGTTTATCAGCCAGCCGGCCGGGTTGCCGCCGACATCCTTGAAATCCTCGCCGGTGAAGGTCGCCAGCACGCCCGGCATTCCGGCAGCGCGCGCAGTGCCGACCGAGGTGATGCGGCCATGCGCGACGGTGGAGCGGACGAACACGGCATAGGTCTGGCCATGCAGGCTCAAATCGTCGGTATAGACCCCCCGCCCGGTCAGAAAGCGGATATCCTCGCGGCGCTTGGTCGATGCGCCGATGCCGTCACCTTTTGACCCATGATCCTTTGGCATTCTGTTCCCCTATTCGGCTGCGACACTCTGACCGGAAGCGGCCAGAACGGCTTTGACGATGTTGTGATAGCCGGTGCAGCGGCAGAGGTTGCCTTCCAGATAGTGGCGCACCTCGGCCTCGGTCGGCGTCGGGTTTTCGGCCAGCAATGCGGCGGTCGACATCACCATGCCCGGCGTGCAAAAGCCGCATTGCAGGCCGTGGTGGTCCTGAAACGCCTGCTGGATCACGCCAAGGCTGCCGTCGGCATTGGCCATGCCCTCGATGGTTTTCACCGATGCCCCGGCAACATCCTGTGCGAACACCGAACAGGATTTCACCGCCTTGCCGTCGATATGCACCACACAGGCCCCGCATTGGCTGGTATCGCAGCCGATATGGGTGCCGGTCAGGCCCAGCCCTTCACGCAAAAAGGCGGAAAGCAGCGTGCGCCCTTCCACCTCGCCGGAAACGGCCTTGCCGTTGACGGTCATGCTCACCTTGGTCATGCAGTCCTCCCTGTTTTGTCGTTGCGGGTTCAGCCGATGAGGCGGTGGAACCAGCCCTTCTTCTTTTCATCGCTGTCGCCCGCTTCGCCAAAGGCGGCTTCAGCCGCTTCTGCATCGGTCTGGGGTTCCAGCGCGGTCTTGAAATTCTCGAAAAACTGGTCAGCCAGTTTCTTGGCAAAGCCGTCGATGATGCGGCTGCCCAGTTGGGCGATCTTGCCGCCGACATTCGCCTCCACCACATAGCTCAGCCTTGTGCCACCGCCTTGGGGTGCCAGCGTCACCCTGGCACCGCCCTTGGCAAACCCGGCAGCGCCGCCCTTGCCTTCGCCCGAGATGGTGACGGCCTGACCCGGGGTAATGTCGGTCAGATGGACGATGCCGGTAAAGCGCGCCGATACCGGGCCGACCTTTTGCACCACCACCGCCTCGTACCCGGCTTCGGGCGAACCTTTCATGCTTTCGCATCCGGGGATGCAGGCTTTCAGAACCTCAGGGTTCAGAATGGCCGACCACACGGTTTCAGGCGGCGCTGCAATGTCGCGGTGATCGGATAGCTGCATGGAATCTCCCCCAGTTCAGCACAGCCTATTCGGTCCGGCGTTGCAAGGCTATTTGACCTTGATCTTGACCAGCCTGTGCCGTTTCGACCTTCGCCGCAGGCCCCTTTTAACGGCGGATGCAGGAAAACCTGGCCTTCAGGGGCTGCGGTGCGCGGCGGAAAGGGGGCGATGCCGCGGGCGCTGATCGTCGGGGATCAGCCATTGTTCAGCGATGCGCTGGCGATGACCTTGCGCGGTTTTGTCGGGCTGGGTGCGGTAGAAGCGGTGGAGCGGCCCGAAACCACGCTGAACCGGCTGGCGGTTCCGCCCCGGCCTGATGTGATCGTGGCGGATGGTCTGGTGCGGTTCAGGGCGATGGCGCAACCGGTGCCGGTCATCGGCTGCACCAAGCGGGCGAGATCGCGCCCCAAGGCTATGCCGGGGGCGAAGTGGTGGCGGCTGGCCTGCCGGACTGGGGGTTCGACGCCGGGATAGTGTGGATCCCCGATCCTGGCGCTGTCAATCGGCAAGATCTGGTGTCAGACATGATCCGCACCCGGCATGGCCTGCAACATCGCAGACCTGACCGGGATGGCGAGTTTGCCTTTTTGCCGGTCGATGGCAAGAGCCGGGGCGAAGATGCGCTGGTTTCGGCGCTGGCGATTGGGCTGGTGTTTGGTGGTTTGGCAAGACCCGGGGGGCCATGGCGGCGTGGCGCGGCAACACCCGGCGGTTCGGTGTTTTGTGCGCACCTCATTCCGGGCGAGGGTGTTCAACCTTGACCACATGATCCCGACCGAACGGCAGACGCTCTTTGAGGGGCGGCACCATTCTTCACACCCCGCTCAACTGGCGCGTCCCTGGGCAAGGGGCGCTGCCCCTTGGCCTGCGGCCTCACCCCGGGATATTTCCGAACAGAAAATGAGACAAGGTCAGCCGGGTCATAATGGACAGGCGGTTCACAAAGGGCAGGCGGGTCACAAAGGGCAGGCGGGTCACAAAGGGCAGGCGGGTCACAAAGGGCAGGCGGGTCACAAAGGGCGGGCGGGTCACAAAGGGCGGCGGGTCACAAAGGGCGGCGGGTCACACCGGACTGCGCGGCATGCGCGGGGCAGGGCGGGTCGGGATTTCCTTCAACAGGCCACCCACCCCCATCCGCGCGATCATCTCATCGGTGACAGGGACGCCACAGGTCAGCCGTTCCAGCACCCAGTCGGCACCGTTGAGTGCCGGTGAGCGGGCACAGCCGGGCAGGCCGATCACCGGGCGGTGGCCAAGGCTGCCGAGGAACAACAGGTTGCCGGGGTCCACCGGCATGCCAAACCGCGCCACGGTGCCACCCGCCCGGCGCAGGGCACCCGGGGCGACATCATCGGGATCGGACGTGGCAGCGCCGGTCAGGATCAGCAGGATATCGCCTGGCATCCGGGCAAGCGCCTGCGCCAGCGCTTCCTCGTCATGGGGCACCAGGCGGGTTTCGGCCAGCGCCATGCCAAGCGCGCGCAGCCGCGATGCCATCGCCTCGCGCCCCTTGGCGGCCAGTTTTCCATCGTCGCCCGCGGACTGGGTCAGGATCAGGCCTGCGGTGCGGCACACCACCGGCAGATGCGCCAGCCCGGCCCGGGCAGCCGCCTGTTCCGCCAGCACCAGCGCCGGTTCCGGCACGCCGTAGGTAATGATCTTGACCGTCGCCGCCAGCATTCCCGGGGCAAGGCGGGCCAGCGGCGGCAGCGTGGCCAGGGTGATCGCCGGATGGGTCAGATTAAGGGCATGCACGGCATCGGCATCGAACCGCAGCAGCCCGGGTGCGGTGGCCACCAGATTGACCCGCCCGGTATGGGCAAGGGTCAGCCGCAAGCCGGTGGTATCGGGCAAAAGCGCCGCCGCCAGCCGGGTTGCCGCAGGATTTTCGCCGACATCGCCTGGTTCCAGCCGCGCCACCTGAACCGGGTCGTGCCCGATGGCACGCAGCCGGTCGATGTCCGCCACCCCGAGGACCGCGCCTTTGGCCAGCTTTCCCTCGGGCGTCTGAACCGAATGGGCCAGCACCGCGCCAAGTGCGCTGTCAAGCGGGGCGGGGCCGAAGATCATGCGCCTTTCCGCAAGGCTTGGGTGATCTGGGCCAGGATCGACAGGGCGATCTCGGCAGGCGAACGCGCCCCGATCGCCAGACCCACCGGGGCATGGATGCGGGAAATCGCGCTGTCAGTCACCCCGGCATCGCGCAGACGGGTCAGGCGTTTGTCGTGGGTGCGGGTGGAGCCGAGGCAGCCGATATAAAAGGCCGGGGTGGCCAGCGCGGCAAGGATGGCGGGGTCGTCCAGTTTGGCGTCATGGGTCAGGGTGACGATGGCGGTGCGGGCATCGGGGGCCAGCGCCGCCAGCGCCTCATCCGGCCAGTCATGGATGACCTTCTGGCCGGGAAAGCGGGCGGCCGCGCCAAAAGCCTCACGCGGGTCGATCAGGGTGCAGTCATAGCCGCATAGCAGCGCCATCGGCAGCAGCGACTGCGCGATATGAACGGCCCCGACGACGGCAAGGCGCAGGGGCGGGTTGTGGATCGCGGTGAAGATCTCGCCGTCGGGGCCGGAATCTGGGCCGGAATCTGGGCCGGAATCGATGCCGGATTGGTCGGCGCGAAATCTTGGTGCCAGGGCACTTTCGGGGATATCGGTGCGGCGCTGCCAGGTGGTGAGGTTGACAGAGTAGGCCAGCGCCCGGCGTTCGGCACGGGCGGCGGTGATCTGTGCCAGCAGGTCAGCGGGCAGGCCGCCGGCCCCCACCGGTTCAACCAGAATGCGGATGGTGCCGCCACAGGCCAGACCGACGGCAAAGGCGTTTTCGTCGCTGACGCCATAGGTCAGCAGGCGCGGTGTGCCGTCAGTCAGTGCCGCCAGCGCCTCCTCGACCACGGCACCCTCGACACATCCGCCCGACACCGATCCCATCATCTGGCCATCGCCGGCAATCACCAGTTGGCTGCCGGTCGGGCGCGGGGCCGACCCCCAGGTCTCGACCACCGTTGCCAGTGCGGCACCCCGCCCGGCCAGATGCCATTCAAGCGCAAGTTCCGGCATGTTGTCAGTGGGTTGCATCAGGTTCCTCCACCGTTTTACAGTGACATGAGCCGCATGAGGCGGGGCTTGTCGCCGGCATCGGCGGCAGTGGACAGGGCCTGCCCCAGCGCCTCCAGTGAGGCTATGGTGTGACCGGCGCGAAAGCAATCGACATGCGGCAGCATCGTGGCGATGCCGCGCGCCCTGGGCGCAAAGCCATCCCAGCGCAGCAGCGGGTTGATCCAGACCAGCCGCCGCGATGACAGGTGCAGCCGCTCCATCTCGCGGCCAAGGTCGCTGGTACTGCTGCGGTCCAGCCCGTCGGTGATCAGCAGCACCACCGCCCCGTGCCCCATGACGCGGCGCGACCAGTCGCGGTTGAACTGGTGCAGGCAGTCGCCGATCCGGGTGCCGCCCTGCCAGTCCTGCGCCTGTGCCCCGGCAGCGGCAAGGGCGGCATCGACATCGCGGTTGGCCAGGTGGCGGGTGATGTTGGTCAGCCGGGTTCCGAAGGTGAAGCCGTGCAGCCGCGCCCATCCCGCGCCTTTCTGATTGGCGACGGCATGCAGGAAATGCAGCGCCATCCGGCTGTAATGCGCCATCGATCCCGAAATGTCGCACAGCACCACCAGCCCGGGCCAGCGCTCGCGGCGCTGGCGGTGGGCAAGCTGTGACAGGTCGCCGCCGTGGCGCAGACTGGCCCGCATGGTGCCGCGCCAGTCGGCCAGCGCCCCTGCCGTCGCCGCCCGGGTGCGGCGGGACGCCAGCGGGCGCACCGGCAGCGACAGGCGGGCGATCATCCGCCGCGCTTTTGCCATTTCAGCCACCGACATCTGTTCGAAATCCAGCGTTTTCAGGCGTTCGGTGGCGGATGCCGTGGCGGTGGCGTCGGCCTCGATCCGGGTGTCGCCGGGCGTTTCGGGCAGCGGCGGGGGCGGTTCTGCCAGATCAAGCAACGCCTGTGCCGCGCGCTTTTCGGCGCTGGCGGCGCGGCGCTCGTCCTGCACGCCCGAGATCGCGGGCAGCAGCAGCGACATCATGTGTTCGAGAAACTGCGGGTCGCGCCAGAACAGGCGGAAGCACTGGGCAAACACCGCCCGCTCTTCGGGGCGAGAGACGAAACAGGCCTGCAGGGTCCAATAGAAATCGGCGCGGTCGGTAAAGCCGATGGCCTCCACGGCGCGGATCGCATCGACCACCCGGCCGGGGCCGATGCGCAACCCGGCCCGGCGCAGGGCGCGGGCGAAATGAATGATGTTGTCGGGCAACCTGCCGGCATCTGGCAAGGTGGCGGCGGGCAAAGGCTGGGGGACTGGCATGCCCTATCCCGCCGCCAACCCGGCCCGCACCTCATCCAGCAGGCGCTTGGCCTCTGACCCCTGAATGCGCTGGATATCATCCTGATATTTCAGGATCGCCCCGAGGGTATCGGCAATCACCTCTGGCGACAGGGCAATGACATCGAGCGCCAGCAGGCATTTGGCCCAATCAATGGTTTCCGCCAGACCGGGTTTCTTGAACAGGTCTTCGCCGCGCAGTTTCTGCACGAACGCCACCAGTTCGGCGCTGAGGGCGGCACTGGCTTGCGGGGCACGGGCGCGCACGATCGCCAGTTCGCGGGCGAAATCGGGGTAATCGACCCAGTGGTAGAGGCAGCGGCGTTTCAGCGCGTCATGCACCTCGCGGGTGCGGTTCGATGTCAGGATGACAATCGGCGGCTCGGCGGCGCGGATGGTGCCCAGTTCGGGGATCGTCACCTGAAAATCGGACAGGGCCTCCAGCAGGAAGGCCTCGAACGGCTCATCGGTCCGGTCCAGTTCGTCGATCAGCAGCACCGGCGCGCCGCCGGGTTGCGGGCGCATCGCCGCCAGCAGCGGGCGCTCGATCAGATAGGCCTCGGTGAACAGCTCGTCGCGCAGCGCGCCCCGGTCGGCCATCCCCGCCGCCTCGGCGGTGCGGATCGCGATCATCTGGGCGGCAAAGTTCCAGTCGCAGACGGCAGAGGCGGCATCCAGCCCCTCATAGCACTGCAGGCGGATCAGGCGCCGACCAAGGGCACTTGCAATCGCCTTGGCGATCTCGGTCTTGCCGACCCCGGCTTCGCCTTCGAGAAACAGCGGGCGGCCAAGCTTCAGCGCCAGAAAGGTCACGGTGGCCAGCGGGCGCGATGCCAGATAGCCGGCCCCTTCCAGCATGTGCACGACATCGTCGATGGATCGGGGCAGGGTGGCCACCTTGGGTTCCTTTGCTGGGCTGGCGGCAAGGATGGGTGGCGCGGCGCGGGTGTCAAGGGCTGACGACAGCGGCGGCGGGCAGACCTTCGGAGGGGGGCGGGGGTGCGGCGTCACAGCCCCTGACGCAACTGCTCCCTGGTGATGGTGGCTTTGGCACCCGAGGCGATCACGCTGCCACGCTGCAGCACATAGAACTGATCGCCAAGATCATAAGCGAAATCAAGATACTGCTCGACCAGAATGATCGCCATGTCGCCGCGCTGTTTCAGGTAGGTGATGACCCGCCCGATCTGCTGGATGATCGAGGGCTGGATGCCTTCGGTCGGTTCATCCATCAGCATCACCTTTGGCCGGGTGATCATGGCGCGGGCAATCGCCAGTTGCTGTTGCTGGCCGCCCGACAGGTCGCCGCCGCGCCGGTGCCCCATGTCCTTGAGCATCGGGAACAGGTCATAGATCTCATCGGGGATGCGGTGGTCAGATTTGGGCAGCAGCGCAAAGCCGGTTTCCAGATTTTCGCGGACCGTCAGCAGCGGAAAGATCATCCGCCCCTGCGGCACATAGGCCAGCCCCTGCCGGGCCATCACCTGCGGTGGCACCCGCCCCATCTCCTTGCCGTTGCAGGTCACGGTGCCACCGGAGCGCAGATGGGTGCCCGCCAGCGCCTTCAGCAGCGAGGTCTTGCCGACGCCGTTGGTGCCCATCACGCAGGTCACCTCGCCCTTGGCCGCCGCCAGATCAATGCCATGCAGGATCTGCGATCCGCCGTAATGCAGCGTCAGGCCCTTGGTTTTCAGCATCGCTCACCGCCCCAGATAAACGTCGATGACCTGCGGGTTGCGGGTCACATGATCCAATGATCCTTCAGCCAGCACCGCGCCTTCGTGCAGCACCGTGACCTTGCAGTTCAGGCGGCGGACAAATTCCATGTCATGTTCCACCACCACCACGGCGCGGGTCCGGGCCAGATCGACCAAAAGTGCCGTGGTATGTTCGCGCTCGCCCATCGTCATCCCGGCGGCGGGTTCATCGACCAGCAAAAGCATGGGTTCCTGGGCCAGCAGCATGGCAATCTCCAGCCACTGCTTCTGGCCGTGGCTGAGTTCGCCCGCCTTGCGCGACAATTGGTCCGACAGGCCAACCTCGCCCGCCAGCGCCGCCACTCTGGCGCCATGTTCCGGGCCGGGACGCCAGAACAGCACCCGGAACGGCCCGCGTGGGGCTTTCAGCGCCATGGTCAGGTTTTCAGCGACGCTCTGATCCTCGAACACCGTCGGGCGCTGGAACTTGCGCCCGATCCCGGCCCGGGCGATCTGGGCTGCCGACAGTTTCAGCAGGTCGGTGGAATTGGGGCCGAACCGCACCGAACCGCTGTCTGGCCGGGTCTTGCCGGTGACGATATCCATGAAGGTGGTCTTGCCCGCGCCATTGGGGCCGATCACCGCGCGCAATTCCCCCTCAGCCACCGAAAACGACAGGTTGTTGATGGCGCGAAAGCCGTCGAACGTCACCGAAACGCCGGATACTTCCAGAAGCGTGGTCATTCCCTCGCCTCCTGTTCCTGCAGTGATCCGTCATCGGGGCCAAGGGCGGCCCCCTTGCGGTCGGGAGAGCGCAGACCCTGGGCGAGGTCGAACAGACCGCCGATGCCCTTTGGCGCAAACAGCGTGACCAGCACGAAACTGAGGCCCAGAAGCACCGTCCACCAGTCAACCCAGTCGATCCGGGCAAAGCCAAGGTTGATTGATGGCACCCGGCCCCCGGTGAACCATGTCGAGAGCAGCGAGACAAAGGCGGCCCCGATCACCGCGCCGTACAGCCGCCCGCGCCCGCCGATCGCCACCCATACCGCCAGATAGATCGAGGCGATCGGAGCCAGCTCCGCCGGGTTGATGATGCCCGCCTGCGGGTAATACAACGCCCCCGCAATGGCGGCGATGGCGGCGGTGAGGGTAAACAGGAACAGCTTGTAGCCTTCAACCCCGTAACCCAGAAACCGCACCCGCGCCTCGTCATCGCGGATGGCGCGGGTGACCGACCCGAATTTGCCCGACACCACAAAGCTGATGGTCAGGTAGCCAAGCCCCAGCGCCAGCGCTGAGGCCCAGAAGAACCAGAGCGATAGTTTATCCTGCCCCACCGTGCCCAGCCCCGGCAGGTTCTGCAGGCCCGACAGACCGTTGTTGCCGCGCAACCCGCTTTCGTTCTGAAACAGATAGAGCGACAGCGCCAGTGTCATCGCCTGGGTGAGGATGGAAAGATAGACCCCGGTCACCTTGCTGCGGAACGCCAGCCAGCCAAAGACGGCTGCCAAGACCCCCGGCACCAGCACCACCAGCGCCATCTGCACCGGGAATGATCCCGCCCAAGTCCAGATCCACGGCAGGTCAGAGCCGCCGACCACGCCGAAAATCTGGGTGGCGATGCCTTGCGAAATCTCTTCCGGCGTGGCGGGCAGGGGGGAGGAGGCCAGCGACTGCACCACAATCTCGCGGGTGCGGGCATACATCAGCCACATGCCGACCATGTAGCCACCAAGGGCAAAGAATGCCATGTGGCCCAGCGACAGGATCCCGGCATAACCCCAGATCAGATCCATCGCCAGCGCGACAAGGCACAGGCAGAGCGTCTTGCCCAGCGTCTTGACAAAAGCGGTGGAGAGAAGGCCGAGGCCGGTGCCCTCTGCCGCGAGGGTCACGGCAAGGGTGAAGAGGGCAAGCAGGGCGATGAACCACAAGAGCGACGGGTTGCGGGTGAAGAAGGGGCGGGTCATTGCGTGGCCTTTGCAGCGGCATCGCGGCGCTGCCCCCAAACCCCCGGGATATTGTTGAACAGAAAATGGGGGAAGCAGGCAGGTTTGCGGTCCTGTCTCATTGTCAATCCCCCGCCGCGCGGCCCTTGAGGGCGATGATGCCGCGCGGGCGGAACTGGATGAACAGGATGATGAACAGGATCATGTAGGTTTGCGCGGCCAGCGTGTTGGAGGGGTTGAGCCATTCGATCACCTTTTGCAGCCCGCCGATCATTGCAGCCCCTGCCAGCGTGCCCCAGATATTGCCGACCCCGCCGACCACCACCGTCATGAAGCTTTGCACGATATAGTCGGAGCCGAGTTCCGAGGTGACCTTGGCAAACAGCCCGATCGCCACCCCGGCGATGCCGGCGATGCCGGAGCCGAGGCCGAATGTCAGCATGTTGATCCGGTCGGGGTTGATGCCCATCGATGCCGCCATCGACGGATTTTGCTGGACCGCCCGCACCTCCAGCCCCAGCCTCGTGCGCTTCATGATCCACAGGAACAGGGCCAGAAACAGCAGCGCCAGTCCGAAGATCGCGATGCGGATATGGCTGACCTGCACCACATCGTTCAGCGACAGCGCCCCGTCGAGCCAGGCCGGGGCGGTCAGGGGCCGGGCCTGAGTACCAAATATGTTCTTGGCCAGTTGCTGCAGCGCGATGGAGATGCCGAAGGTGGCCAGCAGGGTTTCCAGCGGCCGCTTGTACAGATGGCGGATCACCAGCCGCTCCATCGCCACCCCGGCGCCAAAGGTCACCCCAAAGGCCGCAGGCAAAGCCACCGCCAGCGACAGGGTATAGTCGGGGATCAGTTGCTGGATGGCATAGCCGGTATAGGCCCCCATCATGATGAATTCGCCATGCGCCATGTTGATGACGCGCATGACGCCAAAGGTGATGGCAAGGCCGATGGCGGCGAGAAAGTAGATCGAAGCCAGCGAGATGGCATCAATCGCCAGATCGAGCGCCTGCATCAGCCCGACCCGCAGATCGATGGCTTTCAGCGCCCGTGTAGCGGCGGCGGTGACGTTGCTGTCGGGTTCCAGATAGGCGTCGTAAATCTGATGGGCGGCAAGGGCGGCGGTGGCCTCATCATCTGTCGCCGCCTGCGGCGCCAGACCGGCCACCTCCAGCGCGGTATAGGCGCGGTCACGGCCCGGTTGGGTGGCAAGGTCAGCCAGAGCCACCCCTGCCACAGCACCGTCGGCCAGATGTGCGGTCAGGGCGGCGCGCTGATCGTCATGGGTCAGGCGGGCGGGGGCGAGGTTGGCGGCGACCAGCAGGTCATAGGCCTCGGCTTCAGGCAGGTCTTTTCCCGGCGCAAGAAGCCTTGCCACGTTGTCAGTGGCGGGGGGCGGGCCAGCCGATATCCGGCGTTCGGTGGCCAGAACCGGATTCAGGCTGGCACGGAGGTCGAGGCCGGTTTCGGTCGCAAACCCGGCAATTGCGGCAATCCGCGCCTCGGATGAAGGATCAAACCGAAGGGTCAGCAACCGCTCCAGCCGGATCTTGCGCGCCTTGAGCGTGGCGTCGGGTTCGCCGTCGATGGCGGCGCGCAGGGGGGCAAGATGAGCGGCGGAGGGGTCGGCGGAAATGCTGTCAACCGCCTCGATCCGGCGAGTGATGTCGGGGTCGGACAGCGTAAATTGCACCAGCGCCGCCGAAATCAGGCCGCGCACCCCGGCGTTGGGTTTCAGTGCGGTGATGTCGGATTTGGCAGCGGTTCCCGCAGCCGCACCGGCCAGATCGGTCAGGGCATAGCCTGCGGGATCAGGGGCCAGAAGGAAAAACGCCTTGTCGGATTTGCGCTGGCCAAGGGTCTTGCCCTCCCAAGCCTGCAGGAAGCGCGCCGCCAAAGGGTCACCCGAGGCCACCAGTTCGTCGATCACCTGCCCGATGGTCTGGCGCGATGGCTTTTCAATCGCTGCGGCATTGCGCGCCACCACCTCGGGCAGGGTTTCGGCGGCGAGGGGCAGGGCCGCCGCGAGCATCAGCAGCAGGCAAAGGAACAGGCGTTTCACGGGCAGGACCCCTATTGGGTCCGGAGGGCAGGGCACTGCCCCCCGGGGATCAGCAAGGGATCAGGCTCAGTAGTTCGAGGTCAGTTGGACGCAGGTCTTGGTTTCGGTGTTGTACATGCCGCATTTCAGGTCTTTCCAGTCCGCCGAAAGCACCGCCGATTCAGGCAGATAGTCGGTCCAGGCGTCGCCCGCCACCGGTTCGGTCTGGCTGATGATGTCGAACTGGCCATCGGCGCGGATCTCGCCGATCAGCACCGGTTTGGTCAGATGGTGGTTGGCCAGCATTTCGGCGGTGCCGCCGGTCAGGTTGGGGAATTTCTGCCCGATCATCGCCTCGGATACCGCGTCAACCGCCGTGGTACCTACAGCAGTGACCGCATTCACCCACATGTTGAAGCCGATGTAATGCGCCTCCATCGGGTCATTGGTGACGCGCTTGTCATCGTTGATGAAGGCTTTCCACTGCGCGATGAAGGCCGCATTTTCCGGCGTATCGGCCGACATGAAATAGTTCCATGCCGCCAGATGACCGGCAAGGTTGGTGGTATCCAGCCCCGACAGCTCCTCTTCGCCGACCGAGAAGGCGATGACCGGCAGCGTATCGGCGGTAACGCCGCCAGCCGCCAGTTCCTTGTAAAAGCCGATGTTGGCATCGCCGTTGATGGTCGAGATGACGCCGACTTTCTTGCCGTCAGCACCCAAAGCGACCACGTCGCCAACGATCTTGGACCAGTCGGAATGGCCGAACGGGGTATAGTTGATGAAGATGTCTTTTTTGGCGATGCCTTTGGCGATCAGATAGGCTTCCAGAATGTTGTTGGTGGTGCGCGGGTAGACATAATCGGTGCCGAGCAGGGCGAATTTCTGGATGCCGAGCTCTTCCAGATAGTAATCCACCGCCGGGATCGCCTGCTGGTTCGGCGCGGCACCGGTGTAGAATACGTTCTTCGACGATTCCTCGCCCTCATATTGCACCGGGTAGAACAGCAGGC
>Ga0105049_10004379_pt1 | contig 16564 bp, 16 predicted proteins | sample MAT06_FD_78087 | JGI IMG/M metagenome (GOLD analysis project Ga0105049, IMG submission 78087) | Freshwater microbial communities from Lake Fryxell liftoff mats and glacier meltwater in Antarctica - MAT-06 | ecosystem: Environmental > Aquatic > Freshwater > Ice > Liftoff microbial mat | place... | reverse complement strand
TGCCGAGAGATCCGGACTCGTTCGCGCGTCCCGATCATCATGGTCACGGCCCGCAACGCCGAGATCGACGCGGTCGTAGGTCTCGAGGTGGGCGCCGACGACTACGTGACCAAGCCGTTCCGGCTGCGCGAGCTGGTGGCCCGGGTCCGGGCCGGCCTGCGGCGCAGCCCGTCCGACGACGACCTTCCGGTCGACCACACCGAGCAGCTCGAAGTGGGCGACGTCCGGCTCGACGCGGCGCGCCACGAGGTGTTCGTCCGCGACGACCTCGTCGCGTTGCCGTTGAAGGAGTTCGAGCTGCTCGAGCTGCTGCTCGCCAACGCCGGACGGGTGCTCACCCGCGACGTGTTGATCGATCGGATCTGGGGGCCGAACTACTTCGGCGACACCAAGACACTCGACGTGCACGTCAAGCGGCTCCGAGCGAAGATCGAAGCCGATCCTGCGAACCCGGCGCGCATCGTCACCGTCCGCGGCGTCGGCTACCGCTACGAGAAGACCCGCGCGACGAGCCCCTCCGCTTCGTAGCGTCGGGGAGGAGATCGTCGACGACCAGGTGGAGGCCGGCGAGCTCGTCGGCAGCTTCGACCGGTTCTTCCTCGACGGCCGGAGCCGCGGTCGGGATCGCGAGGCCGGCGGCGAGATCAGCCAGCTGCGCTCGGGCACTCACCGGCTCGTGGGGAGGCTCGGGATCGCGCGGCTCGGGTGCCGGGGCCCACGACGCGAGCGACGTGATGACGTCGGGCGTCCGTGAGTCGACCGGCTCGGCGGAGGTCGGGTCTGCGACCGCCGCGGGGACGGAGACCACCGAAGGCGGTGGCGGCTGCACGTTCGCGTCCGACCGTTCGTCGGATTCCCAACCCTCACCGAGCAGATCCGAGATCTTCATGGCATCCGTTCCCTGACTCTGGGCGTTCCATCACTACGTGGTGGTGCGGTCTCTGATGTTTCGGGTGTCACTTCACAACTTGGCGAGGGCTTCCTCGTACTCGGCCTTGGCGCGGGGCGTCGCGAGGTTCGCCGATGCGAACGTGGCGGAGACGATGCCCTGCTTGTCGATCACGACGGTGGCGCGGTTCGCGCAGCCGAGCTGCTCGTTGAACACGCCGTAGGCCTTCGCCACCGCGCCGTGGGGCCAGAAGTCGCTCAGCAGCGGGAAGGTGTAGCCCTGGGCCTCGGCCCACTGGGCCTGCGCGTGACGGGTGTCGCAGGAGATCGCGACGACTTGCGCGTCGGCGGCGTCGAAGGCCGACGGGTCGTCGCGGATCTCGCAGAGCTCGCCCTGGCACATGCCGGTGAACGTGAACGGGTAGAAGACCACGACGACGTTCAACTTGTCGCGGAAGTCGGCGAGACCGACGTCGTGACCGGACTGGTCCTTGAGCGTGAACTCGGGTGCTTCCTGGCCGACTTCGACCATGTGTGTGCCTCCTGGAGCTGGGACGGGACATCGGAACGGCAGGGGGCCGAACGGATGATGGTCCCAGGGAATCTACGGCGTGATGCCGCGATTGCTTGAGCGGGCCGCGCGAAGTTCACCGAGCAGTGACTCGGCGACACCGTCGAACGGGGCCTGTTCCAGCACCGGGAGGGGGGTCACCGAGCAGTAGCCGGCGGTGAGCACGGCGAGGTCGGTGTCTTCGTCGGGGAGCACGTCGTTCCCCCTGAAGTCGAGGAGCAACTCGCCGCCGCTGTGGTCGGCCGAGGCCGCCCAGACTGTCCCGTAGGGGGCGAGGCGGGCCTCGCGGACCCCGAGGACCTCGTCGAACGGCCGGTTCGGGGCGTTCAGGTTCAGGACCCGGGGTGGGGTCGACGGCTCGGCGACCCATGGGATGGCGGCGAGGGCGAAGCGCGCTGCGGTGTCCCATTGGTACTCGTCGGTCTCGGTGGTGTCCCAGCCTGCGGGCGACCGCACGCTCACTGCGAGGCCCGGAACGCCGAGACCCGCAGCGGTGAGCGCGGCGCCCACCGTGCCGGAGTGGAGCACGAGGTGGCCCGTGTTCGCGCCGGGGTTCACTCCCGACGCGACGAGTTCGGGCACGGGCCCGAAGCCGCCCAGGCAGGCCGCGTAGACGGCGGTGGCCGGGGGAGCGTCGATGGCGAGGACCGGCACGCCGCCGGGTGTCTCCCACCCGTGCTCGACGACGGGGATCGACGTGTTGCGGTGGAGCGGCCCGATCGCGGCGCTGCTCCCGCTGCGTTCGCTCGTGGGGGCAACGACGATCACGTCGTGGCCGGCGTCGTGCAACACGCCGGCGAGCGCCATGATCCCGGGCGACTCCACCCCGTCGTCGTTCGTGACCAGGATCCTCATTCCGTCGACGCTACCCACGGCGGTGGTCCGCCCGGGAACGATCGGGGGCGCGCCGGGGAACGAACGGGTGAACGGGAGCTTGATGTTCACGGTGCCGGGTTGCTTCGCGACCCTGGTGCGGGCCAGGGTCCACCCGATGACGTCTCCGATGGGTCGGGTGGTGGTGGTCGGGGGTGGCGTGATCGGGACGATGCACGCCTGGGCGGCCCGACGGGGGGGCCACGAGGTACGCCAGCTCGAGGCCGATGCCGAACCCCGGCGGGCCTCGGTGCGGAACTTCGGTCTCGTCTGGGTGAGCGGGCGCGCACCCGGCCCGGAGCTCGACCTCGCGTTGCGCGCTCGCGCGCGGTGGGAGGAGCTCGGGACTGCCATCAGCGGCATCGGGTTCCGGCCCGACGGATCCTTGACCGTCGCTCAGCACCCGGCGGAGCTCGCGGTGATGGCGGAACTGGTGGCCCAGCCCGACGCCGACCGGCGGGGCGTGCAGCTCCTCGACCCCGACGAGACCCGGGCGCAGAACCCCGCGGTCCGGGGTGAGCTCCTCGGCGCGCTGTTCTGTTCGCGCGATGCCGTGGTGGAACCCCGCCAGGTGCTCCCGGCCGTGCGCGGGTACCTGGCCGCCGGCGGCGGCTACGAGTTCGTGCCGGGGCGGGTGGCGACGCGCGTCGAGCCGGGACGGGTCACCGACCACACCGGTGCGGTGCACGAGGGAGATCTCGTGGTGGTGTGTCCCGGCGCGATGCACGACGGCGTCGCGGCCGAGTTCCTCGCCGACGCGCCGGAGCGGCGGTGTCGACTCCAGATGCTGCAGACCCAACCGTTCGGCGAACGGCTCACCACCGCACTCGCCGACGGCGACTCGTTGCGGTACTACCCGGCCTTCGACCTCCCGTCGGCCACCGCGCTCCCGCCTCCGGCGCCCGTGGTGGCCGAGTACCGCGCGCAACTGCTCGTGGCCCAACGCAGCACGGGTGAGCTCACCATCGGCGACACCCACCACTACGACGAGCCCTACGACTTCGCCGTCGACGAAGCGCCCTCCGCCCACCTGCTCGGCCGCGCCGAGTCGCTGCTCGGTCGTCGGCTCCCAGCGGTGGAGCGCCGCTGGGCCGGGGTCTACTCGCAGGCGACCGACGACAGCCCGTGCGTGCGGGTGTGGCCCGATCCGCGCATCGTCGTCGTGACCGGACTCGGCGGCCGGGGGATGACGTTGTCGCCCGCGGTGGCCGAACAGACCATGGAGGACCTCTCGTGATCACCCTGGCCGTGCTCGACATGGCGGGCACCACCGTCAGTGACGGTGGCGTCGTCGAAGCCGCGTTCGTGGAAGCGTTGGCCGGGATGGGGTTCGATCCCGACGGTCCGGAGCTGGCGCCGCATCTCGCGTACGTGCGCCGGACCATGGGCCAGTCGAAGATCGAGGTGTTCACCGCGGTGTTCGAAGGCAACGGGGCGAAAGCGCACGAAGCGAACGGTCGGTTCGAGGAGGCATTCGATGCTGCGGTGTCGCGAGGTGAGGTCGCCGCGCTCCCCGGATCCGAGACCGCCCTCGGTGCGCTGCGGGCGATGGGGATCAGGGTCTGCCTGACCACCGGGTTCTCGCGTCCGACCCGCGAACAGATCATCGACGTGCTCGGGTGGCGAGACCTCATCGACCTGTCGTTGAGTCCGGAGCCGGGCATCCGGGGCCGCCCGTATCCCGATCTGATCCTCACTGCGCTGATGCGGCTCGACATCGAGAGCGTCCGGTCGGTCGCCGTGGCCGGCGACACCACGAGCGACGTCGTGTCGGGCCACCGCGCCGGAGCCCGTGTCGTTGCCGGAGTGCTCACCGGCGCCCACGACCGGATCCAACTCTCCGAGGCGGCGCCGACCCACATCCTGACCAGCATCGACGAGCTCCCCGGCGTCCTCGGCCACCTCACCCTCGAGGGCTAGCTCCGCTCTCGGGCGTCAGGCGGCGCGTGAGCTCCTCGAGGAGGGGGCGCCAGGTGTCGAGTCCGGGCACCGCGAGGCCGGGGACCTTGGCGTCGTCGTCCGCTCGGCGCAGCGCGAGCACCGCGTCGAGATCGTCGATCTCCGAGAACGCGGCGACCTCGCGAGCGTCCATCACGCCACCCTGTTCGACCAGTGTCTCGATGCTGCGGGGGCTGAGGCGGGACCGGTACCCCGGGTCGGCGGCCACGAGGTAGCGCTTGGCGTCGGCGTGACGGGCCACGAGTCGGCCGACCCGCGCTCCGAGGAGCGGCGCGACCAGTGCGCCGCCGCGACCTGCGTGCGTGTCCATCGCGTGGGGTTCGACGACGGTGCCGACGTCGTGGACGAGCCCCGCGACCTGGAGCTCGGGGTCGGCGGGCGCGCGCTCGGCGAGCAACGCCGCACACTGCAGGCCGTGGGCGAGGATGTCGAGGCGTTCCTCGTCGTCGTGCCGGGCTCCGTCGAGGAGCAGCGTGCAGAGTTCGTCGACGGTCATCGCCGACCTAGGTGGGTGGCGGCAGGTAGCGGGCCGACACGACCTCTTCGCCGTCGAGGTCGAGGGCCCACACCGAGCCCTTCTCGCACCGGGGATCGGGGCCGATGTCGATGCCGGATCGCTCGAGCCGGGCCAGGAGCTGGGGGATCACGTCGCCGTGGCTGCAGAGCACGCCGCCCGTCGCGGCGGTTTCTCGCACCAAGGCGAGCGCGCCGTACGGCCCGGCGTCCTCGGCGAGGCGATCGTCGAGCTCGACCTCGAACGAGGCGCTCGCGGCGAGCGGTTCGACTGTCTCGAAACATCGGACGAACGGACTCGACACGATGCGGTCGAACGACTCCGACGCCAACAGCGCGACGAGGGCGTTGGCCTGGCGCCGACCGGGCTTCGACAGCGGACGGCGCCCGTCTTCGCCGCTCCACGCGCGGCGGCTGCCGGCCTTGGCGTGCCGGACCACCCAGACGGTCATGGCCAGACGGTCATGGTCGGCCGGTCATGGGTCGAGCGAGCGCACGAGCTCGCGGTCGTGTTCGTACGAGAGCAGGTCCACCGCGTCGTCGGGCCTGCACCAGCACAGTCGGTCGACCTCGGCGTTCGGGACGAACGGGTGTGCCGTCTCTGCTGCATCCATGAGCCAGTAGCGCACGAGCTTCGGTCTTCCCTTGTGATCCTCGTACTCCACCGGCGCGAGCTCCCGACCGAGTTCGCAGCGGAGGCCGGTCTCCTCCTCGACTTCTCGTCGGGCGGCGTCTTCGAACGACTCTCCCGGTTCGAGCTTGCCCTTCGGCAGCGACCAGTCGTCGTAGCGGGATCGGTGCACGAGCGCGATCTCATCGCCGCCCGCAGCGCCGTCCACGGCTGGTCGGCGCACCACCCCACCGGCGGCGCGCACGATCTTGCGCTCAGCGTTGGAGCCGTCGGCGGCTACCACCAGCGCCGAAGCTGCTTCCCACGCGCGGCAGCCCATGTGTCGGGCCACGCGGCCCGGGCCGCGGCTTCGTCGACGCGTTCGAGACCCGCCAGCTGACCTGCCGCGAATGCCTCGTTCGGTGTTGCCCCGACGGCGGCGTCGCGGAGCCAGCCTGCCGCGACGATCGCGTCGTGGTGATCGCCGAGCACGTTCTGGATCGCGGCGATGCGTCGGGCGAAGCGGCGCGCGGGGCGGCCGACGACGGGGACCATCGCTTCGGCGGCGTACCGGCATCGCTTGGCGCGGATCCGGATGTCGTGGAGGGCTTCGTCGGCCGGATCGGGCTCGAGTGCGTCGACCGCGCTGCGCAGGTGCTTCCAGGGTCCGTCGACCAGCGCCGGCAGCACCTCGCCCGCGGGCGCGTCGGCGAGTTCGGTGAACGGGATGTTCCCCGACGCGGCGTCGACGAGCTGATCGAGCAGTTCGCAGTACCGGGGGCTCCGGAACGCGCCGAGCAACTCGATGCGCTGGTCCTCCCAGGTCGAGACGAGGTGGGCGACGAGGCCGTCGGCCGCGGCGCGGTCGGGTTCGGGGAGTTGCAGCGTCTTGGCCCGGAGGAGCTCGATCAGCACCTCGGTGTCTCGCACGGCACCGAGCTCCGCCGCGACCCATCGGAGCTCGGCGCGCAGGTCGGCGACCCACGCAGGCTCGAGCAACGAGCGGAAGGTGCGGAGGTCGGACCGGAGGCGACGAGTCGCGACACGTGCCTGGTGCACGAACTCAGGATCGTCGCCGAGCCGGACCCCGGGATCGTGCGCGATCAGCCGGTGGACCGATCCGGCGATCGTGTTGCGCACGACGTCGGTTGCCGGGCTCGACGGCGTGACCGGACCGGGCGGCGTGATGTCGGACGGCGCGAGCGCGCGGGGCCCGAGGGCCCGCACGATCTTGGGGGTGGGGTCGGGATCGCCGGCACCCGCGTCGCGGAGGCGTCCGACCACCTCGTTCGCGAGGCTCACCGGTGCGTCCTCGACGATCTCGACCTCGAGCTCCCGGAAGCGGGCCGCGACCCTGCGTCCGTCGAGCACCGACACCTCGTCGTCGACCACTTCGGCCTGGGGCTTCCCGTCCTGGTCGACGAGGTCGATGCGCGCGCGACGGGTCCGGAGTCGGGCGACGGGACCGAGCGGCGCGGTCCGCACGTAGGCGCGCACGAGATCGACGGCGGCGCCGGGCGGGGTGCCGACGCGACCTTCGACGCGGTGCTCGCCGCGCACGAGCATCCCGTCGACGAAGACGCCGGGCAGCTTCACCGTCCAACCATCGTGATTGCGATAGCGCAACGACGCGCCGGCGCGTGCGAGCCGGAGATCATCGGTGTCGAAGTACGTGGCCTGGAGGAGCAGTGGGTCGCGTCCCACGGCCGCGAGACCGCCACATCCGTCGAGGTCAGGGAGACGGAACCCCGGGGGTGGCGAGAGCTTCGCCTCACGCTCGCGCATCGCGGCCTTCCCGGGAGCGCTCTACCGCGAGTTCCTGGAGCCGTTCGTGGGTGTTGACTCCGACGACGGTCGGTACCTTGTGCCACGTGCCTTCCGGGCCGAGCTCCCATGCGAGCACGTCGTCGGACAGCTCGATCTCGATGACCTCCGCGAGCCGCGGCTTCAGGCCGGACGCGATCGGGGCGAGCGCTTCGACGCGCCGGTCGAGGTTGCGCGGCATCATGTCGGCCGACCCGATGAGGTACTCGGCGGTGATCGGATCGGAGCCGAACCGGTAGATCCGGGAGTGCTCGAGGAAGCGGCCGATGATGGAGCGGACCGAGATCGTCTCCGACATTCCGCTGACGCCGGGCCGGAGGCAGCAGATCCCCCGGATCAGCAGCTCGATCCGGCATCCCGCCCGGGACGCGTCGTAGAGGGCGTCGATGATCGTCGGGTCGACGAGGCTGTTCATCTTGAGCGTGATCCGACCGTCGGCACCCTTGGCGGCTTCGCGCTCGATCCGCTCGATGAGCTCGCCGCGCAGGGCCAACGGGGCAACGAGGAGCCGCCGATAGTTGCCCTGGCGGCTGTAGCCGGTCAGTGCGTTGAACAGCTCGGTCAGGTCGGCGCCGAGCGCCGGATCGGCGGACAGGATCCCGATGTCTTCGTAGAGGTTCGCGGTCGTTGCGTTGTAGTTGCCGGTGCCGGTGTGGCAGTACCGCCGGATCCCGTCGTCTTCCTGGCGGACGATGAGCATGAGCTTGGCGTGGGTCTTGAGCCCGACGAGTCCGTACACGACGTGGACGCCGGCCTCTTCGAGGAGCCGGGCCCGGTCCATGTTCGCCTGCTCGTCGAAGCGGGCCTGCAGTTCGACGAGCGCGACGACCTGCTTCCCCCGTTCCGCGGCTCGGATCAACGAGCGGACGATCGAGCTCTCCTGGCCCGCGGTGCGGTAGATCGTCTGCTTGATCGCGAGCACGTGTGGATCGCGGGCGGCCTGGTCGACGAACGCCTCCACTGACGTGGCGAACGAGTCGTAGGGATGGTGGACGAGCACGTCGCCGGCCTGGAGCACCCGGAACAGGTCGGGCGGCGGTTCGGTGCGTGACAGCACCGGCTGCGTCTGCGGCGACCACACCGGATCCTTGAGCTCCGGTCGGGGGAGCGCGTGCAGACCCCAGAGCCCCGACAGGTCGAGCGTGCCGTCGATGACGGAGACGTCGTGGTCCGACAGCTCGAGCTCACGGCACAGCAGCTCCTGGACCTCGTCGGTGACCTGGGCATCGACCTCGAGCCGGACGACGTGACCCGACTTGCTGCGCTGCCGGAGCACGATCGCGATGGCTTCGAGGAGGTCTTCGGATTCGTCGGACAACTCGAAGTCGGCGTCACGCGTGACGCGGAACACGTGGTGACCGAGCACCTCCATGCCCGGGAAGAGGGACTGGAGCCGGGCCGCGATGACCTGTTCGATCGGCACGAACCGTTCGTGGTCGGGGAGCTCGACGAACCGGGGCAACAGCGGCGGGACCTTGACCCGCGCGAACCGTTCCTCGCCGGTGTCGGGGTCGCGCACGACGACCGCGAGGTTGAGCGAGAGGTTCGAGATGTAGGGGAACGGATGCGCGGGATCAACTGCAAGGGGCGTGAGCACCGGGAACACACGCTCCTCGAACACGGTCACGAGGTAGGCGCGATCGTCGTCGTCGAGCTCGTCCCAGTCGCAGAATCGAATGCCCACGTCTTCGAGCCCGGGAGCGACCTCCTTCGCGAACACGGCCGCTTGCCGGCTCACGAGCTCGTCGACCCGGGACCGGATCGCCCGCATCTGGTCGAGCGGATCCATCGCGTCGGGAGTCCTCGTCCGGATCCCGGCGCGGACCTGCTCCTGCAGACCGCTCACGCGCACCTGGAAGAACTCGTCGAGGTTCTGGCTGAAGATCGCGAGGAACTTCGCCCGTTCGAGAAGAGGCTGCGAGGCGTCTTCGGCGAGCGCGAGGACGCGCGCGTTGAACTCGAGCCACGAGAGCTCACGGTTGAGGAATCGAGCTGGGCTGGGGTCGCCGCCCGTGCCCGCGTCTTCGGGGCCGACCATGGACCGCATCGTACCGGTCCGGTCGTCGGCCTGCTCCGACGCCTCGCGGCGGCGAAGTCGCGGCGGGTTCGGCGCGGCGGGGCGCGACCACGACCCGTCCCGGGGGAGGACGGGTCGTGGAGCGGCCGATCCTCCGGAACGTGGGAGCCGACCGGAGGGGCCGGGGCCGGATCTTGTCGGCCCGGTGCGCAGGGGGCTGCGCATCGATCTCGACGCTACCGGGGTCCCGTGGACCGCCGACTTCGGCCGGGTGAACGGAGCATTGACGGCGCGTGAAGCCCGACTGGGCCCGGGTATCGTCGTGGGAGAAATGGCCGACTCGATGCACGATCCGCGCACGATGGGGCTGTCGCCGTTCGGCCGCCTCGCGGCCGCGCACGCCGTGAGCATGATCGGTGACGCGTGCGTCACGGTCGCGCTCGCCGGAACTCTCTTCTTCAACATCTCGCCCGACGCGGCGCGACCCAAGGTGCTGCTGTACCTCATGCTCACCGTCGCGCCGTTCGCACTGGTCGCGCCGGTCATCGGGCCCCTGCTCGACCGCAGCCGTGGTGGGCGACGGACGCTCATGAGCCTCGGTTGCCTCGGACGCGCCGTGCTCTGCGTGCTCATGGCCGGCAACGTCAACACCCTGCTCCTGTTCCCACTCGCGTTCGGGGTGCTGGTGCTCGCCAAGGGTCATCAGGTGGCGAAGAGCTCGCTCGTACCGGCCATGGTCCCCGACGACGCCGCGCTCGTCACCGCCAACTCGCGCCTGGCGCTGATCAGCATCGGCGCGGGCGCGGTCGGCGGCATCCCCGCGGCGGTGATCCTCAAGCTCACCGGAGCCGACTGGGTGCTCGTGACCGCGGCGATCGCGTTCGCGGTCGCGGGAGCGCTCGCCCTGCGAATCCCACGTGGGGACCGGGGCGCGACCCCGGAGACACCCGAGGAGCGCGCCGAGCTCCACGCCCCGAGCATCGTGCTCGCCGGCACGGCGATGGCGTTGCTGCGTGCAGGCGTCGGGTTCCTCACCTTCCTCGTCGCGTTCGGGCTCAAGGCCGACAAGCAACCGACCTGGTTCTTCGGTGCCGTGCTCGCGATCAGCGCGGTCGGCGGCTTCGCGGGCAACCTCCTCGCCCCGTTGCTGCGTCGTCGGGTGAAGGAGGAGTGGATCCTCGTCGGTTCACTCCTCGTTCCGGCGGTGATCGCGCTCTGGGCGGCACAGGCCGGCGGGCGCTGGGCATTCCTGTTCACGGCGATCTCGGTGGCGATGGGCGCCGCGGCGGGAAAGGTCGCGTTCGACAGCCTCCTCCAGCGCGACGGACCCGACGATCTCCGCGGGCGCGCGTTTGCTCGCTTCGAGACCCGCTTCCAGCTGGTGTGGGTGATCGGGGCGTTGGTGCCGGTGGCGCTGTTCGACGTGATGGACGCGCGGGTCGGGTTCTTCGTCCTGGCCGTCGTCATGGGATTCGGTGGAGTGTCGTACGTGATCGGACTGCGCGCGGCGCGCGACCACCCGCCCGGCGCCGAGCGAAAGCCGACCCTGGCCGCGCGGCTGCGGACGATGCTGCGGCCGGGGACCGGCGCGTCCGCCGATCCGCCGTCGGCTGCATCCCTTCCCGACCGGGACCCGCCGCCCGCTCCGAAAACCTCGGATGCGGTGCGGCCGGGGCCGGGTAGACAGGAGTGATGGAGCCCGACATCCGCGCCATCACCCCGAAGACCCTTCCGGCCTACCAACTCACCGATGCGCGCGGATTCTCGGCACCGTTCGAGCGGGGGCCCGACGATCCGTGGTCGAACCTCGACCTCGACCGAGCCATCGGCGTGTTCGACGCCGACGACATCGTCGGCATCGGGCGCAACTACTCGCTCGATCTCACCGCGCCCGGCGGGCTCGTGCTCCCGGTCGCCGGCGTCAGCTGGATCGCGGTGCTCCCGACGCACCGACGGCGGGGGATCCTGCGCTCGATGATGGACCGCCTCCTGCGCGATGCGTGCGAGCACGAAGAGTCGGCGCTCATCCTGACCGCGTCGGACGCGGGGATCTACGGACGCTTCGGATACGGCATCGCGACCACCGTGCTCGGAATCGAGATCGAGCGCCGACGGGTCGAATGGCGTGACCGCGCGTCCGGGCGCGTCCGGTTCGTCTCACCGGAGGAAGCGCGCGAGATCGCGCCGGGTGTGTTCGAACGGGTTCGACGCGAGCGCGCCGGTGCGGTCTCCCGACCCGACGCGTGGTGGGAGGGGGAGTGGTGGGACACGCGCGACCGTGCGCCGCGCTTCGACGTCGTGTTCGACGGCGACGACGGCCCCGAGGGTTTCGCGCTCTACGGCGTCGAGGGTTCGTGGTCGGAAGGAGAGTCGACCAAGACGCTCGCCGTACGCGACTTCGTCGCCGCCACACCGGAGGCCTCGGCCGGGCTCTGGCAGTTCCTCACCACCGTCGATCTCATCCGTACGATCCGGGCCTGGAACGTCCCTGTCGACACCGAGCTGCCGTGGATGCTCAACGATCCCCGGGCGATGAAGGTCACGAGCCGACGCGACTTCGTCTGGCTCCGCCCCGTCGACGTCCGCACCTTGCTTGCCTCCCGCACGTATGCGGTCGACGGGCGTCTCGTGCTCGAGGTCCTCGACGACGGCCCGGCGGCCGGCCGCTACGAGCTCGACGGCGGTCCCGACGGCGCGACCTGCACCCACACCGACGCGGATCCGCACCTGGTGCTCGACGCGGCCGCGCTCGGGATGATCGTGCTCGGCGGGACCCGACCGTCGGTGCTCACCCGAGCCGGGCGGATCCACGCGCCCGAGATCACCGCCCCGACGTTCGCCGACGTGATGTTCAGCACCGAACGCGAGCCGGCCGCGTTCACCTGGTTCTGACGAGCTTGATGGTCGAATCCGCTCCGCCGGCTCGATCGCTCACCCGGGCCTGTCCCGTGGCGCGTGTCCGCCGGCTCCGCTCCTTCTCCTGGCTTGATGGTCGAATCCGCTCCGCCGGCTCCGCTGCTCCTGCTAGCTCCAGCCGGAGCCGGCACCGGTGACCATGCCGAAGGGACCCGCGGGCCACCGGAAGCAGTCGACCATGAGCTGGTCGACATCCTCTGCGGTGGCAATGCCCTCGTCGACCACCTTCTGGGCCTCGGCGACCATCGCGAAGTAGACCCGGTTGGCGACGAACCCCCACGCCATCGCGGTGTCGCGCACGACGATCGGGTGCTTGCCGCACGCGCTCGCGACCTCCCGGACCAGTGCTGTGGTCGCGTCCGACGTGTCACGGGTCGTGACGATCTCCGCGAGCTTCATCACCGGGGCGGGCGACGCCCAGTGCCAGCCGATCACCCGGTCGGGTCGGTCGGTCGCGGCGGCGAGCGCCTGGATCGGGAACCCCGAGGTGTTCGAGGCCAGGATCGTGGCCGCAGGCGCGACGCGGTCGAGATCGCGGACCACCTTGATCTTGAGGTCGAGGCGTTCGGGCACGGCCTCGATCACGAGGTCGGTGGTCGCGGCCGCTTCGAACGAATCGGTGAAGGTGAGTCGGGCGAGCGCGGCGTCGGCATCGGCGCGGGTGAGCTTGCCGCGTGCCACGCCCGAGTCGAGTCCGTATCGACCGGTCGTGACGTGGCCGCGCGCGGCCTCGAGTGCTTCGGGGGCGAGGTCGTAGCAGTGGGTCTCGTAGCCGGCCGCGGCGGTGACCTGCGCGATCCCTGCACCCATGACCCCCGCACCCAACACGCCGATCTTCATGCGCAGACCCTTGTTCGTCCCATCCAGCGACCCAGTTCCGACAGCTTGGCACCGAGCGCGACGATCTCGTCGGGCAGCAGGGCCTGGGGGCCGTCGCAGCGAGCGGAGGCCGGATCGGCGTGAACGTCGATCATCACGCCGTCGGCGCCGGCCGCAACCGCTGCGAGCGCCATCGGCGCGACGAGGTTGCGGCTCCCGGTTCCGTGCGACGGATCGACGATCACCGGCAGGTGTGAGCGCGCCTGCACGACCGGCACCGCCGACAGGTCGAGCGTGTTCCTGGTCGACGGCTCGAACGTCCGGATGCCGCGTTCGCACAGGATGATGTCGAGGCTCCCCGAGTCGGCAACGTACTCCGCCGCGAGCAGCCACTCCTCGATCGTCGCGGCGAGGCCCCGCTTCAGCATCACGGGCTTCCCCGACTTCGCGCACTCCTTCAGGAGCTCGAAGTTCTGCATGTTGCGGGCACCGACGCGCAGCACGTCGACGACGTCGGCGACGACCTCGAGGTGCGCCGGGTCGAGGACCTCGGCGACCCAAGGGAGCCCGGATCGGCGTCGCTGCTCCGCCACGATCTCGACACCCTCGCGCCCGAGACCCTGGAAGGAGTACGGCGACGAGCGATGCTTGTAGAGGTCACCCCGCAGCATCGTGGCCCCCGCCGCGACAGCCGCCTCGCACGCGGCGGCGACCTGCTCGGGGGTCTCCACCGCGCAGGGGCCTGCGATGAGGGTGAACGTCCCCGCACCGACGAACTGGTCGCCGACCCGGACGCTCGTGCGGGTGGCCGACCCGTGGCGGGCGACCAGGGGATGGCCGGCGAGCGGGAGACCACTCGTCGGGTGGAGGGGCGGTTCGGACGACATCGACGTTCCTTTCGACTGCGGAGCAAGGGTTTCGACTGCGGAGCGGGGTTCGGTACACGGATCGGGCCCCGAACGCGAAAAACCCCGGCCTCTCGGCCGGGGCATCTCCTGCGGGACCTTCGTGCGCCGCTAGAGACGGCGGGACAAGGGCCCGGGGAATGCCCCGGTGCCGAAGTACCAACCGAAGTAGGAGCGGCTGCACATGGTGACCCCACCATACTCCAGGCCCGGACCAGGCGAAACGGCCTTTCCCGAACCGTCCCCCGGGGCTCAGCCGGTAGTCACCCGGGCAGCTCGATGCGCCTACTCCGGCAGCTCGATGCGCCTACTCCGGCAGCTCGATGCGCCTACTCCGGCAGCTCGATGCGGGCGAGCCAGAGACCGGGGGCGTCGAGCTCGGCCGGGGTGGGGAGCATCGTCTCCGCTTCCCAGAGTCGATTCAGACCGTCGAGACCGGCCCGCTCGATCACCCCGAGGCAGAAGGCCTGGCCCTGCTCCGAGCGCGCCCGGTCGAGTTGGAGCCCGAGCAGGCCTTCGATGAAGCGCCCCGCCTCTCCGCTCTCGACCCGGTGTCGTGCGAGTGCCTCGTGGACCTGGCCGAACGAACCGGCGAGGCGACTCCCGATGCCCTGGACGACGACCTCGGCGTAGCCCTCGAGCACCGACGTGACGGCCTGCAGGCGACCGAGGATCTCCTCCTGGGCCGGTGAACGCATCGCGCCGAGGAGGGCTTCGGGATGCTCGGTGATCCCACTCATCGACGACGGGTCGCTCGGGTCGAATCCACCGAGCTGACTCTCGAGCGCGTCGCGGTCGAGCTCGTAGGCCGACACGTACTCGGTTGCCAGTGCGACGAGCTTCGGTTGCACCCAGGCGACGGATCGTTCCGCGGCGCGCACGACCTCGTGCAGCGCGACGACGAAGCGGAGATCGTTGCGGTCGAGTGACCACGCGGTCTCGAACTCGTCGACGTTGGCGACGACGAAACACAGGCTGGGCGCGTCGGAGGTGGGGAGCGGCAGGTCGTAGCGACCGAGTGCGTGCTGCGCGAGGTACCCGACCATCGAGCCCGCCTGCACGCCGAGCAGCACCGGCGCCATCATCCCCATGAGGCCGGAGAGTGCGTCGCCACCGAGCGGCATGCCGAACGCACCCATCGCCCCCATCGCACCCATCTCGGGTGGCAGGTCCTCGCCGCCGGCCGACTCCTCGACGATCGCGGTGCGAAAGGTGACCGCGAGCGCTTCGAGCACCGGAGCGAGCGCGTCGAGGTGGAGCTGGGCCCATTCGGCGCGGCCGAGGACGCGCAGCGGGGCGGAGTAGGTCGAGGTGAGTCCGGTCTCGGCCACGACGTGGGTCTGCGCGGCGCGCACCAGCTCCTCGAGCTGGGTCCGGTCGGCGGCCGACACCGGCGCGTCGGGGATCCCGGCCTCGCCGAGCGCGACCGACGCGGCAATCTGCTTGGCGATGTCCCAGTTCACCGGCCCGTCGGACTGGAGCATCCGCACGACCTCGTTGAGGTCGATCTTCGACAGGTCGAACCCGCCGGGCCCGAAGGGATTCATCGGCTCGTTCGACGGGTGCGAACCGCGGCTCGGATCGTCGTCGGGATCTCCGAATTGAGGGTCGTCGCTCACGCGGTCAGTCTATGGACGTGTCGGACGTCGTCGTCACCGGGATCGCAGGCCTCCTCGGACAGCGGTTGCTGCCGCGTCTCGACGCCTCTCCGGCAGTCGGGCGGGTGATCGGCCTCGACGTCCGCGACCCCGAGCGGCGCATCGGTCGGCTCGAGATGCACCGGGTCGACATCGCCTCCGCCGACCTCGAACCCCTTCTCGAGGGCGTCGAGATGATCGTCCACCTCGCATCGATCGTCGATCCGCTCCCCGACGACTCCTTCGAGACCCGGGTCAACGTCGAGGGCACGAGGCGGGTCCTCGATGCCGCGACGAGAGCGGGCGTGAAGAAGATCGTGCGGGTCTCGACCGCCGCGGTCTACGGCGCCTGGCCGGGCAACCCCATCCCGCTGACCGAAGATGCGCCGCTGCGGCCGAACCCGGGGTTCGGGCCCGGGGTGCAGGGCGCCGAGGTCGAGCGGATGTTGGCGCAGTGGCGCGACGAGGTTCCCGGGGCGGTCACGACGACGCTGCGCGCCGCACCGGTGCTCGGCCGGGGGGCCCGCCACCTCTGGGCCCGGCTGCTGGCGGGTCGACCCGCGATCAGTGTGCGGGGTGCGGCGCCGCCGGTGCAGACCGTGCACGCCGACGACGTCGCGGATGCGCTCCTCCTCGCTGTGGAACGCGACCTCCCGGGAGTGTTCAACGTCGCGGCCGACGGCTGGCTCGACGCGGCCGCGGCCACCGCGTTGCGGCGCCGTCGGGCGGCCGCGGTTCCGGCCGAGCTGCTGTCACGTGCGCTGCGGCGCCTCTGGTCGACCGGCCTCGGCGACGTGCCCGCGGAGGCACTGCCGTACCTCACCTACCCGTGGGTGTTGGCCAACGATCGGCTCCGGGCCGAGGGGTGGGTTCCGCAGCACACGAATGAAGAGACGCTGATCGAGACGGTCGCCGCGCTCACGAAGCCGTTCCCGAAGGGGAAGGTCGCGCTCGTCGCCGCCGGCCTCGCCGGTGCCGCCGCCGCAGCGGGAGGCGGCGTCGTCCTCTGGCGCAACCGCCGCAGGTAGGAGA
>Ga0105049_10004378_pt1 | contig 16568 bp, 18 predicted proteins | sample MAT06_FD_78087 | JGI IMG/M metagenome (GOLD analysis project Ga0105049, IMG submission 78087) | Freshwater microbial communities from Lake Fryxell liftoff mats and glacier meltwater in Antarctica - MAT-06 | ecosystem: Environmental > Aquatic > Freshwater > Ice > Liftoff microbial mat | place... | reverse complement strand
TGTAGATGGAGATAGTGATGCCAAAGACTTTATTGATGCCTTAATAAGTGGAGCAGGTAATTTAAAGCTAGGCATAAAAGCTGCCCAAGTAATTGATAATTTCAGAGACGACTTTGGTCTAAATCCTGGTAAAAATTTCCACCAATGGCTGACCAATTTAATGGCCCAAAAAGGTATAAGAAACTACGATGATTTGCACAAACTACGGGAAAAAGGATTTGGAGAAAAAGAAAACGAGGCTGGAGATAAAGTAAAAATCAATTTAAAGAAAAGGCAACCTAACGGGACTCTAATCCAATATGATAAAAAAAACCATTGGTCAGAAATTGCAATTGTAGCTGCTGACATTACGACACAGAGTAAAATTGTATTTCCCGCTATGATGGATTTATTTTATGAAAATGCTGGAATTCAAAATCCTGCTGATTTTGTTCGTGCCTCGATGTCAATCCCTTTTTTCTTTATTCCATTCAGGATTAAAAACATTCCTCAAGGAGCTGATGCTTGGGAAAAATGGAATCGTAAAACAGGCTTAAATGCAACCGTTCCCAATGAAATAATGTTTATGGATGGTGGAATTATTTCTAATTTCCCAATAGATATTTTTCATGATAATACTAAAGTTCCATCATGTCCAACATTTGGAATAAAATTGGGGTACGACAAAGCCGAGACAAATAAGAATGAAAAAATTAGTTCCCTTGTAAGCGCGTTGTTTGATACGGCAAGGTTTGCTTATGACTTTGAGTTCTTGAATAAAAATCCAGATTTCAAGCACTTGATTGGTAACATTGATACAAATGGACACAATTGGCTAAATTTTGGTCTTACTGATGATGAAAAAATGGATTTGTTTATTAGAGGAGCAAGAACAGCTGCTAATTTTCTCAAAGGCTTTGATTGGGAAAAGTACAAGGAAATAAGAAAAGATAAGAGCAAGTATTACAATAATGTTTAAACAAATGCAAAACAAGGTTTCCTAAAACAAAAACGATGAAAGCAATATTAAATAGATTTTTAGACAATGGTGTGCAAACATTAGGCGAATTAGTAATTTTAGAAGATACCAATATTATTTTTAGGTGCAAAACATTGGAACTTCCATGGAAAAAAAATGCACGTAAAGTAAGTTGCATTCCTAAAGGAACTTACAAGGTAGTAAAACGAACTTCGACAAAGTACAAAAAGCATTTTCATGTAACCAATGTAGTGAATAGAGATGCTATTTTGATTCATCATGGAAACTACTTTACGGATATTTTGGGTTGCATTTTAGTAGGGGAAGCCCATACTGATATTAATAAAGATGGACAATTAGATGTTTCATCGAGTAAAAACACAATGAGCTTTCTTAACACTATTGTACCTGCGCATTTTGACCTAGAAATAAAATAAGTGAACCTCTAAAAACCCACCTATCTTCATTGAACTTTAAAAATAAAAGCCTCACATACCATAAGTATGCAACGTTATTAATATTTTGTTCGCCTCGATATCTGATTTTAAAAAATCCCTTAAATTAAACAGACAATGGAAAAAAATACAGGAAAAGAATATTTATTTATAAGCGGAGGAGTTCTTGTTTTAGTAGCATGGATATTTATTTTTAATTTCGGGCTATTATTAGATTCTCACTATTATAGGGTAGCAATTACATATAATTTTTATGATTGGCATGATTGGGCTTGGACAATATTTTCTTTTACCATAAGCAATGTTATCATCTTGGCATTTTTATCGGGATTGTTAGGTGGTATTGCAAGCAAGGTTATAATTACAGAGGGATTTAAATTAAATAATATACAATTAAAAGAAAAAAACAATAATGAGGCTCTTTACGAAAATCCATTTATTTCTGGCTTTAGGGGTGTATTTGTTTTTTTGGCAATTTTGTCTTTTCAATATTTAAGTTCTTTTACTGATTTAAGTTCTTTAAACGTTAGTAAGCCTGCTTTAGAAGTTGAAGAGCATAAACGAGACAGTAAAATATATGAAACTATTTTAAGCTCTATATCTGATGATAGCACTAGAGATGTGGTTAACAAAATAATAAGAAATGAAGAAAATAAGAATAATAAAAAAGCAACAAATGATTCATTAATAAAATTGTGTGTCACATTAAAAAATACCATAAAGAATTTAAAAGATGAAAAAGAAATAATGATAAAAAAACAAGAACTTAACATTCTAAGACGTGATATTCAACTTCCAATTGAGACGGATATACCTGGTTTAACTTCTGCATCTTATTTTCGTTTTGCTGTTTTAGTTTCTTTCTTATCATTTATTTTTGGTTATGATCCCTCTTTGTTCAAAACTTTTTTAAGTAAAATACCAATTGCCAATGGAAATAAAAATTCGTCTGACAACAAAAAATAATAGAATTTGATTGATATAATATTGCTTTGAAAAAGGGAGTTATACCGATCGCATATCTGTATTAGTCCAATTTCATTTGGCCTAAACAGCTATTGCATCGGCATAATACCACAAAAAAAATGTGGACTAAATAATAAATGCAATTGATATTACGCCTGTTTTAGTTTTAAATGACCGTATTAAAATATACAACAGAAGACCATCACATTGAAATAATTAATTTTAAAATAAAATACCTGAATCTTTGCAGTATGCCCGCGGCAGCGGTTGAGCGGCATGTTTGAGCTCTTTACAATAAACACGGGCTCAAACCCGTGGTTATTGTAAAAGCGAGTAGCGAAAACGCGCCCCATTTGGGGCCGCCCAAAAACTTTAAATGAAAGCTCTCTAGGTCTCCTGGAGGTTCATGAAGCGGAATAAGTTTCCGTCGAACAAGCCTTGGTCGCTCAGTTTTATGGAAGGAATTACGAGCAATGCCATGAAGGATAGGGTCATGAACGGAGCATTTAGCGGGCTTCCTAGTTCTTCTTTAACTTTTTTATCGAGTCTGGAATAAATTTCGTTTACTTCCCAAGCATCTTTATTTGTCATTAGCCCGGCAATTGGCAAGGGTAACAAATCTGTACCTGTTTCAGAAACTACGCACAAACCGCCTTTGCTCGCCATTAAGGTATTGATGGACTTTTGCAAAGAAAAATCGTCGCAACCAATTGCAATAATATTATGAGAATCGTGCGCTACGGTTGCAGCAAATGCCCCATTTTTAATTCCAATATTTTTGATGAAACCAATTGCTGGAACTGTTTTCTCGTACCGATTTACAACTGCAATTTTGAGGACATCGTTATGAATATCTGATTCTATAAATCCATTTACAACCATTTGAGGTTCTAAGAGCAAACGGTTGGTGATGAGCTGTCCTTCTATTGCCTCAATTACATTTAACTTATAATTGGGCAAGTGTTTCACTTTTAAATCGCTGAGAGAAACTTCATAACTATGAAAATAATTAACCTCGCTTTCTTCTACTGAATTGATATGCGTAACGCCAAGTGTAGAGACACATTCTCCTTTAATAAACGTTCTGAGAATTTTAAAATCTACCAAATTATCTATTTGAATAAAATCTGCAGGATCGCCTAACTGAAGCATACCGACTGGAATTTGGTAATGGTCGCGCACGTTTAGCGTTGCCGCTCTTAATACATCAAATAAATCGTAGCCGAGTTCTAAGGACCTTTTTACCAACAAATTAATATGCCCGGCAACTAAATGATCGGGGTGTTTATCGTCTGAACAAAACATTACTCTTTCTGGATTGGATTGCAAGAGTGGATGAAGGGCTTCAAAATTACGCGCTGCGCTGCCCTCTCTTATTTGAATTTTCATTCCTGCAGCGATTTTATCTCGTGCTTCTTCGATGGTAAAACACTCATGATCGGTGGTGATGCCTGCTGCCGCATATTTTTGAACGGCTCTGCCTCTTAAACCGGGCGCATGTCCATCGATAGGTTTATTGTAGTGCCAAGCCCATTTTATTTTTTTCATTACTTCCTCATCGTCATTTAATACGCCTGGAAAGTTCATTACTTCTGCTAAATACCAAATATCATTTCTTGCAAGTAGAGCAGCTACTTCTTCAGAATTTATAGAAGCTCCAGCGGTTTCGAATGTGGTAGCAGGTACACACGAGGGGGCGCCAAAAAAAAAGTGAAAGGGAACTTTTGCAGCATTTTGCAGCATAAATTCTATTCCTTTTACTCCCAAAACGTTACCAATTTCGTGTGGATCTGAAACAGTTGCTACAGTGCCGTGATTGACTGCCATGCGTGCAAACTCTGAAGGAATCATTAAACTACTTTCGATGTGCACATGTGCATCTATAAAGCCAGGTAAAATATAAGTTTTGCACTCATCGGCAGGGGCAGGTTTTATATAAGTTACACGACCTTCTTGAACAATAATTTCGGCAGGAAACACAATTCGTTTTACAACATCAATTAACTTGGCTTTTAGCTTAAAAGTCTGCATAGACAATAAAAAGGAAATTAAAAAAAATTAGTTTAAGGAAATAGAGGGAAGTCCGGAACCTGCGACATTGTAAAATGCCAATTGATAAATAGTTGCTTCCATAAAATCGAAAAGGGGCATTGACTGCAGTGCAGCATCAACTTCCATTTCTGACTCGGCAACGATTATGGCCCATATTTTTCGGCGGTCGCTTGAAAGGGCATAAGAACTTAAAATTCCATCCATCATCATTTGATCTACATGCGCGCGCTGGCGGGGAATCAACGAAAGAAACTCGTCCGTTAACTCATCGGGCAAATTTAGGTCTACCAAGTATTGGTTCATGTAGGCAATATTATAAAATTCAAGTTGGATTTACCTTACAAAAAAGAAAAAATTAAATCTTAGCTTTTGAATCAACTTGAAAATTTGGTTTTCAAATGAGCTATTTAAACTAAAATTCGGCACTGTAGAGATCTATTAAAAACCGAAACTGCTTCAAAAATAAGCAATTACTCTTTTTTTCGATTTAGAAATACTAGTTTACAGCTTCTTCAAAAAAAGTCAGTGAGCACTTATTTTTATGGTTTTATTAATTTTCGTAACAATGTCAAATGCGCATTTTGGATTAAATTATTGTTGTTGTTATGTCTTCTCAAATGAATTAATCTTGTTTAATTTTTCAATTTAATAAAAATGATAAAAAATATTTTAGCCATAAAAGAATTTAATAAAATATTAATTTACTGCTTTCATAAAAGTTTAGATGAAGTGTGCTCGATTCATATTATTAATTACTTTTGTGATAACAATTAAAAAGTATGCTGCAAAAGATAAAAGACCTTTTAAATTTAAATACAACCAGTTCTCCTTCTAATATACCACAAATTGATTGGAGTTTTAAATCGGTAGACATTCAATCTCTCCCTTCCCTTTCTATTATAATTCCTGCTTACGAAATGAAAGGAACTGGTCATTCTCATATAAGAAGGTCTTTAGAGTCTTTAAAAAAACAATCTTGGAAGAACTTTGAAGTAGTTATTTCTGACCACAGCACTTCTGATATGATTTTTGATGTTGTTAAAGAGTTTAAAGATGTATTAGAAATTAGCTATCATAGAAATTCTGAAGACATTGGATCATCATGCATGAATGCGAATAATGCAATAGATAACTCTAAGTACGATTATATAAAGTTTCTTTTTCAAGATGATTTTTTAAGTCATGAGAATAGTTTGCTCTATGGTATGCAATTTTTGATTTGGTCTCGTAAATCATGGGTTGCCACAGCTTGCAACCATAGAGAAGATAGCACAAATCGCATTTATCATAATCATTATCCAAGAATAATTCAAGGGGAACTTTTTAATGCGCTCAATTCTTTGGGATGCCCTTCTATTATGTATTTGAAAAAATCAGATATCCGTTTTGATAAGAGACTTCCTGCGCTAATGGATATTGATTATTATGAGCAATTTAAAATGTTGTACGGAGCCCCTGGGTTGCTTAATGACATTAATGTTACAATTGGAGTACATGAAGCTTCTGTTACTAACAATGGAGGAGCTGGTGATAAAGTTCAGGTTAAAAAGGAACTTGGTATAGTAAATGAAAAATATAATACTAATGTGTCGTTAAAATGAATTTATATCAAAACGAACCATTTTACCTAGAATATAACCAAGAACTTTACAACTTTAGACAACTTGTTCAGAAATTACTTGGAGAAAATGACTTAGAACATTTACATAAATTTCATGATTATAGTTTATTAGACAGAGCGCATGACCAAAGTACTATTTGGCATAAAAAATATTACGATCAATTTCTAGAATTCCAAGTTCTTTATGTAAAATTAATCACAGATTTTATAAAACCAATTTTAGGACTTGATAAAATTGTTTTTCAAAGAATACCAACTTTTCGAGTTCATCTTGTAGGAAACGTAGCAGTTGGGGAATGGCATAAAGATAAAACATACAATCATGGTTCTACTGAGGTTAATTTTTGGATGCCTTTTACTCATGCTTATGGAAATAATTCGATTTGGATTGAAAGCAAGGAGGATTTAAGAGATTTTAAGCCCTATGAAGTTAAACCTGGACAAATTTTTGTCTTCGATGGAGCGAATCTAAATCATGGAAATAAATTAAATGATACTGAAACCTGTCGAATTTCAGTAGACTTTAGAATTGTAGATTTTAATAAATTTAATCCATCTCAAAAAGGATCCATCAATATGCACACTCCATTTGATATTGGAGGATATTTTGATGTAGTTTAAAATTCTATTTCAGAATGAAGTTTGGAATGGGTTGATGGCAAACTGGAGGTCCGATGCTTGATATTAAAATTTAATTATTCGATACATCTTCAATTTATGGCATTAATGCTCCTACTCGGTAATTCTTGGGAAATTCCTTCTCAAGAGGGACAGTTTGAAGATAATTACGAAATTTTGTTGGAGATTTGAAAATGGAAAAGCTGTTCTCGATTATTCAGATGAGTTTTTAATGAAATAACTTGAGTTTAGTTTAAAAAGATTGCAAAGAGACTCAATTAATACTTTTCTATTAAATGGTTTACCAAAGGATGGAATAATATCAGATAAGGTACTTTCCAGCATGGAATCATCAGGTTATCTAGGAACTGTAAAGCATTGGGGTATCAGTCCTTCGAAATATTCGGAGGTTGAATTAAGTATAGAAAAAGGTTGTGGTGAGACAATTGAAGGGGCTTATCATATACTTGAAAGCAGAATTGAAAAGGTATTTTGAAACTAAGATTTGGGAGTGAATACGATTTAATGCCCATTCCCCTTTTGCTTCTGGATTAATTTCAAATAAGATTTTATCGAATGCAGTTCCAATTTTTGATTGCAATGATTTTACTTCTAATTTTTCAGAAGAAACCGTTAGTTGGTTTTCAAATCAATTGAGAGAAAAATACACAAATGATACTAATAACGTAATAGTTGAAGCTTTGAGATTCTTTATTGATAAACCAATATTTTTAGTTATTGTAGGAATTCGTTCTGCTGCTCACTTATTAATGTAGAGGGTGCAATAAATCGTGGCCAATTGGATAAACAAAATGATGAAAAAATAAAAAAGCTACCTAAATTCTTTTCAAATTGGGCTTAAAAAAACCAAGTAATTAATTATTGATTAATAAAATAAAAAATTCTTCCTTCGATTTTAGTTTTAAAAGAGGAAGTTATTAAACGCTATCCTTATCTATTTTAAAAGTATTATCAAATAATTTTCGTTAGGAGTGAATTTGTAAAATTCAAAATTGATTTCTTAAAAAGAATCATTTTTGTTGATGGAATGTTAAATAGGAACAATAAAAGGATTTTCGAAGGATTTAAACTTTTCGGGAATCACGGCTAAAATACTCTCAGATAATGCTTCGGTGAGTCGTTGTTTGACTACTTGACGCCGTGTAATTAAACTTATTTGGCGCATTGGTTCGGGGGATTTAAAATAGCGAAGACGATTGCGTTGTTCCTTCGTAAAACCTCGGGTTGCTAACTCAGGAAGGAGTGTTACGCCAGCATTATGCTCTACCAAACCTTTGAGCGTTTCAATACTGCCCGCTTTAAGGTGAATATGAATATCGCCATCTGATTTATCTTGCATTTGACAAAGAGTAAGAACTTGTGAACGAAAACAATGACTTTCGGCGAGAATCCAAAGTTGCGATAGGTCAATATCAGCAATACGGATGGATGCTTTTTTAAGTAAAGGATTTTTAGCTGCTGCATAAGCAACAAATGGCTCGTAATAAAGCGCATGCTCGTGCAAATTACTTTCTGGAAGTGGAGTTGCGGCAATACCAGCATCGAGTTCATCGCGCTTTAGTTTTGCAATGAGATTTTCTGTAGTAATTTCTTCAATTTCTAATTTTACACGTGGATTTCGAATTTGAAATTCACTTAAAAAAAGTGGTAATAAATAAGGTGCGACGGTTGGAATAAACCCTATTCGTAAAAGCCCTTGCAATTCTTCGTTGGAGTCTCTTATTTGTTCTTTGATGCGCTTACCTAACAAAACTATTTGCCGCGCTTCGTCTAAAATACGCAATGCCGCTTCAGTAGGAACAACTGGTTGTTTGCTTCGATCAAAGAGATGCGTACCTAGTTCTTCTTCTAATTTTTTGAGTTGCATACTGAGCGTTGGCTGTGTTACAAAACAAGCTTCGGCAGCTCTGGCAAAATGACGATGCGTATCAACGGCAATAAGGTATTCAAGCTGGGTGAGTGTCATAAGTTTAGGATAGTGCAATATAGAGAATGACTATGAGTATATAAAAACAATTGATTTGTTTGATGAAGTTTTGAACTTCAACTTTGCCTGATGAATAACAACAATCAATTTCCAACAAACCGAATATTTTCTCGAATTGTTTTTTTCTGCAGAACTAAGAACAAGTCGAAGAAACAATAACTCCAACTGCTAAATAATTAAAAATAAAAACAAATTGATATGAAAGAATTGAATCCAACTACATTCCTCGAATTTATTAAATCGGATAAAAAAGTAATTGTTGATTTTTATGGACCGAAGTGTCCTGCCTGCGAAACCTTACTTCCTTATTTGGAGCGTGTGAGTGAAGAACATCCTAACCGCATTGCAAAAATAGATGCAACAGAAGAAATGGAAATAGCCATTGAATATGGAGTTAGGAATATTCCCACCATGCTTGTTTTTAAGAATAATGTTTTGGTGGGGCGTCGTGTAGGATCTGTGAAAAATGTAGATAAGATTCGCGAGTTACTTGCTTAATATTTATACGAATATAATAGCAATTTAGCGTGATGGATCAAGCAAGTTGAAAATCTGAGGAGTTTATACAGACAGCTCCTTTTTTATTTCTATTTAAAAACTATTTACGTTTAAAATTAAATATAAAGAATTAGTTTAGCAGCGTATTTTGAATTATGCGCTTACTACTCTTGCTGTTGATAATTTCTCAAAACTGCTTTGCGCAAAGCTCTCCCAAGGTGTTAGTAGTTCCATTGGAAAATTACCAAATAATTATTGAACAGAAAAGCAGTAAAGTTTTAAAACGGAATCGTGTGTCAGAAGATTCTGCGAAAAGAGTAATTAGGAATTATTCGCTAAGTGCCATGTATAGTAATTTGTCGCATTGTAATATTGTGCTTGGCAAGCAATTTACTGAACTTAATTTTCTCAAAGATAGTTTGGCAGTAATGGAACAGTTTAACTCCTTTTACTGGAGAGGAGTTGCAGGCAGCAAAGGAATTGAAAATGCTATATTGCAAACTAATTTAGACGTTAGAAAAGTATATTTTGGAAGGGTGTTTTCAAACAAGGAAGTTAACGTCCTAAAGCAATTTATTGCAGCTCAGCAGGTGGACTACTTCATTCTTACGAATAGGTTCGATATCAACTCGCCCGGTTTTTTACCACATCAAATTTGTTACCATGTAGAAGTATACGACAAAGAAATGCAACTCATATTTGGAGGCAAAAGCGGTACTTCTTATGAATTTTCGAAAAGTGTGTATTTTGGAGTGTTGAATTACTATTATAAAAGCGCTGCTAATGAAGTATTTAGTAGAGTGGGAAACTTATTAAAGCAATAAAAATTTTGATAAAATGACATTAATTTAATACATTCATTTCAATAATAAGTTTTATATACGCATCGATTTTTTGAAGATTAATGAATGAAAAGGTTGTAAATGAGCTGCTTTATGGCCAATATAAAACATACTACTAAGCGTTTGAACGACAAAGAATACCCCTTGCAAATCACTAAATAAAAGTCGCTGCCATGCAGGGAAAACAATGAGTACCAAATTAAGTGTTGATATTAGAAAATACTGAAATCTTGGAATACATAAATTACCTTTATTTATGATTAAATCGTTCCAAAAACCCAAACTTATCCTTCTTGCTGCTGCATACTTTTCATTACTTCCACCAATTTTCTCGACCATTAAACTGAATAAAAATGTAATAAAAATGGTACCTCCGAAAAATGGAATACTGATTACGCATTCAGGAAGCGTGCAAGTACTTCCGAAAATGGCGAGTGAGGAACCTAGCAAGCCAAAGATCCAACCAAACAGTATGCACCGAGAAAGGCTAAATGGTGTTAATTCTGAAATTGCGGCTCCGTAATTTTTTCTAAATAAGGGTGAGGTATAACCTACAATTAAAATAAAAACAAATAAAATAATGCAAAGAATTGCGGAGAACCTTAATTTTTCTTGAATATTATAAGGCAGAACGTTTGTTTCGGTGCCATTTAAAAGTAACGCGTTTTCTTTTATTTTGTTAAAAGATTGGCCTACAATATTTGAGTCTACCATACCAGAATCTACCATTTGGAAACTGTAAGATGCATTATAGGAATCTCTCATTAGGTCTATCATACTTGGATTTGAAACAAAACCAGCAGTATAGTCATTTTTCAGTGCACCCAAGGCAATTAGGTCAATAACATAGTTTCCAGTTGGTTGAATCTTTCGGCATTTCACGCTTTTTTTCTCTGAGGAACGGCTAATAGCTTCCATTGGAGAAAAAACCAATAAGATAAAAGAAAGGAGTAGAAGTGAATTTGAGATTTTCATGGTTTTATGTTTTAAATTGATATAGAATTAATGAATCTTCTTCTCTACAAAAGTGAAACAAAGTATTGCGCTGTAACAGGTGATTTAGCTCGTTTTATATACAAGAAAACATGCAGTGTGCCGAAGGGGGTTTTACACGTATGCGAGGAGCATTTTTTTGCAAAAAAAAAGATTCGTTGTAGGAATAACGAATCTTTAAAACTTAAAAAAATAGTGATTTATAGCAATTCCAAGAGGTTGTTTCTTACTAAGAATAAAACAAGACCAGTTTTGGATTTAATTTCAAATTTATCAAAAACAGATTCTCGGTAACCATCTACAGTGCGGCGATGAACGTTCATCATGCCAGCAATTTGCTCGTAGGTGTATTCTTCTTCATGGCATACCAGTTTTAGAAATTCTCTTTCGCGTTCGCTGAGTTTATTCATGATTACTTTGCGAGGATCAACTTCTTGCTTTTTGTAAACAGAGGTAAGCGCATCCGCTAATAAGTCGTTGTGATAATAACCACGATTGAAGATATCGGCAAGTGCTTCGCGGAGAATGACAGCAGAAGAGTTTTTCTGAATGTAGCCTCGTGCACCCAATCTGAATAATTTTACGTGTTTTCCGGGTTCGCTGTTTACTGTTAAGATGAGGACAGGTGTTTCTACACCTCGTTTGTTCATTTCTTCTAGTACATCATCGCCATTCATACCTGGCATGGAAAGATCCATGACAATTAAATCAGCACCTACTTTATTTTCTAAGGCATCTAGAAGTTCTATTCCACTGTCGTATTCGTTGGTAACTTTATAGCCACCTAATTTGTCGATTAGTTCTCTTAGTCCGTTGCGCACCACCACGTGATCGTCAACTAGAATAATGGATTGTTTCTCTTTCATGGTTGAATTATTTTTGGGGTATTTTTAATAATACGGTAGTTCCTTTTTCTGGAGCGGTTGAAATGATAAGGTCTAGCTTTGCTAAAGATGCTCTTTTTTGCATGTTTTGGAGTCCTGATGCCATACTAGAATTTAACATTTGTTGCAGGTTAAAGCCTTTTCCTTGATCAGTAACTTGAAGAATAAAATCGGTATGATTGCTACGAATGAGCAATTTTTTAGCTCCAGAATGCTTAATGGCATTGTTTAAAATTTCTTGAAAGATTCTAAAGCTCATCAACAACTGATCTTTGTTAAGGATTGGATAAAGATAAGTTCCTGGTCTATAATCTATTTCCATTTTTGAAATGGTTTGGAGACGTGTAACTTCTTGTTGAATGGCATCTTGAAAGGTGAGTCCATTGAGGTAATCTGAGTTCATAGAACGGCTCAACATGCGCAATTGCATGGAAGCTTCATCGAGTAACGTCTCTACAGGTTTGAACAAACTTTCCACTTCAGGGAAATCTATTTTTTTATTTTCTATGGTAAGTCTCATGTTGGTAAGTGTATGGCCGACATGATCGTGCAACTCACGAGAAACTTGTGCCATTAATTGTTCTTTTACTTCTAACTCCGTTTGACGCAATTCTTTCTCGTACGTTAATTCTATTTGAGAGAGTTTTATGTCTTGTTGCAAGCGCTGTCTGTTGGCTATAAAAACAGAAATAACAATACCCGCAATAAGTAATAGAATTACTAAAGTTGTAACGATAATTCCTACAAAGAGCGTTTGGTGATTCATGAGAGCTGAAGGTTATAATTCTTTCTAAATACTAGCATAAATGCGGCAGCACAGAAGGTATACCTTAATACCATTAAGGATTCGTTGATATAACTAAAAAGGGTAATTTCCATAACTGGATCATCTCCAATAATCATATCGCGAGACACAAAATAAGGTGTAACTCCCAAAAAATAAATGACATGACCAATAGAAATAATTAAAAACGGATTGGAAAGTATGGATTTTTCTGTTGTAGGATGAATGATATAGTACAAATTACAAAAGGCAACAAGTACGAAACCGAGAATTAAAATTAGATAATTGAGCTGTAGAATGGATGCGCGGCTAAAAACAATAAGTACGAAACATAAATAAGCTACAAGAGTAATTCCCAAAATTTTTCTAAATGTATTTGAGGTGATGGAATAAAAAATTGCGCTTGATAATAATGCAGTTTCTATGATTAAATAAATATTATAAATGATTTCATTGGAGGAGTGGTAATTCGAATATTTAATCGCGAAAATATCGCTGAAAAAGCTGATTGAAATTTGGGCAAGTATAAGGCAATACGGTAATGTTAATCGCCTTATACTTATTAAACCAAACAGAATTGCTAGTAGTTGAGGACCAAAATTTAAAAGGTAGAATTTCATTTTAAATTAAATTTATATTGTCTTCAAATGGGAGGAGAAAATTATTGTTAATCGATAATTGAATATTGCTTTTTCGAAGCATTATATTTTGCATTCAATTGTTTACATTTTTGGGGACAAAGTTGACCGAGGTTACCTGACATTCCTCTATATGATGCTATTTCTGCTGGCGTCAAACCATCGATATACTTTTCAAAATTAAATTTAATTTTTTTAATTACTGGTGGTCTTATGTTTCCTAAAACAATGGAGTGCCTGTTATTTGTACTTAAAGTTATAGCCTCGGAAACTACCTTAACTGCACTAATACCTTCATCCGAAGTTTTAAGAGCATAAAATTCCTCATCTGGAAAAAAAACTGAAGTTACATCTCTTTTATCTTCGTATCCTCTTACACTTGGGTTAGATGATAACTGTTGAATTTGAATCAATCTTTTGTAATCACTCCAATATTTTCTAGCAGAATCAATCTTTTCAGGACTTATTCTTATATCCACTAACTCCAAATTTACAGATTCGTAAATTGCAACATTGCTGCTATCAATATATTCCTCAATATTTTCATATTTATAGAAAAAATCTAATGTGTAATTCCCACTTTGTGAAGTTGAGACGTGTGATTCTGTATGGTCAACGGTGTAATAAAGTTTAATTTTTTTATTTACTATGTCTAATGTTGAAAAAATTCTCAATCCTACAATTCTACATTGTGGATCCTGAATTATAGTTTTAGCTGAGTCTATTACAGCTATTATTGAATTGTAATTTACGTTTTCGAATTGAACATCAGAAAAATTAACTTTCTTGCCCTTATCTAAATAACCAAATGTATCAACGAATGCTTTCGCTTGATCAAAATATTGTCTAATTTCAACAACATGGCCAGAAACATCAAGATCTAATGTATCATTACAAAGCGGGGTTGTTGCCACTTTTGCTGCTGCAGCAGCAGAAGAATCGGATTTAGCTAAATTTTCGGATCCACCTCCGCAGCTTGTAAAAGCTAGCATGAGCAGAGTTTGGCTCAGCAGCAGAATTCCATTTGGAATGTTAAATTTGAGTTTCATTTTATTAGGGTTTTAGTTGTTACAAATATGATGTAAAAGGTGTGTACCTAAAAAGTATATTTTCCACGTAAAGGCACCCCGTGAAAAACACCCTCTTTTGCTTCGGCGGTTTGTTTAGACCTAATAATAGCAGGCAATTCAGACATTTTTGCTCTTGAAACGCTATCTGCATAAGAACTATCGGTGCGATTTTGCTTAAAATTTCCTTCACTGCCTCCGCAAGAAATTAGGCAAAAAATTACGCAGGATATTAAGGTTGGGAATAAAAAGTTTGATTTCATTTCTTTTGAATAGATTTAAATGCAAAAATGAACAAAAGAAACCAGTAAAATAAAGTATATTTTTCACCTTATAGGACACGTGAAAAACACCCTCCTATCTGCATGTTCGCTTTGCTGGAAATGAAAGAAGTTTCTACTGCAGCTGCGCAAGGGATTGAGGCAAGCCCCGCGGGCGGCTGAAAGCCCGACTCCTTGGAGTTGCGCCCAAAATAAAAAAATGTTTATATTTTAAGTGGCTGCGGGAACATGTCCCCAATTTTCGCCGCGTTTGATTCTCAGTAATTGGGTTTCTGTTACTTTAAATGTTTTTGACAAATGACGCAAAGAAATACCTTGGTTGATTTTCTTTTTGATGAGCATTACTTTGGTGGAAGTCAATTTATAGACTTTAGTATTTTCGTTTCGCTCTTTTAATTTGCGTTGCTCTTTTTCTAGGATTACTGTAGGACTTCTGAGTTGATGTGCTGAGCTTTCTTTACGATTCATCCAAACTATGTTGGAAATATGATTGTTGCTTTTGTTGTGATCGATATGAGAAGCAAGGTTATGCGATTCTGTTGGCTGTTCTAAAAAACAAAGGGCAACCATGCGGTGGATGAGGCCTCCAAAATTGTAGGTTCTTTTAAGTTCATCTCCACGGTACTCTTTTCTATAACTTTTTTCCATACTCGCCCAAAGACTTTCGGATTCGGTAATTTCTTTTTTAAGGGAGTAATATTCCTGATTGCGTTGCGGAAGCTCTTTTAACTTAAGCTTCATTCTCTTTACAGAAACGACAAGTGAATTGATTTGCTTTCGTAAATATTTAAATTTATGGGTAAGGTCTTCGTCACGTTTTGTAAAAAATTTTAGTCTTACTACAGGATATCCACCTACTACAGTTCCATTAATTATTCTTCCCTCTGGATTTATTTTTGTGTATGTCTTAACCCTGCCAAAATTTGAAACTTCAGCTTTCATCTGATTGACGTATTCGAATGGAAAGTTAAATTCTTTCCAAATTTCTTCACTATAATCGTTGTTTTGCATTGAACTTTGAGTATTTCTTTTTATCGAAAATTTAATCTAATAAACTACTCGTAATAAATGATATATTTTTTTAAACTTATGCTACAATCAGTAAAACGAGCTATGATTCAAAGATAGCAATGTTTGTGGAAGATTCACATGATAAATATCATTAAAAATTTTTATCCTGCTTGAATTTATAAATTGGATAAATGAATAGAAGCGAAAAAAGGGGCTGAAATGAAAAAAAGCAACCCCTTAAGATTGCTTTTTAAATGAGCGAAAGACGAGATTCGAACTCGCGACCCCGACCTTGGCAAGGTCGTGCTCTACCAACTGAGCTACTTTCGCATTGTTTAGAGGGCAGCAAAAGTAACACAAATTTTTAGCTGCCAAAATATTTTTGAAAAAAAATTATTTTCCAAGCAATCTTTTTATTTCATTGAGCTTTATTAGGGCTTCAACTGGAGTTAAATTGTTAACATCTGTTTGTTCTAGTTGCAGTTTTATCTGAGAAAGTGTTGGATCATCGAGCTGGAAGAAGCTTAATTGCACATTTTTTTGCACCGATTCGGGCACAGAATTAGAATTTCGACCTTCTTGTCGGTGCAGAATTTCTAATTCTTTTAAAATTTCGGAGGCACGATCTACAATCCTTTTGGGCATACCCGCCATTTTAGCGACATGAATTCCAAAGCTATGGTTTGAACCACCTTCCTTTAGTTTTCTTAAGAAAATAACTTTCTGGTTGATTTCTTTTACCGAAACGTTGAAATTTCGAATATGCGGAAATTGAGCAGCCATATCGTTGAGTTCATGGTAATGCGTAGCAAAAAGTGTTTTGGCTTTGTTTACGGGCTGCTCGTGCAAGAATTCAGCAATTGCCCATGCAATAGAAATACCGTCGTAAGTG
>Ga0105049_10004376_pt1 | contig 16576 bp, 11 predicted proteins | sample MAT06_FD_78087 | JGI IMG/M metagenome (GOLD analysis project Ga0105049, IMG submission 78087) | Freshwater microbial communities from Lake Fryxell liftoff mats and glacier meltwater in Antarctica - MAT-06 | ecosystem: Environmental > Aquatic > Freshwater > Ice > Liftoff microbial mat | place... | reverse complement strand
TGGCGATTGCGCTGGCGCTGTTTTCCGATCTGAAGCTGCCGGTGGCGCTGATGACCGGTGCGGTCGGCATGCTGCTCACGGGCGTGTTGAGCATGGACGAGGCCTACAAGGCGGTCGGCTGGAAGACCATATTCCTGATGGCGTGCCTGATTCCGCTCGGCTGGGCGACCGATTCCACCGGCGCTGCAGCGTGGATCGCGCAGGAACTGCTGCGCACGATCGGCGAGGTGCATCCGCTGATCCTGCAGCTGGCGATCGCGGTGTTGACGACCTTCTTCGCGCAGGTGATGTCCAACGTCGGTGCAACAGTGGTAATGGTGCCGCTGGCGGTGAATCTCGCGCTGGCAGCGAACCTCAATCCGACCCAGTTCGCGGTGATCGTGGCACTGAGCGCGTCGAACAACTTCGTCTCGCTGTCGAATCCGGTGATGGCGATCATCGCCGGGCCTGCCGGCTATCGCGGGATCGATCTGTGGCGGGTCGGCGGCCCGCTGTCGTTGGGCTACGTGGTGATCGTGCTGGTGATGGTCAACATCATCTTCTGAGCGGTGCCGGCAGCACATCGCCGCCGGCACCGTTGACTTGCGCGCAGCAGGATTTACTGCGGCGGCACCAGATTGATCAGGTTGGAGGTTCCGGTCGCAGTCCCGATCGTCCAGCTGAACGTGGCCTGCGTGGTCGAGGACAACGTGAACGACGCGGTGCCGACATCGGTGATCTGCACGCCGCCAGGCAGGCCGAGCGCGCCGCCCTGGGTGGAGCGCACGGTAAACGTGGCCGTGGTGCCATCGAAGTTGCTCGACTGCAACGTGTACCAACGCTGCGCGCCGCCGCTGGGCGCGTAGGTGTACCAGGTGCCGACGAGGCCGTTGGAACCGGGCACTGCGAACAGCGACAGACCCTGCCCGTTGGTGGCCGGATCGAACCAGTGGCCGTTGCCGCGCACGCCGACCGGCGTCTCGGTATTCAGGCGACCGCCCGGCAATGCCACGAAGCCGAGCGGCTGATTGACGCCATCACCCACCGCGGCCACCGTGATGATGGTGCCGGCAGTCAGGTTGACCGGCACCAGATCGATCAGGTTGGTGCGGCGATCGGGCGTGGCAACCTTCAGGTCATAGGTAGCTGCCGGCAGCGCGAGGAACGGGCTGGCACCACGGAACGGCACGCTGGAAAGTCCGCCGACCACGTCGCCGGCGTCGGTGCGGATCGACACCGCAGTGGCCGCATCGGTCGCGCCGAACGGCGCTGCGTGCACCACGCGGACTTTGACCTGTCCGGCCGCCGGCGCCGTGTTGTCATCGCTCAATGCCAGCAGCGACAGCGGCTGCAGGGTGCCGTTGCCGATCGCAAGCAGGGTGTAATCGCCGGCGGCGAGGTTGTTCAAGGTGGCAGTGATGGCCACCGTCGAACTGCCGGTGGGCAGGACCTCGACTAAGTAGTTGCCGGCCGGGCCGAGGTTCACATAGCCGTTGGTGACATCGCCGAAGCGGAAGTTCTGGATCGCCGGCTGGCCGTTGACCCGCACGGTGACCGAAGTGCCGTTGAGCGTATTGGCGAACGGTGCCAGGTGACCTACCTGCGCGCGGACCTGTGCGTTTGCGATCGATGGCAGCAATACGGCCAGCAGCAGCCCCCCGAAAATCCTGATTGTCGTGTTCATTGTTTTCTCCTTGCGTGACGTGGCGCGGTGCAATCCCGCGGCACGCACTGCAACGGCGCGAGCGTCAACGAGCGGTTGCGAAATTGTGCGGGCCGATTTCACGCAGCACCGTTGTTGCGCAGGTGTGCACAGGGCGTCGGAATCGCGTTGAGCAGCCGTCAGCGCGGCGTCGCATCGCCGTGGAGATACCGTGTGCTTTGCGTAGCAGCGGCGTGGCACAAGCGTGCGTCAGCGCACGCTTCGAACGGTGTCCCCGCCACTCGTCGCGCGAATGAATCCGTTCGGCACCCAAGCGCATCCGCTGCGGATTCAACGCTCCCAGCGTGCACCCGGAAGCTGGATTCCGGGCGCGGGACGCTCGCGCAACACCTCGCGGCGGAAGCAGAACAGTTCAGCCGGTCTGCCGCGTCCCGAATGTTCGATCCGGCCGGTACGCTCTACCAGCCCGCCATCTTCCATCAGGCGCCGGAAATTCTGCTTGTGCAGGCGATTGCCGGCGATCGACTCGACCACGCGCTGCGCATGCAGCAAGGTGAACTCGGTCGGCAATAGTTCGAACACCACGGGTCGGTAACGCACCTTGCCGCGCAAGCGGCCCAGCGCCTGCGCGACCATGCGCCGATGGTCGAGCGCCAGCGGGCACCCAACGCCGGGCCGCTGTTCGCCGCGACGGGCCTCGTCGACGAGGCCCGCTTCCCACAGCAGTTCATAGCGCTCGAGCGTTTGTTCCGGGTCCCACGGCGCGCCGTCGAGGCCGAAGGTCAGCTGCACGCGCTCGCGGCGCCCTGCGTGCTTGGCCGCCCAGCGCAGCAGCGGTGGCCGGATCTCGCGATCGATCAGCAGCGGGCGGCCGTCGCGCCATTCCTCCCACGGCAGCAGCGCGTACCAGGACAGGAACTGCGCGTCGGTGCCGGGCGCCAGCTGTTCTGCGCGCACCAGCGCCAGGTACGCCGCAGAAATCATGCGCACCCCACCTTCGATCTCGCGCGGATCGCGGAAGCGATCGCCGAAGGTGTACAGCTGCTCGACGTGACCCAGCGCAAGGCCCGCCTGCGTGTGCACCCACTCGCGCACGCCGCGTTCCAGCGTGTGCTGCCGGATCAGGTCCAGCGGCCCCGTGGGCAGACCCGGCAGACCGTCGGCGGTGGGCACTGTCAACACGCGCGGAGCCTCGGCATCGACCGCGACGACCACGGCATCCAGGCCGAAACTCACGCTGCCAGGCTGATTCATGGCGGCAGGTTAGTTTGGCCGGGGGCCGCGGGCAAACCTGCCCTCGCGCGCGCTCAGTAGATCTCGGCCACGCAGCAGCGCAGGGAGCCACCCGCTTTTTCGATCTCGTCGATCTCGACTGTGTGGATGGTGAACCCTGCCGTGCGCAGCAGCATGCGGTTGCGCGGCGACAGCGCGCGTTCGGCGCATGCGCTCATCCACACGCTATCGGGCCTCAGGGCGATGCAGTTGCCGACGAAGCCGGCTTTCTCTTCGTCGTCGAGCAGCAGCACGTGCGGCGCATAGAGCGCTGCGATCGCCGCACCGACCTCGGCGCCGACCGAGGCTTCATGCAGCACCAGCGCGCGTCCGGCCAACACCGCCATCACGACATTGGTGTGGTACTCGCCTGCTGCCAGTGGGAATGCGTAGCTGAGTGCCAGGTCGAAAGCCGCGTGCATCGCCTGCGCACCGGCGAGGTTGCAGCGCTCCGTCAGGCCATGGAAACCGATCCTGCGCGCACGATCGATGACCAATGGTCCGGTCAGCTCCGCGACCGCAGCGGGATCATTGTCGATACGCCATTCGACTCTGCCCTGCGCGCGCAGCCAGTCGGCGATGTCGCCGCGATGGCTTTCGCGCTGGCGCTCCGGGTGGCGCATCGCGCCGATCACCAGTCGCCCGGGCGCGGTGCCGAATACGTTGTTGCAAAACACCGCATCGGGCGAGCCGGGATCGCCGGCGAAGGTGCTGACCGGCAGGCCGCCATGGCGGCGCACTGACTGCGCCAGCACGCGGTGCTGGGCGAGCGCGCGCTCGGGGTCGGCGCGCACGGCGAGGTCCATGTAGGCGTTGTCGCTGGCCGTCTCGCCAGACAGGCGGAATCCGGTCGGTTCGACCAACAGCACCGCCCGTGCTGTGGCCGGATGCGCGGCCGCTGGACGCGGCGCTGCCGCGAATGCGGCTGCGCTGCGCAGGATCTGGGTCGTGGTTGGCATGCCGCGATTGTAGTGTCCGCGGCGTGCGACGGGATGCGGCCGGCGGCAGTTAGCGCCGCGCCGGTCGGCACGCTTCATGCCGCCGCGCGACCGCCCCCGTCTGCCATCGCCGCGAGTGCCTGTAGCACGACGTCCCAGTCGGCGCCGGCACGATTGCCCTGCTCGCTGAGCACGCGTCGCCAGGCGCGCGCGCCCCATTCGCCCTGGAACAGTCCGACCAGATGGCGAGTCAGGTGATGCAGGCGCTGGCCGCCGGCGACCAGATCGTGGGCGTACGGTGCGAGCGCGTCGAGCACGGCGCGCCGCGCCGGCAGTCCCGTGCCCCACAGCGCGTGATCGAGCTCGGCGAGGATCCACGGTTCGTGATACGCGCTGCGGCCGAGCATCACGCCGTCGAAGGTGTCTAGATGCGCGATGCTGTCGGACGCGCTCGCGATGCCGCCGTTGAGCACGATGGTCAGCGCTGGCCGCTCGCCGCACAGGCGCTGCACGCGCGCATAGTTCAGCGGCGGCACCTCGCGGTTTTCCTTCGGCGACAGGCCTTTCAGCCACGCCTTGCGCGCGTGCACGATGAACACGCTGCAGCCGGCTGCGGCGACGCTGTCGATGAAGTGCTGCAGCGCTGCGTCTTCGTCCTGGTCATCGACGCCGATCCGGCATTTGACCGTCACCGGTATGTCGACCACCGCGCGCATCGCGGCCACGCAATCGGCAACCAGCGCGGGTTCGCGCATCAGGCAGGCACCGAAGCGCCCGGCCTGCACCCGATCCGATGGACAGCCGACGTTGAGGTTGATCTCGTCATAGCCGAAGTCGGCACCGATGCGCGCGGCCTCGGCCAGCGCGGCCGGTTCGCTGCCGCCCAACTGCAGCGCCAGCGGATGCTCGCTCGGATCGAAATCGAGCAGGCGCGCGCGATCGCCACGACGCACCGCATGCGCGTGGATCATCTCGGTGTACAGGCGCGCATGCGGGCTCAGGCGACGGTGGAAGAACCGGCAGTGGCGGTCGGTCCAGTCCATCATCGGGGCTACGCACAGGCGCCATGGCGAAAGCGCGGCGCTCATGACCGCGCCATTGTATCGGCAGCGCCTCGCGCGCGGCGAATTAGCTGCAATCTGGATGGCGCATACTGGGCCATGGACACGCCGCGTGGTGCGACTACGGCAGCGAGCGGACTGAGCGCCGGCGAGACCGCCGCCTGCCTCGCGCAGTTCGGCTACAACGAGCTGCCGAAGACAAAGCGCCGCGGACCTTGGCGAATCCTGCTGTCGGTGCTGCGCGAGCCGATGTTCCTGCTGCTGGTGCTGGCCGCATCGATCTATTTGGCCGTTGGCGATCCCGCAGAAGGCGCGCTGCTGGCCGTATTCGCCGCGCTGACCGTCACCCTGGTGGTCGTGCAGGAGAACCGCAGCGAACGCGCACTCGACGCGCTGCGCGCGATCGGCGCGCCAACCGCCCGCGTCCTGCGCGAGGGTAGCGAGCGTCGGATCCCGGCCCGCGAGGTGGTGCCGGGCGATCTGCTGCTCATCGACGAAGGCGAGCGGATCGCTGCCGATGCATTGCTGCTGCGGGCCGACGCGCTGCAGGTCGACGAGTCGCTGCTCACCGGCGAAGCGGTGCCTGTACGCAAGCTCGCGACTGCCGCGGACCGGTGGCCTGCGGATGCCGCTCCCGGCGGCGAGGATCAGCCGTTCGCCTTCGCCGGCACCCTGGTGGTTCGCGGTAGTGGCGTGGCCGAGGTGATGGCCACCGGACTGGCCACCGCGTCGGGTCGGATCGGTGCATCGCTGGCCGCGATCGAACTCGAACCGACCCTGTTGCAGAAGCTGGTCGGTCGCCTGGTGCGCCTGTTCGGGGTGTTCGCAGTGCTGGTCAGCGTGGGCCTGGTGCTGCTGTTGGGCAGCCGCGACGGCGATTGGGTGCAGGCTGCGCTGTCCGGCATCGCACTGGCCATGGCGATGCTGCCGGAAGAGTTTCCGATGGCGCTGGCGGTGTTCATGGCGCTGGGCGCTTGGCGACTGGCGCAGGTGAATGTGCTGGTGCGCCGCGGCGCGGTGATCGAAACCCTGGGCGCGGCGACCATGCTCGCGGTCGACAAGACCGGCACCCTGACCGAGAACCGCATGCGCCTGCGCTGCCTCGTAGCCGCCGGGCAGACACTGCAGCTCAATGGCGAGGAGACCGCACTGCCAGATGCATTCCATCGCTTGCTGGAGTATGCGGTGCTGGCATCCAAGCGACAGGCCTTCGATCCGATGGATGCCGCGGTCGGCGAACTCGGGCGCGCGGCGCTGGCGGCCAGCGAACACCTGCACGCGGAGTGGCCACTGACACGCGAATACGGCTTGAGCCCCGAGCTGCCGGCGGTTTCGCGGGTGTGGCTGGCCGAAGATGGCCAGCAGGTGATCGCGGTCAAGGGTGCGCCGGAAGCGATCGCCGGCATGTGCCGGCTCGATGCGGCTCGCCGCGCGCAATTGCTGCGCGAGGTCGAGGCCCTTGCGAGCACCGGCCTGCGCGTGCTCGCCGTGGCCAGCGGCAAGCGCGATAGCGCTGCACTACCGGACGATCCGCGCGAGTTCACCCTGCACTTCGAGGGACTGCTCGGTTTCGTCGATCCATTGCGGGCCTCGGCACGCGCGGCCGTGGCGGAGGCGCGCGCCGCCGGCATCGCGGTGGCGATGATTACCGGCGACTACCCGGCCACCGCACGCGCGATCGCCGCGGAGGCCGGCATCGACCTGGCCGGTGGCGTGCTCAGCGGCAGCCAACTCGATGCCCTCGACGATGCAGCGCTGGCGGCCGCGCTGCGCACGACGCGGGTGTTCGCGCGCATCCGGCCAGAACAGAAGCTGCGCCTGGTGCAGGCATTCAAGGCCGATGGCGAAGTGGTGGCGATGACCGGCGACGGCGTCAACGACGCGCCCGCACTGAAGGCCGCCCACATCGGCATCGCGATGGCCAAGCGCGGCACGGACGTCGCCCGCGAGGCGGCATCGATTGCACTGCTGGACGACGATTTCGGGCGCATCGTCGCCGGCGTGCGGCTGGGTCGGCGGATCTTCGACAACCTGCGCAAGGTGATGATCTACATCGCCGCCATCCATGTGCCGGTCGCCGGCATGGCCGTGTTGCCGCTGCTCGCGGGACAACCGCCGCTGCTGCTGCCCATGCACGTGGTGCTCATCGAGATGGTGGTCGATCCGATCTGCTCGGTGGCGTTCGAGAACGAGCCCGAGGAGCAGGGCATCATGCAACGCCCGCCGCGCCGCGCGAGCGAACCGCTGATCGGTGCCAGGCAACTGATGCTGGCGCTGGTGCAGGGCTTGCTGCTGCTCTGCACCATCCTCGCCGTGCACGCCTGGGCGCGATCCACGGGGCTTTCCGAAGACGTGCAGCGCAGTCTGGCCTTCATCACCCTGACCATCGGCAATCTGAGCCTGGTGCGCATCAACGGTGCGCGCGGTGCGACCCTGCCGCGTTTGTTCCAGCAAGGTCATCGCGTGTACTGGCTGGTCGCGGGGAGCGCTGCGCTCATCGTGGCGATCTGCATCTGGGTGCCCGCGGCAGCGGCGCTGTTTCGCTTCGCAGCTCCGGATGCGCCGCACGCGCTGCTCGCGGCTGCAGCCGGGATGCTGGCCGCGCTGAGCTTCGATCTGTGCAAGCTGCTGCCGGCGGTGCGGCGTGCCTTGGGCGCGACCTGATCGAATCCGATCGACGCGGTTCTCCGCAGCTGGACCTGCCGCTCAACTCGCCAGCCAGCGCAGCAGGTTGCTCAGCACGGCAAGCGGCAGCCAGGTGAACAGCATCGACAGCGCGATCGAGACCCAGCACAGCAAGACCACCACGACGCAGAGCAGAATCGCCACCAGCGCGCCGACCGGAATGCCAACCAGCAGGGCCAGCGGCGAGTGCACTGTTGCGGGAGGTCTCAATGCGGCGCCCAGCGCCCCAAGCGCGCGCAGCCGGCGCTGCATGGGCGGGATCATCGAGATCAGCGCGCCGCTGAGCAGTCCGCCGCGCGCCGCACCCGCCACGACCGAGCAGTGATCGGCCCACGGCGCCAGCGAGCGCGCGTGGCCGGCGCGTTCGAGCGCATCGAGGCCGGCAGCGACCGCGTCCGGATCGCGGGTCAGGCGTACCGCAGTGGCGTCGGCCAGATACTTGCGCCGGCGCCATGCAAGCGCGATCAGTGGCGCCAGTGCCGCAGTTGACACGATGCCGCCGAAGAATCCGGTCATCGACAGCGGGCCGGCGAAGGGCATGCGCAGCCAGTCGCGCACGCTGAGGCTGTTGCTGCGCGAGTCCTTGGTCGCCGCTTCGCTCGCAAAGGGCTCGGCCAGGCGCAATGCGAGGGCTGCAGCGCGCGCGCGGTTCGGCCATAGCGCAAGACGCAGCAACTCGATCCATGGCGCCCATGCTTTCGCGGTCAGCATCGCTTCTGCCAGACGACCGATCAGGCCGAACAGACTCAATGTGGTCGCGACCCGCAGGCCGAGGCGCAGATCGCCGTTGGCCATGCTGGCGATCAAGTGTGCAGCGACCCCCTGCATCGCGGCGCGGTCGAGCCTATCGAGCAGGCCGCGGCCGACCAGCACCGTGGCATGGCCGTCGTCGCGGCCGAAGATCGCGGCATTGCCGATCGCTGCGTCGACTAGCCGCACGCGCGGCGCGGGCAGTGCAGCGGCAAGCGCCATTTCCGCGATGGTGTTGGCGAAACGCTGCTCGGCGAGTACGGTCGGATCGACTGCGCGCGCGCCGAGGTCGCCGCCATCGAACAGCGGCGAGTTGCGCAGGGTGCGCGCGAGCATGGCCAAGACCAGACCCATCAACACAAGGCCGGGCAGGGCGGCGAGCACGGCCAGTCGCAACAGCAAGGCTGGCTCTGCCGGCACGCTGTCGTCGAGCGCACGATCGAGCACCTGCATCACGCTCGCGAACAGATCTGGCGTTGCGATGATCAGGTTCAGCAGGTCCAGCAGCAGGATCAGGATCGCGTACAGCAGCGGCGAGACCAATACGGCAACCACGAGCGCGACTATTGCGGCGCAAACCAGCGTAACCGCGGTCACCTGCCACGATGCGCGCCGATGGCGGGCGATCGCGGCGAAAAAATCTTCGCGGTCGGCGACGGTCCAGGCTGCAAGAGCTGGCGCCGGTTCCCCACTCATGCTTCGACCACGCGATTGCGACCCTTGCCCTTGGCCCGATACAGCGCCTGGTCGGCGGCCTTGAGCACTTCGCCGACGTTGCGGCGCCCCTCACCGCGTACGGCAACGCCGATGCTGATCGTGACCGAGACTTCTACCGCGGGTCGTTTGACCACCGCGATCTTGCCGCGTTTGGGCGAGGGTGCCGGCACTGCAATGCGCAGCGCCTGCACCATCTCGCGCGCCTGCTCGCAGTGCGTGGCAGCCTGCTTGGCACGCGCGCCCTCGAACACCAGGCAGAACTCCTCGCCGCCGTAACGATGCGCATTGCCGCCGCGCTGGCGGCGCAGTGCGCGTCCGACCGCAGTCAGCACCACGTCGCCAGCGTCATGGCCATAGGTGTCGTTGAATTGCTTGAAGTGGTCGATGTCGACCATCGCCAAGGCGTAGCCGCCGGACAGGCGCGCCAGGGTTTCGTCCAGTGCACGGCGGTTGGGCAGCTGGCTGAGTGGATCGATGAAGGCCATCCGGTAGCTGGCATAGAGCACCGACAGGATGCCTGCAGCGGCCGCTGCACCCAGCAGCACGAACGAGGCCGGTGAGCCGCCGTATCCGCAGGCAGCCGCTGCCAGCGCCAGCACCACGACCAGTCCGAACTCCATCGGACGGCCGGTGAAGGTGAAGCGCAGCAGGCACAGCCCGGCGGCAAGACCCACCAGCAGCGAGGCTCCGCGTGGAGCCGACAGCCCCGGCACCACCCATGCCGCAGCATCGACCAGCCCACGATAGACATGCTCGGGCGCCGCGAGGGACACGCCCGCCAGGCCGCCGCCTAACAACAGCAGCAGCAGATGGCGGCGCGACAGCAGGCGCGGTTCCGGCATCAGGGTGCACAACAGCAACAGCAGCGGCATGAAGCGCAACACGCCCTCGAGCGGCCGTGCGCGGCCATCGGCCATCGCCACTGCGGTGACCAGCAGCAAGGCGAACGCCTGCATGGCGCGGTTGCGATGGAAGGCGAGCGCCAGCAGGGTTGCTGCCAGCAGCAGTGCCTGGGCCGCCACGGCGGGGGTCATCGTGCGCTCACCCGCGCTCAGCCGCGGCGTGCCGCGCACGGCGCTGCGGCAGCCTTGGCGCTGCAGGCCACGGGCACAGCCGGTCGCGGGACGTTCATCGGTTCAGCTCCAGCGCAACTACCCAAGGATAGCGAATGCGGCTATCCCGCGATGCTCGGCGCTAAGCAGGCAATCGCGCCAGACCGGCTGCAACACGGCTACGAAACCGGGTCTGAGTCAGCGGCCGCACACGCCGGCCAACCGGTCGTTGTTGGCCGACCGATCATGGTCGATCGTGGTGCGGGGTTTCGCTTGACACTGCTGCCGCGCTGCGCTGAACTCGATACATGTTGCACATCCGATTCCGCAGCTCGGGGGCTGTCCGTCGGCGCCGCCGCAGGTGGCATGCCTGCGCTGCATTCACGACCACGATGACGTCGTTGCCGACGCCAACGCGGCCATGCAGATGAACTGACCACATCCACCGGCCCCGCTGGCGGCACTGCGCGGGGCTCCGGCCCCGGCAGTGAGTCCAAGGGGCCCCGCAGGGGGCGAAGTGACCACTTCCATTGCAGATCTTCCGGCGGGCGTCGCACCCGCCAACGTGCCGCTGATCGCGCACAAGTTCGGCGGCTCCAGCTTGGCCGATGCGTCGCGCATCAAGCGCGTCGCGCAGATCCTGCGCGATCGGCACGGCGAGCGGCAAGTGGTGGTGGTGTCGGCGATGTCCGGCGTCACCGACACCCTGATCAAGCTCGCCGGGCTCGCTGCGCGCCGCGATCCGGCGTGGAGCGGTGCCTGCCTCGATCTGGAACGCAAGCACCTCGAAGCGTGCCGGCTGCTGCTCGATGGCCATCAGGCGACGACTGTGCAGCGGCTCGAGAACGAGTTTGCCCATCTGCGCGACCTGCTGCATGCGTTGAGCCTGCTCGGCTCGCCCTCACCCGAGGCGATGGCCTATGTGCAGGGTCTGGGCGAGGTGTTCTGCGCGACCCTGCTGGCGGCGTACTTCAATGAGCTGGGCGATGCCACCGATTTCCTCGACGCGCGCGAGGTGCTGGTCGTGCGCCATGAAGAACTCGGCGCGGTGGTCGAGTGGGACGACAGCGCTGCGCGCCTGCGCGAATGGAGTGCCCGGCATAGCGCACCGCGGGTGATCATCACCGGCTTCATCGCACGCGACCTCGAAGGACGCGCCACCACGCTGGGACGCAACGGCAGCGACTATTCCGGCGCGATCTTCGGCGCGCTCTTCGATGCCGCCGAGGTGCACATCTGGACCGACGTCGACGGCGTGCTCAGCGCCGATCCGCGGCTGGTGCCGGAGGCCGTGCTGGTGCCGGAACTGACCTATGCCGAGGCTTGCGAGCTGGCCTATTTCGGCGCCAAGGTGATCCACCCGCAGACCATGCAGCCGGCGATCGCGCGCGGCATTCCGCTGCGCATCCGCAACACGTTCAAGCCCGAGCACGCGGGCAGCCTGATCGCTGCCAACGCCGCCACCACGCCGCCGGTCAAGGGCATCACCGCGATCGGCGAGCTGTGCATGGTCAGCGTGGAGGGTGCGGGCATGATCGGCGTGCCAGGCACCGCCGAGCGCGTATTCGCAGCGCTGCATCGGGCCGGCATCTCGGTGGTGATGATCTCGCAGGGCTCCTCCGAGCACTCGATCTGCTGCGTGGTCGAAAACCAGCATGCACAACGCGCAGTGCAGGTGCTCGGGGACGCATTCGCGCGCGAGCTTTCGCGCGGGCAGATCCAGCGCGTGACGGCGGAGCCGGGGGTCAGCGTACTGGCGGTGGTCGGTGAAGGCATGGCCGGCACGCCGGGCATCGCGGCGCGCCTGTTCGACTCGCTGGCGCGTGCCTCGATCAACGTGCGCGCGATCGCGCAGGGCGCATCGGAGCGCAACATCTCCGTCGCCATCGCCAGCCGCCAGGCTGCGCGCGCACTGCGTGCGGTGCATGCTGGCTTCTATCTTTCTGCGCAGACGATCTCGATCGGCGTGGTGGGCCCGGGCCAGGTCGGTCGTGCGCTGCTGGCGCAAATCGATGCGGTCTCGGAACGGCTGTTGCGCGATGCGAACCTGGACTTGCGCGTGCGCGCGATCAGCGACAGCAAGCATCTGCTGCTGGCCGAGGGGGCGATTGCGCTCGGTGACTGGAAGGCAGCACTGGACGCGACCAGTGAAGCGGCCGATCTCGGTCGGCTTGCCGAACATGTCGACGCCGAGCACCTTCCGCACGCGGTGATCGTCGACTGCTCGGCCTCCTCGGCGGTCGCCGATCGCTACCCCGAGTGGTTGGCGCGCGGAATCCATGTCATCACTCCGAACAAGCAGGCCGGCGCCGGACCGATGTTGCGTTACCGCGCGATCCGCGCGGCAGCGACCGCGCACGATGCGCGTTTTCGCTATGAGGCCACTGTCGGCGCCGGCCTGCCGATCGTGACCACCCTGCGCGATCTGCTCGACACCGGCGACGAGGTGCTCGCGGTGGAGGGCATCCTCAGCGGCACGCTGGCGTGGCTGTTCAACCGCTTCGATGGCCGGCAGCCGTTCTCGGTTCTGGTCGAGCAAGCGCGCGCTGCCGGTTACACCGAGCCCGATCCGCGCGACGATCTTTCGGGCACCGACGTTGCGCGAAAGCTGGTGATCCTCGGCCGCGAGATGGGCCTGCCGCTGGAGCTTTCCGACGTCAAGGTCGAGAGTCTGGTGCCGGAGGAGCTGTCGCAGGACACGCGCGAGCAGTTCCTGCGCCACCTGTCGCTGATGGACCCACCGATGTTGCTGCGGCATGCGTCGGCCAGAGCACGCGGTCACGTCCTGCGCTATGTCGCGCGGCTGGATCACCTCGGGGCGGCCACGGTCGGACTGGTCGAGCTGCCCGCCGATCACGCCTTCGCGCACATCCGCCTGACCGACAACATCGTGCAGTTCACCACCCGCCGCTACCGCGACAATCCGCTGGTCGTGCAGGGTCCGGGCGCCGGCCCCGAAGTCACCGCCGCCGGTGTCTTCGCCGATTTGCTGCGCGTCGCGCAATCCCTCGGCGCCCGCGTGTGAGCCACGGCGCGGGCCGCGAACCGCAGCGCCATAACTGCCTTCTTGTCCACGCGAGGGAAGGGCTGTGGATGGGGGGCGCAAGACTTGCCGCAAGAGCGAACCCCCATCCCGACCAGCAACGCGCCATGCCATCCCGTAACCGATGAAAACCACCGCTACCGCTTTCGCCCCCGCTTCCGTCGGCAACGTCGGCGTGGGCTTTGACATCCTCGGTCACGCGCTGACCGGTGCCGGTGATCGCGTCACCGCACATCGCATCGATGCACCCGAAGTACGTATCGACGCCATTCGGGGCAGTGTCGTGGACCTGCCGCGCGATGCGCAGCGCAACACCGCGGCGCGCGCGGTCGTTGCCATGCGCCTGGCCTGCGCCCTGCCGTTCGGCATCGCGCTCGAGATCGACAAGGGCATTGCGCTCGGCTCGGGCATGGGCGGCAGCGCGGCATCGGCCACCGCCGCGCTGGTGGCGGTCAATGCGCTGCTGGCAACACCACTGCCGCTCGAAGCGCTGTATCCGTTTGCAGTCGCCGGCGAGGAAGCCGCCAGCGGCGGCCAGCACGGCGACAATGTCGGCCCGCAGTTGCTCGGTGGCCTGGTGCTCGCCACCCGTTCGCAGCTGGTTCGTGTACCGGTGCCTGCGGGACTGATCTGCGTGCTGGTGCATCCGCATTTCGTGCTCGAAACCCGGCGCGCGCGCGAGGCGCTGCGCGGCGCCTTCGCGATCGCGGACTTCGTGCAGCAGAGCGCGAACCTCGCGCTGGTCCTGTCGGGCTGCTACCGCAACGAGGTGGCGCTGATCCGCGCAGGCTTGTCCGACGTACTGGTCGAGCCGCGCCGTGCGGCATTGATTCCCGGATTCGCCACAGTCAAGCAGGCAGCACTCGCGCATGGCGCACTCGGCGCGTCGATCTCCGGCGCCGGTCCCAGCGTATTCGCGTGGTTCACCGACGCCGACGCTGCGCAGTCGGCGGCGCATGACATGCAGCAGGCGTTCGCCGCCGCAGGCCTTGCCAGCGATGTGCTGATCGGCCCGGTCGATGCGCCGGGCGCGCGGGTGGAGTCGTGCCGATGAACTATCTGAGCACCCGCGGTGGCGTGGCGCAGACTTCTTTGTCCGACGCGATCCTCGCAGGACTGGCAGCCGATGGCGGTCTGTTCGTGCCCGCATCGCTGCCGCAGCTTGACGCCAGTGCATTCGCTGGCGCGCACTCGATGTCTGCCGTCGCACAGCGTCTGTTGGCGCCATTTTTCGACGGCGACCGACTGGCCAGCGCGCTGCCTGATCTGTGCAGCCATGCCTACGCGTTCGACGCACCGCTGGTGCCCCTCAACGACGGATGCTCGTTCGTGCTGGAGCTGTTCCACGGACCGACTGCCGCGTTCAAGGACTTCGGTGCGCGATTTCTCGCCGCCGCCATGCGCGCCCTGCGCGATCGCGATGCGCCCGAGGTCACGGTACTGGTGGCCACCTCCGGCGACACCGGCAGCGCGGTTGGTGCGGCGTTCCATGGCCAGCGCGGCGTGCGGGTCGTGATCCTCTACCCCGATGGCCGCGTATCGCCGCGCCAGGCACACCAGCTCGGCTCGTTCGGCGACAACGTCGAGGCATTCCGGGTCGCAGGCTCCTTCGACGACTGCCAGCGCATGGTCAAGCAGGCTTTCGGCGACACCGGGCTGCGCACACAACATGCGCTTGCGTCAGCCAACAGCATCAGCCTCGGTCGCCTGCTGCCGCAGATGGGCTACTACGCGCACGCAGCGATCAGCCATGCCCGCGCGGGTCGCGCGCCGCTGAATCTGGTGGTGCCCACCGGCAATCTCGGCAACGCGTTCGCCGCAATTCTCGCCCGCCGCGTGGGCCTGCCGATCGGCGAGATCGTGCTGGCCAGCAACGCCAATCGGGTGCTGTTCGATTTTCTGTCCAGCGGCGAGTATCAGGCGCGCGACAGTGTAGGCACGCTGGCCAATGCGATGGATGTCGGCAACCCGTCCAACGCCGAGCGGTTGCGCTGGCTGTATCCGCAGTGCTCGGAGCTCAACAGTGCGGTGTCCGCGCACTGGGTCGATGACGACAGCATCCGCACCCGCATTCGCGAAGGCGAGTCGCGCTGGGGCCAGGTCTGGTGCCCGCACACTGCGTGCGCAGTTGAAGTGCTCGAGCGGATTCGCGCAGCCGGCGATCGGCGCGATTGGGCCGTGGTGGCCACCGCGCACCCGGCCAAGTTCGAAACCGTGGTCGAGCCGCTGGTCGGCCACGCGGTTGAGCCACCCGCAGCACTCGCAGCGATGCTCGAGCGACCGGCGCGCGCTCAAGCAATGGCGGCGGACTACGCGGCGCTACGTGCGCAACTGCTGCAAAACGTCGCGCCGGCCTGAGGATCGGCATCCGCGCGCAGTGCAACGGGTATGCCGGACGCAGCGGCTTACGAATAGTGCAACAGCTGGGTCTTGCCGCCGAAAACCCGCCACGAATACAGCGTGTAGCCCGCGATCACCGGCAGCACGACCAGCGCGCCGATCGGGATGATCATCAGCGACTCCGGCGCGCTGGCCGCATCCCAGATCGTGACCCGCTCGACCACCAGATAGGGAAACAGGCTGTAGGCGAGGCCGTAGAAGGCAAGCATGAACACGCCCACGGTGCCGGCGAACGGCACCCACGCGCCATACTCGTTGCCATCGCGCAGCCGGGTCGGCAGCCGCCGCAAAGTGCGCGCGATGATGAAGAACATCAGCGCGGTGGCCAGCGGAATCGGCAGCAGCAGAATCAGTTGCGGCAGCGCGAACCACTTGTCGAAAATGCGCTGCGATACCAGCGGCGTGGCGATCGATACCGCCGCGATGCCGGTACCGGTGAACCACAGGCTGCTGCGTGCCCAGCCGACTGCACGCAGCTGCAGCTCGCCGCTGGACTTCATGATCAGCCAGGTTGCACCGAGCAGGACGCAGCCCGCCGCCAGTCCTAACCCGATCGTCGCGGCGAACAGCCATTCGGCGATGCCGTGGCGGTATCCGACGATGCTCAGGCCCAGCATCACGCCCTGCGAGAACGCCGCGAGACTGGATCCTGCGAAGAACGCGAGGTCCCAGCGCGCCTTGTGCGTCGCGTGTGCCTTGGCGCAAAACTAGAACGCCACGCCGCGCAGGCTCAGTCCCGCGAGCAGCAGGGCTTCCACCGCTTACTCCTTGGCCTGGCGGGGAGCGCCGCCCGGCGCCCGGACCTTGTCGCCGAACTCCAGCACTTTCTGTACGCGCGTGCCCATGCGCATGAGCTTCTTGAGGGTGTCGGCATCCAGCCGCTGTACGTCGTTGAACCAGCCGGTGACCAGTTCGATCAGATCGTGCATCTCGCGCATGCGGCGCTGCGCGTGCGCCTCCTCGGCGCTTGCGGGTGCTTCGAGCAGGGCATCGCGCAGCATGGTCAGGGTGGGATC
>Ga0105049_10004369_pt1 | contig 16589 bp, 9 predicted proteins | sample MAT06_FD_78087 | JGI IMG/M metagenome (GOLD analysis project Ga0105049, IMG submission 78087) | Freshwater microbial communities from Lake Fryxell liftoff mats and glacier meltwater in Antarctica - MAT-06 | ecosystem: Environmental > Aquatic > Freshwater > Ice > Liftoff microbial mat | place... | reverse complement strand
GCATGAATAAACGAGTTTAGCGGTTTAGCACGTTCACCTAGTTGGTGACGCACGCTACCGGTGCGATTGCACATTGTTCAAACTCGCTAGCCGCGTTGCTCCTCTTTGCAGGATAAGGCCTGCTCTGTCCGTGTTTGCCAAATGAGGCCTTGCTAGGAAGTACGAAAAATGTGCACTTATGTCCCCAACGGGGACGCTATCCCTGTGGGACACACCCGTCCAAATGCCGTTTCTAGGTTAAATCGCCTCGCCAGATAATGTGTTTAGCAATTTATCAATTATCAACGGCGCCGTCTTCGTCGCGACAGCCCTTCTTGCGGTGAGCCTTCGCGGCGGGCCTTCTAGGGGTGGGCGTTCTCGCAGCGCGCTTTCGCAAGTTGCCAGCTGATCTGGCATTGTGTAAAAATTTAGCGCAGCGTAACAGCCTGCGCCAGCCGCACAAATGCCTCGCACAATTCCTCAGCCGCATTGGCCTTAAAAATGAGCTCCCGTACGCCGGCGTCATCTGCCTCTGCGCGCAAAGTCTCGTCGATGAAGCCCGAAGCGATGGCGACCGGCAGATCAGCGCGGATTGTGCGCACTTCACGCGCCACATCCAACCCCGACATGCCCGGCATGTTGTAATCGGTTACCAGCAAGTCGAACCCGCTAGGGTTGGCCCGCAACGCATCAAGCGCTTCACGTTGATCAATAAAGCCGCTAATGCGGCAGCCGCGCCGCTCCATCAAGCGTGTAACCAGAAACACTAACGACTCGTCGTCATCAATGTAAAGAATGTGCTGACCGTCGCCCGTGCGTGACGTTGGTGCGGTCGGGTTTTCCGCGGGTGCAAAAAAACTGGATTGCGTTGAAGATGGTGGCAGGTAAAGGGTAAAAACTGTGCCCTTGCCGAGTTCGCTTTTAATCACGATTGTGCCTCCATGTGCCTGTACGATGCCATGCACCACCGACAATCCCAGCCCAGTACCTTCGCCCGGCGGCTTGGTGGTGAAGAAGGGTTCAAAAACGCGCTTCAGTGTGGCCTCATCTATCCCAACGCCATCGTCGCTCACCGTCAGCCGCACGATATGCCCAGACGGTATTGCGTGCAACTTGCGCATGTCCAGCAGCGCTGGATGTTCACCTGCAAGCGTTGCATCCAGCGTCACGGTATCAAGCGTAACGCGAATGTGACCGGACTTTTGATGCATTGCCTGCGCGGCATTGTTCATGAGGTTGATCAATATTTGCTCTATCTGCGTTGCATCGGCCCTTACCATCGGCGCGTTCGGGTCGCATTGCACCTCAATACTGATGCGCGCTGGTAGTGTTGCCCGCATGAGACGCGCGGACTCCTTGATAACCGGACCAAGTAGCATCGGTATCTGCTCGGTCGGCTGACGGCGGCTAAATGAGAGAATTTGTTGCACCAGATTGCGCGCCCTTCCACTGGCTTTGCGGATTTCTGCCAAACTTTCTGCCACGCGTAAATCGTTGCCTAGTTCCTGATGTGCCAAATCGGCGTTGCCCAGAATCGTGGCCAAAATATTATTGAAGTCATGGGCGATACCACCGGCAAGCGTGCCGATGGCCTCCATCTTTTGCGATTCGCGCAATTGTTCTGCCAGCGATTCACGTTGGGCATCGGCCGCCGCACGATCACTCACATCGCGCAGCGTCACGGTAAAAAAGTGTTTGCCGTCAGTAACAACGTGCGCAATCGAGGCGTCAATGGGCACTTCGATGCCGTCCTGCCGCAATGCGGTCAGGCGGGTGAACTTCCCGGTTTTCCGCGCGATCTCGTCGCTGGCCGTTAGTTGCCGGATACCGCCGTCTTCAATGTCGCGGAAGCGGGCGGGTATGAAACGATCCAGCATTTGGCCCATCGCTTCAACGGCGGGCAGCCTGAAAAGTTTCTCGGCTGCGGCATTGAAGACCAAAATATATTCCGCCTCATCTACAGTGATAATCGCGTCCAGCGATGAATTGATGATCGCTACACGCGCCGCCTCGGCTTCGATCCGCTGGGTGATGTCGCCATAGGCAATAACAACGCGTCCATCACCCAGACCCAACGGCGTCACGCTTAACGTGCACCAGCGCTGTTGTTGCGGCGAGTGGCACGGGTATTCGAGGGTGAAACTGGGCAAGCTGCCGTTAAGCACGCCGCGAATGCCGTCACGGGCGCCGAGTGAAGTGGCGTCGATTGCATTGTCGCCACTAGTTTCCTGAACGCTTAAATAATTAGTGCCAACCTGGCTTTGCGGAGACAGTCTGCCGGACGCAGCGCCGCTTTGTAGCGCAAAGCGCCGCCACGCGTCGTTTACCGCGACGATAGTTCCGTCCTGCTCCAGCACAGCGATTTCAGAAGTGACTGAATCAAGAATCGCAGACGTGAACGCCTTGCTCGCGCGGATTGCCGCCTCAGCGCGTTTGCGTTCGGTGATATCGTGCAAAGCGCCCTGCAGCTTAATAGCCTTGCCGTGTTCCATCACGGCCACGCACTGAATCCGAATCCAGATGGCACGACCCTTCAAAGTGAATTTTTGTAATTCCAAGTCGAACGGGGTGCCGCTCGCCATCGCGGCATCCAGCGCTGCCTTGATCACTGGGCGCGATTCTGGGACATACAATTCAAGCCCGCGCAAAAGTGACGGTGCAATAATGGTGTCGCTCTCGTGAATGCGCAACGTTTCGACCGACCAGTGCATTTTCATGGTGTGCAGATCGATCTCCCAGCCGCCAACGCTGGACAACTCATTGACGCGCTCTAGCAGCTCGGTGGTACGCCTCAACGCTTGGCGCGTGTTGTAGGTGTCGGTAACGTCGCTAAAGACCCTCACCACACCGACAATCTCACCCGCCGCGGTGCGAATGGGTGCGGCACTGTCAGATATTTGATATTGCCTGCCGTCGCGCGCGATTAGCACCTTTTCATCGGCAAGGCCGACGATTTCGCTGCTCTGCATTACGCCTTTGACTGGGTCAACTGAAGGCCGTCTGCTGCTCGGGGAAGCGATGTGAAATACCTCACGCAACGGGCGACCGATTGCGACCGCCTGCGTCCAAGCGGTGAGGCGTTCGGCGGTGGTGTTCATGCGAGTAATCCTGCCGACCGCATCAGTGGCAATCATGCCGTCACCGATTGACTGCAAGGTGATTGACAGACTCTCTTCGCTAAGCCGGCGCTCCTCCTCGGCTCGCGTACGCGCTGTTACATCATGCGCGAGAAAAAGTCTAATAGCGCGGTTGCGGGACTCCAATGTGCGCGCCGTAATCTCAACAACGAGGTTGCTACCGTCCTTGCGGCGATGCCGCCAAGTCTTGGTCTCGCCTCGGGCCACGCTGGTTTTTTTCAAATCAGCGAGCACTAGCGGGATGTCTTCGGGCGGGGGAATATCGCAAATCGTCATCCCCATAAACTCTTCACGGCTGAAGCCGTATTGCGCCAATGCGGCATCATTGACAGAAAGAAATGCTAGCGTTTCCGGGTCGAATGTCCACATTGGATGCGGATTATGCTCGAACAATTCCCGGAAGCTTGCCTCGCTCTCGCGCAATTCGGCCAGTGCCGATGAACGATTGAAATCTGCCTTATCTAGTGTCCTGCGGATTTCTTCTATTTCGGTGATGCTGCCGTCGCGGGTCATTAGCGGCGCTTGCGCTTGGGTCAACGTCGCGACCGCGCGCGCAAGCCGGCGTGCGACCAACTTACCGCCTACGACGCTCACCAATGTGGCAGCCAGAATGAGCGCAAATACCGCGCCAACTGCGGAGACGAGCGGTGCCAGGTAGGCTGCGCGGGGGATCTCCATCACCACTGACCAACGCGAGATGGCCGACTTAACTACCACCCGCTCGGTATCGGCGCTGTGCTCATCGGCATCGACTGCGCCGCGGCGTGCGAGGATTGCCCCGCTGCCGTCGAGTACCGTCAGCACCCATGATGATGGCAGGATCAGTTCATCCAAGAGTTGTTGAAAAATCCTAAGCTCGACAACGTTTAGGAGCACAAAGCGCGTGATGCCGTTGCGTATGACAGGCATCGCGACCCCAACCGCGGCTTCGTTGGCATGAGTCTCTTGAAATCGGTCGCCAATGGCGGGTTGGCCATCAGCCACTGCTTGTTGCCCCGCACCATCGCCAGTTAGCGCCAATATTGTGGGGACGGTTGCACGCGCGGGGGGTGATGGGGGTGATGGAAGCGATCGGGACGATGGAGGCGATAGCTTCAATGGAGATGACGGCGGCAATGTGCCAAGCACGACACGCGTATCTAGCAATATTTGCATAGCGCGATCAGTGAAAACAACCTCACCGCCGAAGCTTTCACGATACGCCAGCGCCATGCGGTTAAGCCGTGCTAGCTGCAGTGGTTCATCGACCGACCCAGAAGCAGCCAGCAGCTGCAAACCGGCAATTCGCGCAGCGAGGTCGTGGTCTAATGCGGTCGTAAAGTTACCGGCAATGCGTGCAGCAGCCTCACCCGAACGCGCCCGAAGGTCAAGCAAGTGGGCGCAGGCAAGATAAATCGCCAGCAGCAGTAACGGCACTACGCACACCAAGATTAAGCGCTGCAAAAGCGCTTTGAGCGTGGTTACCTTGTTTGCCGCGCCCCCTGTTTGTTGGGGGCTCGTATTGATGGCATTCATAAACAACAATCTACTTTTTTGTGGCCAATCTTATTATCGCCTAGGCAGGGCGTGTTGCTGAGTGCGGCGCTTTTTCAAAGTGTGCTGCTTGTAACAGGCTCCCACCACAGCGTTATCTGCCGCAGGCGGAGCGGTGGCGGATTAATAATACAACTGATGAGCACCGCAGCCGTTTGAAAAGTGCGCCAACGGCTGTGCAAGTATTGCCGATTGGGCACGTCTGGTCGCCGCGCGAACGTCTGGCATAAATCTTCAGTCAATTAGGCGTTAAAAATCAACTTAAAAAATCAATCCTTGCACGCTAATTCGCTGCAGCCGCGGCAGTGGCGGTAGCAGCATTCGCGGTGGCAAGAGCTGCGAAAGAGCGCACCGGGGAGAAAACAGGTTTAGGGAGACCCTTGCGTTGTCAGCCTGCAATCGGGTGCGGATCGCCGCTCTGCTACCGCAGGCATTTAGTCAGGGAGCATGTGAGCTATCCGTTAAGATAAATGCGCCTGCCCGGCGCAGACCACCATCAAAATGCCGGTGCAAGATCAAAAATGGGAATAGTTGTTTTTGCTTGTGTTTGCTCGCATTTGTATAAGGACGCGCTTGCGTACCAAAAAGTCAACATCAACAAAAAAGTAGGGGCGCGCTGAAACTCACGCGCAATTCATGAAACAACTAACGAATCGCCACGAAATGCCGATAGTTAAATCAGTGACATTAATCTTTAAACAGTTTTACCCTTTTGTTGGCGTTCCAAGGAGTCTAGCGTGTCGTTCATTGAATCACCCCTGCCGAATGCCTTGGCGTGGATTCGCCACTTCGAACAGGTTAATCTACCGGTGCTTGCGGCCACAGTTGGGGCGCTTGACGCCCTGAAAATCGACATCGACGACGTCGCACCGAGGGATATTGCTAACGTCATTGAGAATGACCCGTTAATGTCTCTCAAAACGCTCATCTGGGCGGGCAAACACCTCGCCGAAAATGTGTTGGCGATGCATTCGACTCTCGCCAGCGAAATTGAGACCGTCAATGCCGCAATCGTCAACGCTGGCATCGCCCGATTCTTTCGAAAATTTGATCAATTGGACTGCGTCGAAACGCGTCTGATCGCGCTGCCCGAAGCACAACGAGGCCTTGATCGCGTGCTCGCGCGCTCGATGACAGCGGCGGATTTTGCGCGTGATTGGGCCGGCTACCGCAATGACTCGGATATTGAGGTGATTGCAGAGGCGGCAATGTTGCACGATGTCGCAGAAATGCTCGTCTGGATATTCGCCCCGACGCTGGCGCTGCAAATGCAATCGATGCAGGAGGATGATGTGCGCGCACGCACGCGCGACATCCAGAAATCAGTACTGGGGATTACCCTAAATGAATTGCAATTGGCAATCTTGACCGAGTGGCGCCTGCCCAGTTTGTTCAAACACCTCATGGACGATGCGCACGCTGGTTCGTCACAAGTGAAAAATGTTGTTCTCGCCACCAAACTCTCGCGGCATCTGGCTAACAGTCAAGTAGATGCCGCGTTGCCGGATGATTTTGCAGACATTGCCGCGCTGCTGCACACCTCGCCCGCGTGGGTGCGTGAACGCATTTTTTCAATGTTGTCGTAAGCAGCACAAGAGCTTTTACGCGTCACCGCTTTTACCAATGCCCTATCGATGCAACTTGCAAAGGTCTAACCGAATTAACAAACGCCAATAGCAAAGCGCATTTTCGGACATTTATGTCCGGTGATAACCGCCAATGCTAGTGTTTGTTAATTTCTCTCGTTTTTGCAGGCATCACTCAACTGATTGATCTTAATGATTCGACTGCTTTATATCAGCCAAGCCGCTCCTTCGATCAATGATGAACAAGTGCAGGACATCCTAAAGTCCTCGCGCCGAAATAATCCAGCCGTCGGCGTCTCTGGCGTGCTGTTACACGGTGGCGGTTTGTTCATGCAAATCCTAGAAGGGCCCGAAGACGCGGTGCTCCGGAAGTATGTGAGGATCTTAGATGATCGCCGACATGGTGATTGCCAGATTATTCATATATCACCTGCAAACGATCGGATCTTCGAGAAATGGTCGATGGGACTTATTAAAGGCGATCTCTTGGAATATCAGCACATCGTCGAGATGCAAGCCCACCGTTTGGAGGCCGTTCACGGAAAGGCGTTCACGGATGTCATGCGCGGGTTTACCAGAAGGTTGAATGGCGGGAAGTAGCTTGCCGCAAATGCGCTAGGCAACGCCCGCCCCATTTGCAGCGGACATAAAGTTGAGCACCTATCGCTTAGTTAACAGCACACAGCAACACGCTGCATTTCATCGCTTGGGCGGCGGAGCGTTCGGCGCTGAGGGGCGACGTTAACAGCACACAGCAACACGCTGCATTTCATCGCGGGGGGTATTGGTTAGGAGCAGGTCAAGCCATCCGACACCATAGCCCTTCACTGCTCAGAACATGGCGGATAACGTTCAGCGCCTTCACGCCGTAGTTTGTGCGTCGCCTAACAGACGCTTACTAATTTCCGCAATATCCTCCTAAGTAAGGAAAAGCTGAAAACTTTCCTGTCGTTTAGGGCGGCGATGAGAAGATGTGTTGAGCCCCAATACCTTTTGGAGAAACGCAAATGAACCAAACGATTCACACGCATCCGTCCGATTCTGTCGGCATGCAATCTTGTATCGATACTTGCAGACAATGCCACGCAACTTGCTTACATACGGCAATGGTTTACTGCTTGGAAGCAGGTGGAAAACACGTTGAAGCAACGCACTTTCGCTTGATGATGAATTGCGCTGAACTCTGTCAGATCTCAACAAACTTCATGCTGTCCGGATCGGCATTTCATGTAAACCTCTGTGGAATATGCGCCGATGTCTGCGAAGCTTGCGCTAAAAGCTGCGAAGCAATTGGTGATATGGATGAGTGCGTGAAGGCTTGTCGCGAATGTGCGGCGAGTTGCCGAACCATGGCGGGAAAAAAGTAATTCCAATTATCCGGATTACGATTTCATCTACAGCAAATTTGTCGTTGTCTTATTGACGTCCTAGGTAAAAACACCAACTTCCGCATTTCGATGCCAGTCGAGCGAACATATTCGTCATGGCTGTTGTAACCCTCATATCCCGAATCCAACGCATGTGGTTAACGGGCTTGGTTCGAACGGCACTCATTTAACGCGACGCGGATGACGTTCCTAGCGCCAGTATGTTGTAATGGTCACCCTGGCGTCGCTTCGCTCAACCGGGCTGCGCTGGCTCATTTAACGCGACGCGGACGACGGTGGCGTCAGAAATAGGCGGTAGCCCGGAAGGAGCAAAGCGTATTCCGGAGTGTTCGTTGCACAACAGTTTGTCCCAGAATACGCTGCGCTCCTTCCGGGCTGCGCCTGCTGAAGTTTGGTTGGGGCAATGGTCATCATCACTATGTCGTCATTTCTGACTGCAACATTTCATATAAGAATAGTAAAAATATCCGCAGCGAAAAGCAGAGAAATACTCCTACGAAACTAAACCACCTAAACTCGGTTTCCCCGCCCCAGCAAACATAGCCTTGCCAAAATATGTCCTGCTATCTGATCCAGCGGTAACACCGCATCCACAGCGCCAGCCAATATCGCTTCTTTCGGCATACCAAACACCACACAGCTTGCTTCATCCTGCGCAATGTTGTAGGCCCCTGCAATCTTCATCTCCAGCATCGCCGCCGCCCCATCCTTTCCCATCCCCGTCAACATCACGCCCAGCACATTGGCACCAGCGTGCCGGGCTGCGGATTTAAATAGAACTTCCACCGAGGGCTTGTGCCGGTTAACCGCTTCCGTATCGAGCACGCGCGCGATGTAGTTCGCACCGCTTTTGTCCAGCGCTAGATGCTTACCGCCAGGCGCGATGTAAGCGTGCCCGGGCAATACCCGTTCGCCATCTATCGCCTCGGTTACCCGAATGCGGCAGATTTTGTCCAGCCGGTTGGCAAAATTAAGCGTAAATCCGGCCGGCATATGTTGCGCAATCAGCACGCCGGGACTGTCCGGCGGCAGCTGCATCAGCATGTCCTTAAGCGCTTCGGTGCCACCGGTAGATGCACCGACGATGATTAGTTTTTCGGTGCTCGCGCGGCGATTTCCAAGAGGCGCTAGCAGCGGGCGTAGCGTGACGGGGGCGGGTACGCGTGTTTTGGCGGCGGCGGCAACGCGGATTTTTTCCACCAACTCTTGACCGGCTTCGTTAACGCCGTGCTGAATATCAATCTTCGGCTTGGTCACATAGTCAATGGCACCCAGCTCTAGGGCGCGCATCGTCGTATCAGCGCCGCGCTCGGTAAGCGTGGATACCATCACTACCGGCATGGGCCGTAGCGCCATCAGCTTTTCAAGAAATTCAAGCCCATCCATACGCGGCATCTCAATATCGAGTGTGAGTACATCGGGATTGAGTTCGCGGATGAGCGCGCGCGCCAACAGCGGGTCGGCGGCGACACCGACCACGACCATGTCGTGCTGGCGGTTGATGATCGCCGTTAACAATGAGCGGACCAGCGCCGAATCATCAATGACCAGCACCTTTATTTTTTTGCTAGATAACGCTTTTTCGGCAAGCACTTGTATTCTCCGGTTGATTGGTCTTTGTGGCCTTGGTGAAGTGCGGCGTTCGTTTAGGTGTTGTTTTGGTGTTTGGTGAGGATCAATTTCGATGAGCTTGGGTTTCGCTAGGTATTACTAAGACCTGAAATGGCCTGCTAATAGCCAGAAAGTATCGCTACGTGTTGCCAAGTGTCGCTGGTATTGCTAAGGCTCGGACGATTGCCCGTCAGGAAAAAAGCTCAATATCCCCACCGCTTCCGGACTGATCCAGCTGCAGACGATAATCGGTCTCGCGTTTGGCGATGGCGTTATTGTTCAGACTGCCGAGCCGCTTGACCAGCACCTTGCCATTGGCGGGGAAAAAATAAACCTTGCGCGGGTAAACATCCACTAAATCCTGCGCGATCACGCGAATTTTTTCAGTTTGCAGAAACTGCAGCACGAAGTCCGCATTGCGCTGGCCGACATTCATCTGCGTAAAACCGGGCAGCACATTGCCGCCGCCGAAAACTTTTGCTTCCAGCCGCTCACGACGAGCACCCATTTTCATCAGGTGATTGATCAATAGCTCCATCGCATAGCTGCCATAGCGTGCGGCGGCCGACAACGGACCACTGCCTTCACTATCACGTTTATTATCCGGCAACATAAAATGGTTCATGCCGCCCACGCCCAGTTGCGGATCACGGATGCAGGCTGATACGCAAGAACCTAGCACCGTCACAATCATCATCTCGTCGTCGGTCACGTAATACTCGCCGGGTAATATCTTGGCGGCATCCACACCGTGTGCGCGATCATGGTAGAAATTGGAGGCGAAGCACTGGCTGTCAACGCCGGTGGGCATTGCGCGGCTACCGCTAGCCGGGGATTGCCTACTGGCCGGGGCGGTGATCATACATTCACTCGCCGGTCTTGCTTGCTGTCTTGCTTGGTGTCGTTGACGCTGGGCTTTACCCTCTCATACACCGTCTTGCCGCGCAGCTGAAATAGATGACTCACGTGAAACAGACTCTCGGAGTGTCCGGCGAACAACAGCCCATCTGGGCGCATCAAGGGCGCAAATCGCTCGAGGATACGCGACTGTGTCGGCTTATCGAAATAGATCATGACGTTGCGGCAGAAAATGACATCGAACGGGCCGTTCAGGCTCCAATTAGTATCAAGTAAGTTAATCTGGCGGAAGGTGACGAGGTCACGCAATTCAGGGCGAATCTTAACCCGGCCTTCATTTGCCCCCGAGCCTTTAAGGAAAAATTTCCGTAGGCGTCCTGGCTCCATTTTTTCCACCCGATCCAGTCCATAGTCGCCACGTTCGGCTTGCTCCAGCACGTTAGTGTCGATGTCGCTGGCCAAAATGCGCACCGGCGGCGAGAGTGTGCCAAAGGCTTCGGCCATGGTAATCGCCAGTGAATAAGGCTCCTCACCAGTGGAGGCAGCGTTGCACCAGATTTTGATCGGGCGATGTGCGAGCGTTGTGGCAAGCCCCGCGGCATGCGCAGCAAGGATCGGGAAATGATGACCCTCGCGGAAAAAAGAAGTCAGGTTCGTGGTCAACGAATTGGTAAACGCTTGCCACTCATCGGCACCACTTTGATCCAGATGCGACAGGTAATCCTCGAAACAATCGAGGCCCAGCGCACGCACCCGCCGCGCCACGCGGCTGTAAACCATGTCGCGTTTTTGGGGCGACAGCGAAATACCCGCGTGCTGGTATATCAGCTTGCTGATACGCTCAAAATCGTTGTTACTGAACGCGAACTCACGCTCTTTGTCGAGCGCGGGCAGATTTCGATCCGCCGCGCTGAGGCTTTCAGTTTTCATAGATCAAGGCGCTCCCTGGGGTTTGATTCATCGATTTATCGTTGTCGTGTTGTGGCCGGGTGGAAACTGATATATCGGCAAATCAGCGCGGGACTTGAACCCATTGCCGCTGCTAGCGTAGCCGTTAATAGTTTTGGGAGTTGGGGAGGTTGAGCCGTTCGGGCTATTGGCGTTATGGGGTAATGGGGCAATTGCGCCGTTTGACAAAGAAAGCACTCCGCTGATGGGCAAAGTGATCTCACCGCACCGCTGGCAAGCCGATGAAAAAGGTTGCACCCTCGCCCGGCTTCGCCTCTGCCCACACCCGTCCGCCGTGACGGCGAATGACGCGACGCACGTTGGCGAGCCCCAGGCCAGTACCTTCAAACTCTTGCGCGCTATGCAGCCGTTCAAACACGCCAAATAGCTTTTTCACGCGCTGCATATCAAAGCCAGCACCGTTGTCGCGCACAAAGATGACGACCTCGTCGTTCTCGGCATTTTCAGCATTGTTGGCGGCTAAGCCAATATGGATGTTGGCGATAGCAGTGCCGCGGGTGTACTTGACCGCATTGCCGAGCAGGTTAATAAACACCTGCAACAGCAGGCGCCGGTCAGCGGCCACCTCGGGTAGCGTATCGACGGTCCAACGGATGTCGCGCCCGGCGCAATCTTCGCTAATGCCAATCACATTTTCGCGCGCGGCGTCCACTAATTGAGCGAGGCTGACGAGGGATTTTCGCAGCGGCACGCGGTCAAGTTTTGCCAGCGCTAGCAGATCGTCAATCATCTCGGCCATGCGCGTGGCCTCGCGGTTGATGATGCCCAACTGGCGATGCGACTGCTCTCCTCGAATTTCGTCACAGGTCAGCAAAATTGAGGAAAATCCCGAGATACGGTGCAGCGGCGCGCGCAGGTCGTGCGAAATTGATGCCGAGAACGACTCAAGTTCCTCGTTTAGCGCCGTTAATTGCGCGGTGCGGTCTGCCACACGTATCTCAAGCCCGGCATTGAGTGCATAGATCGCTGCTTCGCTGGCCTTCCGCTCGCTGATGTCGCGCACCACCAACAGCAACAGACGCTCGCCATGATGGTCGAGCGGCGCGATGCACAGTTCAGCATCGAAGTAATTGCCATTGGCGCGCCTTAAGCGCGTATCAATGTTGAATTTTTCCGCGCTATCGACTTCTGCCAAGCGCTTGTGGATTGCGCGATTAATGATCCCACCGGCGGGCAGAAATAATTCACAGAATTTGGCGGTATCTATGCCGGTGATATTCATCGCTTTCGGCGGCAGAAACATATCGGCAAAATATGCGTTGATCTCAACGATGGTTTGATCGTGCACGATGATGATTGCACTACCGGCGGCATCAAGCAGCTTGCGAAAGCGCTCTTCGCTCGACCGCAAGCGGCGCAAAAACACACCGGTGAGCGCCACCATGCCGAGGAAAATGATAGTGCCAGCGGCCAAGAACACATAGCGCTCGCGGGTCTGATCTTGCCAGCGCAGGTTGTCGTGTCGAATATCGCGCGATTCTTCTTGCAAACTACGTGGCCGTGGTATTTTGGCTGCCGTGTCGTATTCGGCGTAGGCGGATCCTGTAGGGATTGATCCCAATCGCAGCGAACGTTCAGCGTTCGTGCTCCACCAAGCAAAGGCGCACGATGACCCGATGGCGATTACCGCGATCGCGATCAACCAGAACTCAAGCCGTTTAGACCAGACGTACATTAAGGCCTCAGGGTAATGCCAGCGCTTATTTAGTACGACATCTGCAAGGTGGTGGGCTGCTGGGCGCGTTTCTGAGTACGCTGCTGAGTGCGCTCGACACCGCCCTCGGCCGTTGTCAGCGGTCGTGAACCGCCTTGCGGCGATTCATCGCTAGGTCGCACCACAGCGGCGTGCTGCGGATTCGTGGAATAGAAATACTCACCCGCGCTAGACTGCCGCTGGGAAACCCACCAGCAACCAGCAGCGATGACCATCAGCATCGAAAAACAGAGTCCTGCCAAATACAACTCCAAGCGTACGCCCGGCTTCAAGTTTGCTAACACGATACTGTTCTCCCGTTTGAATACTAGCCAATTTATCGGCGGGAAGAGCGCGAACTTGAGCGCAAAGGTCTAAGATACGAGCAAACACGCTGTGCACAGCGATGTCAACAGCGGCGGAGCAATGGCGAAGTGTAGCGGCGTACGCGGGTGACTTAACGAGTTGATTACCAGCACATTGATACCGCTATTTAAGCGGTTTTGTCGCCATCCCGCCCCTGCACATTCGGCTTCACCCACGTTCTTTAGCGCGCACCGGGTCAAGGTTGGGCGTTTTATGCCGAAAAACAATTCATGTCAGACAATCTCGTTCCGCTACGCAAGAATGAAGTGGTTATTGGCCGCCCGTTACCATGGCCTATTTACAATCGTTCGCGCAAGTTATTACTCCGACAGGGCTTTGTGGTCGAGTCCACGTCACAGATAGAGCGGCTGCTCGAGGTCGGACTGTTTCGACCCGCGAGTGCCTTTGATACGCCCGGCCGCGAATCGCTAGAAGTTCTGGTCAAGTACGACGATCAAGCCCAGGCAGTATTGACCGTCTATTCTGAACGCGCCAAGCCCGATCTTACCATCGCCAAAGCTCGTTTTGAGGTTGGCCTAGCGATCCAACTGACCTCAGTGATGTATCCAGACGACCGTGCAGTGGTAAAGCTGATCGGCTACTTAGACAAACAGTCCATGATTGTTTCGCATCCGCTCAAGGATGGCAGCGTCGCCTTTATCAGGGAAGGCACAACCTATTCCTGCCGCGCCTTCCAGAAACGTAACGCCTACTCGTTCGATACGACCGTGCTCAAGACGCAAATGACACCCTACCCATATCTGCATCTCACCTACCCGTCCGCCGTGGGTGCTAACCCGGTGCGCGCTACATCGCGAATCAACGTTGAACTCATTGCCAGTGTCGGTCACAAGGGACGCGCCGCACGCGTGCCGTGCGTGATTCGCGACTTGAGCCTAACGGGCATTCTGATTCAATCCAGCGCACAAGTAGGGGAGAAAGACGAGGTGCTTTCGATTGCCTTTCGACTCAACCTTCACAACACCCCCACCACGTTTAAACTCGATGTCGTGATACGCAACAACATGACCGGCGACAATGAGCGCAACAAAGGCATCTACCGCGCTGGCTGCAAATTTTCAGAGATTGACGACGATCAGCGGCGCATGCTTGAGCTATACATCTATCGAGAGATTGCGCAGGAGGGCTAGCGGAAATTGGTCGCAATTCAGATTAGACACGCCCACCGCTTGGTTAGCGTAAGCCGCTGATCGCAATCGTGGGGCGGGGAGATTGGTGTTACGCCGTTTAAAAAAAACGCGGGCGTGTAACCAGCCGCGGTGGGAAGTCTCAGTTGTGGTGAAAAACAGGCGAATAACCGAGAAAAAAAACGCGATGATAGGAATTTGGGGACAGAATTTTGGGTAAATATCTTGCGTGCTCCCTTGGATGTGCGTTGGGGTATGCGTCGGGGTGTTGGGCGGGTTAGACTGACACAACATCATTGCGCTGAGCGGCGCAGGTCGCTTATGTATCTATGGTTAAGAAAAAGACGGGGACAAAAATTTTTATCTAAATTTATATCCTCAAAAGCTCGAATGTTTTTGTATCGCGGCGAGGCTGGTATGCTTCTAAGGCGAAAATCATTGCATAGTAAAACTGCCGAATTCGTGTTTCTTGGCATCGAGATTAGATTGTACTTGCATGGCAAAAGCGGCAGGTTGGCTTAGGGCCGACTCGCTAATAATAAAAGGGAATTCGTTTGTTTATTGTTGATCGTTTTCGCCAATGAGTCGCCCATGACGTTTTCTCGCCTTTCGCTCAAGGTAAGGGTGACCCTGTTCGGCGTCCTCATTTTAATTGCCGTCGTATCCACGCTTACGTTGTTCGCCGGCCAGATGCTACGTGCCGACACCAAACGCCTCGTCGGCGAGCAGCAGCTCTCCATGACTAGGCTGATTGCCGCGCAAATTGATGAGCGTGTCGCAGACCGACTGCGCGCGCTATCGACGATCGCAGCGGCGATCAACCCTGAAATGCTTGCCGATCCCAAGGCGCTACAGGCCATGCTTGAACGCCGCGAGGTGCTAGTGCGATTGTTTAACCGTGGCAGCTTCGTGGTCGATGTAAATGGTATAGCAGTCGCATCAGTGCCGTTGTCTTCCGGTCGCACTGGTCTTGATTTTATGGACAGCCCGTACACTGTCGCCGTCTTGCAATCGGGGAAGCCGCTGGTTGGGCAACCCACTATCGGCAAAATGCTTGGACGCCCTGTGTTTCATATATTGGTCCCCATTAAAACGTCTGACGGTAAGGTAATTGGCGCGCTGATGGGCGCCACCGATATTGGCGCCCCTAATTTTCTCGATATCGTCACCTCCAGTAAAGTTGGTCGATCTGGTGGTTATGTCATCTTCGCCCCTGAGTCGCGTTTGATTGTGACCGCGAGCGACAAAACCCGAGTGATGGAGCAATTTCCTGCGCTGGGGGTAAATCCGGCAATTGATCGTTTTGGTGCGCAAGATGAAGGATCGGCTGTTCTTGTTGATTTGCGTGGCGTGGAGGTGCTCGCGTCACTAAAGACAATTCCCTCCGCCAACTGGCAATTATTGGCGTCCGTTCCCATGGACGAACTACTCGAGCCGATTATCATCACTCGGTATCGACTAGTCGCCATCGCGCTACCATTGACAGCCATCGCGGCGTTAGTGGGCTGGATGGGGATGCGCCGTGAACTCGACCCGTTGGCGGTGGCCGCAAAACAACTGGCGGCGATGGCCTCTTCCGGTGCGCCAGCAACACCGCTCGCAATGGAACGTGATGATGAAATTGGCGCGTTATTTACCGCCTTCAATTCGCAGCTCGCCTTATTGAAGGCGCGAGAGGATGTGTTGAGCCGCACCAGTGAATTGGCCAAAATCGCTGGATGGGAAATGGACCTTTTAACTGGCAAGCGGACTTGGTCGCGGCAGATGCTAACTCTGCTCGAAATCGATCCACCGGTAACGCCGGCGACAATGCTTGAGGTCGAGCGATCCTACGGCCCTGCCACGCTGGAAATGGTGCGAACAAAGCTCGCTTTAGCAATTGAGTTCGGCACCCCATGGGATTTCGAGATGCCGGTAGTGACAGCAAAAGGCCGCCCAATTTGGGTGCGGGCAATGGGCATAGCCGAACGCATCGACGGCAAGACCGTAAAACTGATCGGGACCTCACAAGACGTAACGTATCGGCGAGAAATAGAGTTGGCGTTGCAAGAGTCGAGAGAATTCGCAAGCGATATTTTGAAAACGATGGGCCTAAGCGTGACCGTGATTGACGCAGATGCCCGTTTGACTTACGTTAATCCTGCTGCTGCAGAGCTATTGGGTCTACCAGCTGAGCAACTGCTAGGGATGGTCGTACATGACTTTATTGATGATGCCCAGAGGTTGACACTTATCGCCCAACTGCGAGAAAACCGCCAGCTCGGTATGGTCAGCCATGAAACGAATTTGAAACGTGCGGATGGCAAGCTGTTGCCGGTTTC
>Ga0105049_10004367_pt1 | contig 16593 bp, 9 predicted proteins | sample MAT06_FD_78087 | JGI IMG/M metagenome (GOLD analysis project Ga0105049, IMG submission 78087) | Freshwater microbial communities from Lake Fryxell liftoff mats and glacier meltwater in Antarctica - MAT-06 | ecosystem: Environmental > Aquatic > Freshwater > Ice > Liftoff microbial mat | place... | reverse complement strand
TTGCTCACCGCCATGATTCACTTCTCCGCGAAGCGGACGGCATCGGCTGGGGGGACGGCATCCCGGCTCCAAAACGGTCACTGCCCACGGGCGTCGGAATACCAGCGGGGTCTCTTTTCCCACCGAGCCCAACATACCCGCAACCGGCAGAGCGATAGTATCTTTGGCATGTCGATCCCTGCGGCACCATAGTGACTGCCTCATGGATCGCACATCATTCGATGACAAACGGATTCCGTTCGGGACAAATAGTCAGTGGAAGCAATTCTTCGCGCCATACTTGAAAACGATACCGCGCTGTTGAAGATGCTCATCAGGCTGGAACCGGTTTTAGGCGAGCGAAAGATCAGGAACTACCAAGTCGAACAACCGGACGCTAGCGCGTGGCGGCTGATTTTATTAGCCGCCCAGCGCTAGCCCCCGATTTTCGACGGTAACCAGAAATCTGTCGCTCGCCTTAGTGAATCATCGAGGCGAAACGGCAAAGCTGTACGAGACATCGATTTTTCATTGGTTGTATGTCGGCGATTGCGCCCTCCATTTGACTACTGCCAGCTATCGTACAGAAATCGCGCACGCTTTGATTTTCGTCGGGGCCAATCCGAATTCTGCCTTGAATCATCGCCGCAGTGTGCCGTTGCACTATGCGGCGGATGGTTATGTCAATGGTTCGGGCTGGAATCCGAAACGCCAGGTTGAGACAATCCACTGCCTGCTTGATGCAGGCGCTGAGATTAATTTACAGGACAAGAATGGAGCGACTCCGCTGCACCGCGCCGTTCGTACTCGGTGTGCCGCAGCAGTAAGATGCCTGTTGAAGTCAGGCAGCGATCCTCAAACAAGGAACAAGTCCGGATCGACGGCATTTCATCTGGCCGTGCAGAACACGGGTCGGGGTGGCAGTGGATCCGCAGAAGCCATCGCTGCTCAACGACAAATCATCGAGACGTTTCTGGCCCATGGCGTGAACGGAGGTACCGGGGATGACTGATACTTCAGAGCACTGGATGATGCGATCCCGGATCTGGTTGCAGGTGAGATTCTGGATCTGCTGTGATCAGGGGCGGGCCTCATGCATTCCATGTCAACCACCTGCGTCTTGATTCCCTGCCGCGACCTCGTCCTCCGAAGAATCAACAAACCTTCAAACAGAACCGGGGCTGGCATGTTTGCACATACCAGCCCCGGAACATCGGGTCGTCACATAGTGGAGGAGTTACTATGGTACGATCGCTTCAGATTTTCGGACAAGCTCCTCGCATCGTGCATCAACCTGTCGCGTGTGGTTACAGGTCAACTGGTGGCGTCGTAGTGGTTATCGTACTGAGAACACGGCAGGGTCATCAATAATTATGGGCGTTGACCAGGTTCTGCAATCGTTCAAATTGCAGCTGTTGAAGAAATGCGTCGCAAAGTATTCGGCGTTGTAACCGTATGGAAAACTGGAATACAGGTGGTCGGCCGACGTGAGATCGCTCACTCCCTGTTTGCCATAGAAATGCACCTGTCCGTCGCCGGAGACTGACATTCCGAGCGTCCACCAACCGGGCGACAGCTTCAGGCTCTTGACTTCATGACCCAGATGGTCGCCTCGAATCAGCAGCATGGCGCTATCTTCCGGAAATCGTCCATCGTGACTGCTATGGAATTCAATGAAGTAGCCCGGCCAGTACTCTTCCTGTTTCCTGCTGGTCGATGAAAACAGAAACTTCTTTTTTTTCTCCGTAATTGTCGTCTTCGTATCAATCCGGTATCCAAAGTGAGTTCCGGAGCGATTTTCCCATTTGTCAAACGGTGGCAGAAAGATGCGGCAGGTGCAGCTTGGGCTGCGACTTACGGAAATCGCTCCGATCCTGGACGTACACGACATCACCAGATCGTCCTGCTCCATCTGACTGCTGTTTCGACCGGGAACCCCGGAATTCAGCGTCTGAAGCTTGAGCGAACCTGTGCTGCCAGCGATGCCGCCTGCGGGAGTTGCCACACGCACAATATGGTCCGGCATGCCGCGCTTGGGACTTTCGAACCAGCGTTGGTTGTTGGAGAATCCGGTTGGGGAACGAATCTGTTCATCCTGTTCCTTGCTGGCTTTGTTGCCGTTCGGAACCCATTCCCATTTTTCATCTTCGAAGTCGTCGCCCACCTGCTGCAGCTTCATTCCCGTTCCGGGAACCACCTGTGCATGGACATCCACAAAGAAAATCGGAAGAGCGACTACGAAGCAGGTCGCACGGAAGAGTGAGAGAGCTGGCGACTTCATGTCGTCATGTTCCTTTGTATCAGAATCCATTCTGACGGACCGCCGTGACTTCGATTCGAAGTCGCTGCGGCAAGAAATTGAAATGGAGCCAATCAGTCGCATCGCATCCTGCTCTGCAACTGATCAGCCGACCATCTCGTTTTGGAGTCCAGTTTCACAGGAAGCCCGTCACCATCCGTGGCAACCGGTCCCTTCGCTCGACTCCAAAATGCCTATCTGCCAGTTGCTATCGGCTTTCGTGGCACAGTCGGCATACTCATTCCTGCTATGCCAGGGTGTCGGAAGCAAAGCAACCAGCCTCGACCGGCAAGTCTTCAGCACACTACGAAACCAGAAAACAACCCCCTGACATCCCAGTTTCACATGGTCTGCACTCACCTGAAACAACTCTACGACCTGTGTGAAACGCATCAGCTGAAAATGGCGGGCTCGGACATGATCCGGATTGTCTGCAAGACCTGCGATGAGCACGAAATCTGTCCATCCATGCGGATGCATGAATACACAACGGAGTTTCCGAAGCTCCACCAGGCCCGCGAAGGTGGCTGCGTGAACGCTCAGCCTTCTTGATTCCTGGCAGTCAGACATTTGTGCCCCAATGCCGAAGGTGGTCTGACGTTGCATCCCAACGAATTTTCACCTGCGTGAAGTGTGGAAGGACTGTCCAGCCGAAGCAGGTGCTGGGGTCTGACGCTGCATCCCCACGAATTTCGATCTGATATTAGCGGATATCCGAAAGTGCGAATCCTTGGATGGCGGTCGCTATGTGTCCCTTTCGCCACGTAAGGCATCGCGGCAACCTGACGAAATCGGGTAAGGGCCGCCATTGCTGACGGCCCTCCCCACACCACCTGACATACGGGTCCGCATCAGGCGGTTCCTCGAAGCGGAGCGAGGTCGCACCAGAGTTGTTTGAGCGAAAGTAATCCCAGTTGCTCCAGCCACTTGTTCGGCATCGCGTAGCGCATGGCGGGTGTGCGAGACAAACGCCAATAGCTCTTACGACTGACCACGTGTTGGATCGTCATGTCCAGACTCACGCCGAGTCGCACGAGGTTTCGCACCTTCGTACTGGCTTGTTGAATGAGTCGATCGAGCACGTTTGGAATGCCGAGCGATCGCTCACCGCCACCGTCTTTCGGGATGGTTTTACGACGCACCGGCGATGGCCGATGCGTCCCGTCCAGAAGCTGTTGCTTCACCGCAGGCCAGTGTTCGGGCCACCAGCTCTCGAAGGCTTTGATCGTCATGCCATCCGGACCGGGGGCTCCCCGATTCGATTTGACCTGACGCCAGGCACGGTCGAGATTTTGCGGATCGACAATCTGCTCCATCAAGTCTGCGTCTGGTGAGACGCTCAGGGACGGCGTATCGATGGACGCCGGATCGGTCAACTCCTGGGGGAGTAAATTCGCGGGCAGCGTCGGTTCCACTTCGTCGCCGAAGTCGAACGTCTGCTGCGAGGCACCCCGATCCGAGGACATCGGTCGCTCCTCCCTGTTCTTCATGGTTCGGTCCTTCCTGTCGCCGCTGGAATGCGACGAGACAGTACAATGACCTCTGCTGACTTCCGCCGCACACCAGCATCGTTGACCGATGACGGTTCTGCCTGTCGATGAATCGAGCCTGCAGATACGTGCAGCGGATCTCCCTGGATAAGACGTGTGGCTTTCTCTGCGCAAGCTCCTGATTTACCAATGCGGATGAACGATGACGGCTTCGTGATGGTTGGCTCACGCGCCTGTCCGCACCGGCCTTGTCTCAGGTTTCTGTCCGTAACCTCGCAGATTTGACGCGATTGTGGCTGACGACGATTCTCTGTCAGCTTACCGGCACATTCGCAGGCTTCCTCCCCCACGGTTCGTTACCTCCCCGCAGTTGCCCTCGTCTCGTACTTGTTCGATCGGTCAATATCGACCGACCTGAAAATTTGCTTGTCCTTTATTGCTCGGGTGGTCGCGACCGATTCGTGAAACGGGAACTGTCTCGCGCGTGTCGGTGGCGCACATCGAAGCGTAGAAGATGCCGACGCCGAAACGCTCCGGTCACATCGACCGGATCGGAATAAGTTCGCTTCCACGGCAACGCGTTGCTGTTCTGTCGATCTCGTCTGGTCGTTGGTCGCGGCGGGGCCGCGAAGTCCTGGTCGGCAAGCAGGACTACGTGATCACTGCCTGATTTTGTGTCAGGAATTCATCGAGATTCAGAATTGTGTTTGCCACGACGATCCAGCTTGCGGATTCGGCATTGGTCATTCCGTCTGGCGTCGTGGTGCGAGTCGATTTGATCAGCGATAAAGCCCCCTGAGAATTTGCTTCGAACGACTTCTGAACGTCTTCCTGTAACGCGGTCAGCGGCAGGGATTCGCCGACGCGCACAGGGCGAATCAGCGCTAGGCGCAGGCCGTGCTCAGACGTGGCAGCCGCATTGCCTTCGATCGCCGTCATCCGTTTCGCCAATGCACCGGCAGGTTCCAGATAAACAGGGTCATTCAGCGTGACCACCGCCTGCAGCGGGGTGTTGGTGCGAATGCGACGAATTTGACAGACCTCGCCACTGCCGCCATCGAAGCTGGTCATGGACGGATACGGCGTCGTGCGTTTCAAATACGTGTAAACGGCGCGACGAAAGCGATCTTCACCTTCCGCATTGATACATTTCTGGCCATTGTAGGTGGATGGCCACATTCCATCGGGCTGAGGCGGCATCACAGGAGGACCTCCCATTTTCTCTGAAAGCAGACCAGACACCGCCAGCGATTCGTCTCGTACAGTCTCTGCTGACAGACGAAACCTCGCTCCGCGCGACAGAAACTCGTTACGCGGATCCATCACACGCCGTTCTGCTGTGACTGGCGATACGTGCGACTCATCAGGATGGTCTTCACAAGTTTCTTCAGCGACCAGCAGTTGCCGCGATGGTCGGAGGCACACCAATCGCGTCCAGCCAGACACGCCTTATCAACTGATGCGCTTGCGCCTCAGGGCGCAGTGTGAGTCCTTTGCGAGCCAGCGCTGAGGCGACCAGTACGTCAGTTGGCAAGTCTCCCAAAGGGATTGACAATTGTGGTCGCAGGACGGGTTCAAACGACCAGTGCCGCCCCCATTCAGCACCTTCCGCAACCTATCGCCGCAGCGTATAGACCTGTGCAGGTTTGAGATCCTTGTGCTAATCCGGCGGCGACATCATGACATCCGGATCGGTACTCGTGATGCGCTGAATCAGAGTACTTTTGTCGGGATTTCCAGGGACGAGAGTTTGCAGCGTAAAGCGGGGCATTCCTTGTCGCTCATGCGTGAGTTCAACTGCGGTGGTTCAGACGATCGGCATGATTCTGACAACCCGCGCGCCACCAACCAGCATTCGGATTCAGATCGCGTCGTTGAGAGGAGTGGTCGTGTACTTCATTCTGTGAGTGCAAGAGCGATTGTAACGACGCAAATACTTCCCGCGCGCGGGAAGGTGAAATTGTTACCTTCCTGCCTCTGAGAAAAGAAAGTGCGCTTGTTTCAGCCGCCTTGTCACTATGAAACATGAGAGACAGAATCCCGACGCCTCCCCGTAAATCTCTTTCCGCAAATCGTGGTCACCCAAGAAGTTGTGCAGTGAGCCATTGATATGGATTCACGACACACACATCTTACTGATGGCTGGCAGGGTTGAATGACTGATCCAAAGCCCTCAACAAACGACATCCTCGCGAAGATTCGTGCCAAGGCTGCAACGGCAGCGGCATCGGAATCTGCCGCGAATCCTGAAGCACCGCCAGCGTCGTCTGCGGAAGCTGCTCCAGAGCAAAGCGCCGCGCCTGTGGCTGTGGCTGCCCCGAAGAGTACCTCTGATATCATGGCTGCGGCCCGTGCGGCAGCGAAGCCCCTTGCTACAAAACCTGCCGCAGACAAACCCGGTAGCACAGCAGACATCTTAGCTGCTGCCAAGAAGCCTGCGGGTTCTGCACCGGCCGGTGGTGCCGCTCCAAAGAGTCCTGCGGATATCATGGCGTCAATTCGCGCCAAGGCAGGTGCGGCTCCTGCGGCAACAACACCAACAGTCGGGTCAGTTGCTGCAGTCGTGACTCCGGCAGCGAAAATTGATCCATCGAAGGCGATTGGATTATCTGCGGCGGATATGATCAAGGCTGCTCGAACCAAAACGGTTGGTACGCCAGCGGTGGCGGCACCGCCAAAGATTGCGTTGCCATCAAAGCCGCTGCCCGGCAAAGCGACGGCCGCGAAAGCGAAACCTGAAGTTGGCCGACGCAGTATGCTGGCGGTCATGGTTGGTGCCGTCTGCACCTGGGTTGTGCTGGCCTGGTCCTCGATGATTGCAGCATCGGTCGTCAGTCTGTTGGCTACGGCTCGCTTTATGATGCCGAACGTGCTCGTTGAGCCACCCACGAAATTCAAGATCGGCCCACCCAACGACTATGCTCCGGGGACCGTATCCACCAAATGGCAGGCTCAATTCAATATCTGGGTCGTGAATGCTGAAGTGGATGGAGCTCCTGTGATTTACGCATTGAGCACCGTCTGTACGCATCTCGGCTGTACTCCAAACTGGCTCGAAGGCGAGCAGAAATTTAAGTGTCCATGTCACGGCTCAGGCTTTTACAAGAGCGGTGTGAATTTTGAAGGACCGGCTCCCCGTCCGCTTGAGAGAGTTGGTTTGCGATTGGCAGAAGACGGAATGCTGGAAGTTGACAAGAGCGTCAAATTCCAGAAAGAGCTCGGCCAATGGGCAAACTCATCGTCTTTTGTGGGTGTAACTTAGGGTGCGTTTCGTGCTTTTTTCTTAATCCTGATCTTACTCTTAATCATAATCGGTTTGCCGTCACTGTCGTTTGGCCCCAACCGATTAAGATTAAGAGCAGGATTAAGATTATGAGCCAGGGTTGCACGTGTCGGCGTAGCGGACTTCGGTTTGTGAGAGTTGATTTCTGAGGGTCTAAAGGTGTCTGTCGGCGACTACATTCGTAACTCACAGATCTGGAAAAGTGTTTTTCGGCATCCCGCTCCAACGGATCGACGTAACCGCGTCGTGGTGATGTTGACCAACTTTTTCCTGCATCTGCATCCGGTGTCTATCAAGCAACAGGGAATCGCGCTGTCCTACACATGGTGTATGGGTGGCATCACGTTCTTCCTGTTCCTCGTGGAAACCATCACTGGTGTGCTGCTGATGTTCTACTATCGGCCCACACTGGAGTGGGCGTTTTACGACATCCAGGCGCTGCGCGATGTGCAGACACTGGGGATCATGCGTGAGATTCATCGCTGGGCTGCGCATGCGATGGTGATCACGGTCTGGCTGCACATGTATCGTGTGTTCCTCACGGGAAGCTATAAGCCGCCGCGTGAGTTCAACTGGGTGATCGGCGTCCTGCTGTTGGTGCTGACACTGTTGTTGTCGTTTACGGGCTATCTGTTGCCGTGGGATCAGTTGGCGATCTGGGCTATTACCGTCGGTTCCAATATGGCCAAAGCGACGCCAGGTCTGGGCACGGAAGGTCCGGGATTTCAATTATTCAATACCAGCGGCTATGAGTTAATCACGAACGCTTCCGACGCGAAGTTCCTGTTGCTTGGTGGTCGATTCGTGGGTGAAGCAACGTTGAATCGCTTCTATATTCTGCATTGTGTGGCGATTCCACTGGTGGTGAGCGGTTTGATCGCGATCCATTTCTGGCGCGTTCGCAAAGACGGTGGCATTAGTCAGCCGTTGTGACGCTGTCCCAAAGGGGTCTGACCCTTTTGGAGCAGGTTAATTGTGTTGATAGATTTGTCTCGCCGGAGAGGGTCAGACCCCTTTTTGGATACCTGTTCCGTATCTGGTGTTTTCTTCGCCGGGTTTAGTCAATGTTGAATCCACATCCCGATCTGACAGCCAGCGTTCTGATCGGCCTTGGCTGGTACTACCTGATTCTGTTCGGCATGAATTTGTTGTGGACTGCCCGCAGTTTCAGGCATGATGGCGAATTCAGGAATGGTGTGCCGAAGGCAGCGTTCTGGGCAGTGGTGACATCCGTCCTGCTGATGACCTCGGCATATCACTTCACGTATCCGACTGACGGATTCCTGATTTTCATGCCGCTTTGGTTCAAGAACTTTTTCAACGCCTACTTTTCCAATCCCGTGCTTTATTTCTTCCTTTCCGTCGGTGGCCTGGTCTTCATGATCGCGGCTCGTGAATGGTGGATCAAACCGACAGTTGCCTGGTCGTTGCTGAATCTGTCCCTGCTGTTTATGGGTTTGAGTCTGACAGATTACGACTTTAGGCAGATCGTCGGGAAGCCTGACAATGTGCCGATCGTGGCGATGCTCTTCATTGTGGCGTTCTTCACATGGATCTACTTCACCCGGGCGGTGGACAATGATCGACGAATTGCCGAAGGTCGACCTTTGTTCGAGCAGGAAGATAACGAAAAAGTCCTCGTGTGGCCGGATCTGGTTTACACAGAACTGATCTGCATGGTAGTTCTGACCGCCGTGTTGATTTTCTGGGGGATCGCTCTGCAGGCACCGCTGGAGGAGCCAGCGTCGTCAATGAAAACACCGAATCCGTCAAAGGCACCGTGGTACTTCCTCGGTCTCCAGGAAATGCTGGTGTATTTCGATCCGTGGTTGGCGGGCGTGGTATTACCGAGCATCATTCTGGGCGGTTTGATGGCGGTTCCGTACATCGACTTCAACAAGTTGGGGAACGGGTACTATTCGTTCAAGCAGCGATCATTTGCGGTGACTACTTTCCTGTTCGGATTTTTGCCGCTGTGGGTGGCTCTGATCGTTTTGGGAACGTTTCTGCGCGGTCCGAACTGGAATTTCTTCGGAATCTATGAGTACTGGGATGTCCACAAGGTAGAAGCCGCTACAAATAAGAATCTCAGTCAGTTCTTCTGGGAGAATCTCGGAGGCATCCCAAAGGGTTCAGGTGTCCTGGATATTCTTCTTCGTGAATCGCCAGGGATTCTCCTGGTGCTCGGCTACTTTTTTGCACTGCCGCCTTTGCTCGGCCTGACAGTCCTCCGAACATATTTTGCCCGCATGGGTGTGATTCGATTCCTGGTGTTTTCGAACCTCATCCTGTGGATGGCCATACTTCCGATCAAAATGCTGCTGCGGTGGTCATTCGCGTTGAAGTATATTGTCGGAATTCCAGAGTACTTTTTTAACATCTGACGCAGGCGTCGCCAGCGGCAGGTTTCCCATGATTGTCAACTACTGAGGACGGGCAGAGGCCCAGCCAAAGTCATGCCAGCAAATGATACTTATTCGTGGAATCAGAAGACGCTGAACATCGTCTTTGCGCTCAGCAGCGTCGTGATGTTGCTGTCTGTGATCCTGATGATGCAGAAGGATCAGGACGACGAATGGCGTCCGATTCAGCGTAAGAACTTCGAGTTGGAAGCGAAACTTCGTGAAGTTGAATTGACGGCAATCGGGAGCGAAGATTTTAAGGCAAAGAAAGCCGATCTGCAGAAGAAGATCGATGCTGCTGCTGTCGCTCTTGAGAAAACAAAGTCTGAAGAAAAAAACGCGGAGTTGTTCTCTATACTTGATACACAGCAGCGAGAAGTGGATCGCCTCAGTGAAGTGCTCAAATCCCTGAACGGTCTGCGGGATGAAGCCCGTGCAAAGTTTGACCTTGCGGTCAGCGTTGGGCTTGCGGAAGAGGCAACCAGTGAGAAGATGTCGAATTTCGAAGCTCGCCAGGCCCTTTGCGACGAAACTCAGGGGCTGCTGGACACTGCAAATGCAGCGCTCGCAAGGACCGTCGCTGAAACAAAACTGATCACAAAAGAGCACGATGAACTGCTTGCGGCCATGGACAAGATGACCAAGGATGAGGCGCGAGTTCAAGCTGCGCTGGAGAAGATTCAACCGACGTCGCTGATCTCCAGTATGAAGCGTTCCCTGATGGAAATGCCCATCATTGACGGCTTCAATTCGCATCTGAAAATCGTTCAGGACTGGATGCCGAAACTGCGGCAGACGCTTGGGATGGCCAAAATTGCGAGATTCGACCGGTGTCGTACGTGTCACCAGAACATCGACAAGACCGCGACTGGTGGTTTCCCTGCGTTTCCCGAAGGTCATCCTTCAGATGAAGACGTCGCGACATGGGTCAGCGAAAACAAATTTCCTCAGCCATATGCCACCCATTCCAACACAGAACTCTTCTGCACAGCCTCGAGCCCGCATCCGGTGGAAAAATTCGGTTGCACGATCTGTCATGATGGTCAGGGTTCCGGCACCAGTTTCGGCAACGCCGAGCATACGCCTGATAATCCACATCTGGCCGACGTCTGGCAAGAAGAGTATGGCTATCACGCGAATCACTTCTGGGAGTATCCGATGCAGCCGACCCGCTTTGCGGAATCGACGTGCATTAAGTGTCATCATGGGATGACGGAACTCGGTGTGAATCCGGAATTCGGCGAGACAGCCCCCAAAGCGTTTAAGGGATATCAGCTGATACAGAAATACGGATGCTTTGGTTGCCACGAGATTCATGGCCAGGACGCTGGCGTTGCCATCGGTCCGGATCTGCGAATTGAACCTCAAACCGCAGAAGAAATTGCTCGAATCGCATCTGATCCGTCTCAGGTGGCAGGAAAATTCCGAAAAGTCGGGCCCAGCCTGCGTCACATTGCGTCGAAGACCTCGTCCGCATGGATTCAGTACTGGACTGAGATTCCATCGCGCTACCGACCAACGACAAAGATGCCTCAATTCTTCAATCAGTTTGAACATCTTTCTGCGGCGGATGCGGCTCATACAAAGACTCTGGAAACCGTTGAGCTGGCAGGTATCGCCAAAGTGCTTTTGGGAAATTCTCAACCGATCGATTTGCTGAAACCAGCCGATGGCTATGTGCCCGACGCCGAACGTGGCAAAAAGTTCTTTACAGAACGTGGCTGTCTTGCTTGTCACCAGCACACTGCTGTTCCCGGTACCACGGCAGGATTTGCCCCGAACATCAGCGACATTCATCAGAAGATTAAACGCAATGCCGACAATCCTGCGTTCAGCGATTGGCTCTATACGTGGATTCGTGAACCTCACCGATATCATGCTCGCTCGGTAATGCCGACCTTCTCGTATCTTGATGCGGACGGGGTGAATCAAATCGATCCGCCTGCAGACATCGCGGCGTTCCTGTTGAGTCAAGGCCCGGCGGGGAGCTTTCCTTTGAACGAAGTCGATACCGTTGAGCTGGATAATCTGGTCAGCCTGTTTCTGCGGAAGGGTCGTTTCAGCAGAGAAAAGGCAGAAGAGATTGTGCGAACTGGTGCCTTCGATATGAAGAAGGTTGACGTTGTGGGTGATGAGGCGGCTCTGGCAACTGAGGACGGATCCCCGACTACCGACGCAGCAGAATGGCACAATCGCAAGTTGGAATTTGTCGGCCGTAAAACAATCAGTCGCTATGGATGCTATGCGTGTCACGACATGCCCGGTTTTGAAACTGCTCGACCGATTGGCGTGGCACTGCAGGACTGGGGCCGCAAGGATACGAGCAAACTGGGCTTCGAGCACGTCGAAGAATTCCTGCATCATCATGGCGAACCTGCGGGCGGCAAGTTCTCATCGACGCTCGAACGCGTGGCAGAGGCTACCGCAGCAATGTCGGCCGGGCAGGATAAGAACGGCGATATGACGATGGAGGAAGTTGATCGTGAAATGTCCACGACATTCTTCTTTGAAAGCCTTCAGCATCATGGACGACCTGGATTCATCTGGCAGAAACTTCGTGGTCCTCGGACATATGACTTTGAAAAGACAGAAACCAAAGGATACGACGAACGTCTGAGGATGCCGAAGTTTCCACTGAAGGAAGATGAAATCGAAGCCATTGCCACGTTTGTGCTGGGCTTGATCGCAGAACCACCGGCACCTGAGTATATCTACACACCTGATGAACGGGCAAAGAATCGTCTGGAAGGCGAATTCCTGCTCGCGAAGTACAATTGCACGGGTTGTCATGTGGTCGGTCTGCCGCAGATCACATATGCCACGAAGCTCGACGATATCACTGCCACCGAAATGACGCCCGCAGACCATGAAAATGGTCTGGCAATGCTGCTGAAGCTGAGACCTCCTCATCAGGCACTCACCGGGGAAGTACGCCCGTATGTCATTGAAGACGAAAAGGTCAGCCTTTCGATTGCGAAACTCCATGGATTTATCGCATCGAAGCCTGATCCCGAGGAGGAAGATCCTGAGCTCCGCGAGTTTGGTTTCGATGTATGGGAGACGGCCGATTTTGGCACGGGCGGAGATGCGAAGCGGCTGCTTCCAGGTCATCGTGTGACATTCACTGAAAAGATGCTGGTTGATTATCAGGCTGGCCGCGGCGGAGATTTTGCTGAATGGCTGGTTGAAGATCTGATGAAAACGAAGACCGGGGGAAATCGTTCGCTGGCATGGCAGGCGTCGCCACCACCGTTGTATCAGGAAGGCTTCAAGGTACAGACGCCCTGGCTTTATCAGTTCCTGCTGGAACCGACACAGCTGCGTTATACGACCGTACTGCGGATGCCTAAGTTCAATATGAGTGAAAAAGAAGCTCAGACGCTGGCGAACTATTTCGCAGCCGTGGATGGTGCTGAGTTCCCGTATCAGGAACAGATTCCGAAAGACGTCGAATACCTGGCTGCACGCGAAGCAGACCTGGCTCATGAAGGTCTATTGAAAGATGGCGAGACATATCTCGGAGAATCCTGGAAGTCACTGAATGGTCCGCTGTGTGTGAAATGTCATTCACTTGGCGGTCGCAAATTCAAAGTGTCCGATCCAGTGAAGGATATTCAGGGACCGAATCTGAACATCGTTCAGAATCGATTGCGCGCGGATTGGGTGAAACTGTGGTTGTACAAGCCAACCTGGATCACACCGTACACGTCGATGCCGCTGAACTTTCCGAAGAATAACCTGACGCAGTTTCCGGACTTGTTCGGCGGGGATCCGGACGTCCAGGTCACAGCCACGCGTGACGCCCTGTTGAATTACACCCGGTTGATGGAAGACATCGGACCAACGACGTATGCACCTCCGGTTGCAGCTCCAGCCGACGGTGCAGTTCCAGCGGATGGCGCAGTACCAGCTGATGGTGCAGCACCTGCGGTCGATGCTGTGCCCGCCGAAGCAGGTGCGGCATTTGACGGAACCGAATCGAATTCGTCTCCCCCGACTGTGAAGGCAGAATTGCCGATTGATTCATCGTCAGTGGCTGCTGCGAATGGAGATAACAAGTAATGCGAATTTTTCTCGGCCCTGTACTGGATGTGTCTTTAAGTGACGTGAACCCGATGAGGAAGTCTTTGACCATCATCGCGATTGCCATCCTCGCGGGGGCAGCAGGATGCAGTGACGTACCGGACTTCGGCGGAGGCGCGAGCGTCGTTCCAGTTGTCACTTTCGTGGCTTCTGATTCCGGGGCAGTCGTAGCATCCGAAGCGCCTGCAGAATCCACTGGATCGGCAGCCAGCGGAGAACCTGGTACCTTCACCGGAAAAGTTGTGATAACCGGTTCCGTGACGGCACTCCCGCCGTTGTTCCGGCAGGGAGCTGCGATCAAAGACCCGGCCGTCTGCGCGGCGGTTGATGTCCCCGATGAACGCCTCGTGCTGGGTGATGGCAATGCGGTGAAAGGTGTCTTCGTTTACCTGAACAAGGCTCCCAGGAACGGCAAGCCTCTTACTGCTCCTGCGGAACCCTTTATGTTCGACCAGAAAAACTGCCGTTTCTTTCCGCACTGCGTCATCATACCGGTCGGACAGATGGTAAAAGTGCTGAGCGATGATTCCGTTGCTCACAACACGCACACCTATCCACAGAAGAATCCTTCTGTGAATTCCGGCGTTGCTCCAGGCGATCGCGAAGGCAAGCTGGATTTCACATATCGCAAGGCCGAATCCGTGCCTCTGTCGATCAAGTGTGACTACCATACATGGATGACGGCTTATCAGCTTCCTGTGGATCATCCCTATGCGGACGTAACCGACGAAAACGGAGCCTTCACGATCGCCGATTTGCCGCCGGGAAAGCATTCATTTGTCGTCTGGCATGAAGCTGCGGACGGTGGGTTTGTTGAACGAAAATTTGCTGTTGAAATCAAGAGTGGCGAGACGACGGAAATGCAGATTGATTATCCGTCCGATCGTCTGAAACTCTGAGCGTTATCTGAAGTCTGAAATTCTGTTCGTTTTGTGATTAGAGGTTTGGGAATGTCACTGACTCCCAGTCTGAAGCCACTGGCTCTCGCAGGTCTACTGTCGGTTGTCGCTGCCATCGGCGGCTGCTCTGATTCTGCGTTTGAATCATCGTTCGCTTATAGCGAAGGCACGTTGTCGCTTGTCCGCGAAGCGCGGGATGGGACAAAGGCAAATCCAGGCGTGAAGACGCTGCTGGATGATCGCTTCGGCGACCCGCAGCATCTGAAAGCATGGGAGAAACTGCCCATCGATTTTGGCGGGACAATCACGTCCCTGGAAACTGTGGCCGAGTCAGGAGACGGCAAGAAGCTCGTTAAAATGACAGTCCCGGAAGGAGTGGCACTGCCTGAAAAGGCTGTGAGTGTGCAATTTGTCTCCGGTGCGTGTTCCGGTGAGACCGTGCAGGTTGCTAAATGGAATGCCAAAACCGGCGAAGCGACGCTGGCTGCAATACCTGGGAAGGAAATCGCAGCGGGGGATACCTGTGCGATCGATCGTGGCGCTGTGCTTTCGTCCGGACGTATGCTCTACATGCGGCATTGCAGTCATTGTCACGGAACATCCGGCGATGGCAACGGTCCGACCGCTCGGTACATGACCCCGAAACCACGCGATTACCGAAACGGAATCTTCAAATTCACATCCACGAACGACATGTCCAAGGCGAGTCGCAATGACTTGTCGCGAATCGTCAGGTACGGCATTCCCGGAACCTATATGCCGTCATTTCTGCTGATGAAAGATGACGAGCATCATGCAATCATCGAGTATCTCCGATTCCTTTCGATGCGCGGTGAATACGAACGAAAGCTGGTTGCGGAATTGTCGAGCGATTATTCACAGAACGCCTATGATTCGCGTTTGAAGAGCGGCGAGAAGAAGGCCGAGATTCAAAAAGAACTCGACGAGTTTCTGGCGGAAGACCTGAAGGAATCTGCTGGGACTCTGGGTGACGATCTGGCGGAAATCTGGACAGCAGCTGATACGGATGAGGCAGTTATCGTGCCGTCGGTGCCGCGCGTTCCGGACACGCCGGAATCCCGACGTCACGGCCGTGAATTGTATCTCAGCAAGACGCTCAACTGTGCAGACTGCCACGGTATTGACGGTGCAGGCAACGGGCCTCAAACAATCGCATTCGAAAAAAATCCGGCGAAGAGCGACGAACTCTACAACGAACCTGGTCTGCATGATATCTGGGACAATCTGAACCAGCCGCGAAATCTGCAGATGGGTATGTACCGTGGTGGCCGACGTCCGATCGATTTGTTCAGCCGCATTCACGCGGGGATCAAAGGTTCGCGAATGCCATCATTCAAGAATACACCACACGAAGATATCTGGCACATTGTCAATTACGTGTTAAGCATACCGTTTGAAACGGATCCAGGTGCCACCGGGATTACGCCAATTGCTGCAGAAACACTGGCGGCACCTGCGGCGGTGACCGCCCCCGCTGCCGGGTGATTTTTCGGATCGTTTCAGCGCACAGGTCACCTGCCTGTCAGGAGTATTCAATCGTGAAAAAGTTCTGGGCTCTGTTTTTCTTTTTCTGGCCGACAGTGGCAATTATTGCCTGCCTGATTGCACCATCGCGCGGATGGTGGTTTCCAGGTGCGCCAATGTCCCGCACCGGCATCCAGATCGACGGTCTGTTCTACCTGATTTTGATCATTGTCACGATCACTTTTGTGGCGACGCAATATGTCCTTGGCTACGCGCTCTGGATGGGCGCAACCAAAGATCCCGGCAGCAAGGCGTTTTTCTCCCACGGCAGCCACAAGCTGGAAATCGTCTGGACGATCGTGCCATCATTCATTTTGGTGTTCATTTCACTGTCGCAGTTGGATGTGCTCGCGGAAATTCGCGTGATTTCGAAGTTCCCTGAAAAGGCCACCAAAGTGGCCGAAGTCACCGCGCGTCAGTTTGAGTGGCGAATTCGTTACCCCAAACCCGGCTCAGAACTCACGACTGAAGAGAATCCAGGGGATCTGTATTACGTCAACGAACTGCATGTGCCAACTGGTAAGCCGGTGATCATCAATCTCCGCACACAGGATGTGCAGCACGCATTCTTTTCACCGCAACTTCGCGTCAAACAGGATGCCGTACCTGGCCT
>Ga0105049_10004365_pt1 | contig 16595 bp, 16 predicted proteins | sample MAT06_FD_78087 | JGI IMG/M metagenome (GOLD analysis project Ga0105049, IMG submission 78087) | Freshwater microbial communities from Lake Fryxell liftoff mats and glacier meltwater in Antarctica - MAT-06 | ecosystem: Environmental > Aquatic > Freshwater > Ice > Liftoff microbial mat | place... | reverse complement strand
GGTCGAGCTCAAGCTCGAGGTGCACGACTCCCCCAACTCCGCCGGCGTGATCATCGATGCCGTGCGCTGCGCCAAGATCGGCCTCGACCGCGGCATGGGCGGTCCCCTCGAGGGCCCCAGCGCCTACTTCATGAAGAGCCCGCTCAAGCAGTATCGCGACGAAGAGGCCCACCGCCTCGTCGAGGCCTACGCCAACGGCGAGGCCGACCTCCTGTAGGTCACTCCGCACCGCCCCCGCTCGCGCACGGGCTTCTGATCCGTCTCGCGAACATGCGGCACAACCGGCCCGATCCGGGCCGTCCCTGCCGCACATTGCACGGGCGGCCATCCGGCAGTTCCGTGCCCACCGCTCAAGTGGGCTCCAGGTCGGCCCACACGGTGAGGTGGTCGCTGACCGGGAGCTTGGTGACGCCGCTGTCGATGATCCGGGCGCCCTGGACCAGGACGTGGTCGAGGCGTCGATCAGGACGCGTTCGAGCGTTGACGGTGGGTGGGCCCTCGAGGAGGGTGAACCCGGTACGAGCCGCAACCGGGGCGACGCGCTCGGGGCGCAGGTTGAGATCGCCGAGGAGGACGAGCGGCTTCGGGCGGGTGGAGAGGAAGTCCAACGCGGCATCGAGCTGCCGGTCGGCTACGAACGGGTTGAGCGAGAGGTGAGCATTGGCGATCGTCCAGCGCTCGCCGTTCACCACCACCGTGGAGACGAGCGCGATCCTGCGCTCGCCTGGGCCTGGGAGCAGGAGGACCTCGGGCGCGTCGGCCTCGCCTCGTACCACCAGCGCATTGGCCTGCGCGCCCCAGAGCCACCGCTTGGCGCGCGACCAGACCAGCTCGCCCTCGAGGGCGTCGGCAAGCACCGCTCCCTGATGGGTGAACCGGGTGCGTCGCCGACGGTGGTCCAGCTCCTGGAACGCGTAGACGTCGGCCGCCAGCTTCCGCAACGGCGCCACCGCGCGCCCCAGGGCCGGACGACCGACCGGGTCCGGGATGCCGTGCTGGAGGTTGCTCGTGGCGACGCGCATCAGCACAGCCTCGCGCTCGGGGGCAGACTGCAGCGATGCATCAACGCTTCACCGTGGCCAGCCCAGCGGGCCGCGCCCTGCCCACCGATGTGGTCACCTACGGTCCCGACGTGCCCCGCGAGGACACCCTCAAGCTGCTCGGCAACGTGGAGGGCAAGCGCATCCTCGACCTTGGGTGCGGCGCCGGCCACAACGCCCTCGCCCTCGCCCGGCAGGGTGCCAAGGTGATCGGCGTCGACGAATCGTCCGACCAGATCGCCGAGGCACGGGCCGCCTGCGAGCGGGAGGGCCTCAAGGTGGAGCTGCACCACGCGCCACTCGCCGAGCTCGCCTTCATCCGCGCCGACACGATCGATGCCGCCCTGTCCGTGCACGGCCTCGCGCCCGTCGACGACCTCGGCCGGGTGTTCCGCCAGGTCGACCGCGTCCTTCACCCTCAGCACCCGCTCGTGCTCTCGATGCCGCACCCCGCGTTCGCCATGGTGGACACCGACGATCACGAGCGGCGCATCCAACGCTCCTACTGGGACCCGGCCCCGATCCACGGCGACGTGCCCCGCACGATCAGCCACCTCTTCACCGCGCTCGGACGCGCCAACTTCCGCGTCGACACCCTCCTCGAACCCGAACCCGGTTCGTCCGGCCCCCGCAGCCCCCAGTGGCACGACCACATGCGCTACGTCCCCGCCACGCTCATCCTCCGGGCCCGCAAGCAGGGCATCTGAGTGGCCGACCCTGAGACCGACGGCTCGTCGCGCTACGAGCGGGCGTCCCACCACTCGTCGAGGCGGCGGTAGGCCTCTGCTTCGGGCAGCGGGCCTTCATCGAGCCGGAGCTCGAGGAGCATCTTGAGGGCCTGACCAACCTCGCGGCCGGGCGCGAGGCCGAGGTGAGCCATCACCGCCTGGCCGTCGAGGTCGGGGCGGATGGCCTCGAGCTCCTCTTGTTCACGGAGCTCGGCGATGCGGGCTTCGAGGGCGTCCATGCGAGCGGCGAGCATCTTGGCCTTGCGCTCGTTGCGCGTCGTGCAGTCGCAGCGCGTCAGCTCGTTGAGCTCGTCGAGGTGCTCGCCCGCGTCGCGGACGTAGCGGCGGACGGCGGCGTCGGTCCAGAGGTCGTCGCCGTAGCCGTGGAAGCGCAGGTGGAGGTAGACGAGCTGCGTGACCGCCTCGACCACATCGTTCGGGTAGCGCAGGGCCCGCATCCGCTCGCGGGCCATCCGGGCGCCCACCACCTCATGGTGGTGAAACGAAACACCCTTGGGCCCGATGGAGCGGGTCTTGGGCTTGCCGACGTCGTGCAGCAGCGCGGCCAGTCGCACGACGAGACTGGGCTGCGTCTTGGCCACCACCGCGATCGTGTGGGCCAGCACGTCCTTGTGGCGATGGATCGGGTCCTGCTCCACCCGCATGGCGGGCAGCTCCGGGAGGATGTGATCGGCCAGGCCGTTGTCCACGAGGAACCAGAGGCCCGGACTGGGGTCGGCCACCACGAGCAGCTTGCTCAGCTCATCGCGCACACGCTCGGCCGAGACGATCTCGATGCGGCCCGACAGCGCCTGCACGGCCACCAGCAGCTCCGGCACGGGTACCAGGCCATAGCCGGCCAGGAACCGGGCGGCGCGGAGCATGCGGAGGGGATCGTCGCTGAAGGACACCTCCGGCGACAGTGGCGTGCGCAGCACCCCCTGGGCGAGGTCGACCACGCCGCTGAACGGATCGATCAGCTCGGGGGCCTCGCCCGCAACCCCCGTGACCCGCAACGCCATGGCGTTGACGGTGAAGTCGCGCCGGGAGAGGTCGGCCTCCACCTCGTCCGCGAACGACACCTCGGGCTTGCGGGAGTCGGGGGCATAGGCCTCGGCCCGGTGCGTCGTGATCTCGAAGATCGTGTCGCCCTTCTTCAGGCCGACGGTGCCGAAGCGCGCGCCCTGCTCCCACACCGCATCGGCCCAGTCGCGCACGAGGGCCGCGGTCACCTCCGGCCGAGCGTCCGTGGTCAGGTCGATGTCGGTGTTCTCGCTCAGCGCGCGGCCGAGCACGAGATCGCGCACGATCCCGCCCACCAGGTAGATCCGATGACCCGCCGCGTCGAAGCGGCCCGCCAGGGGGCGGACCGCGTCGAGGATGGGGGCGAGGCGCTCGGGGACCACGGCTCGCGAGGGTAGGCGGGGGCCCTACGGGCCTCCGAACCGGTACTCGCGCCAACCCCTCAGGCGGGGGTGCTCACCCCGGCCTGACCCAGCGCGATGCGCAGGTCCTCAGGGTTGCTGGACACCGCCAGGGCATCACGCAGGCTGATCATGCCATCGCGCACGAGCTCCAGGAGGGCTTGATCGAGCGTCTGCATCCCGTGGTAGTGGCTCTCCGCCAACACCTGCTCCAGCTCGTGGATGCGTAGGGGGTCGGCGATGCAGTCGATCACCTTTGCGGTGCCGGTGAGGATCTCTACGGCCGGGATGCGCCCCTTGCCATCGGCCCGCTCGAGCAGCCGTTGGCTGACGACACCTCGCAGCGTGGCCATGAGCGACTGGCGGGCCTGGGCCTGCTCTGCGGGAGGGAACAGATCAACGAGCCGCGTCACCGTGTCGGCCGCGCCGGCGGCCCGCATCGTGGAGATCACCAGATGACCAACCTCCGCGGCGGTGAGGGCCGCCCGAGCGGTCTCGGCGTCGGCGATCTCACCCACGAAGATCACATCGGCGTCCTGCCGGAGCCCGTTGCGCAATGCCGCCGCGTAGCCCGTGGTGTCCGTGCCCACCTCGCGCTGGGTGACGATGGCCTCAGCATCCGCATGGAGCACCTCGATCGGGTCCTCGATCGTGAGGATGTGGCACGGACGTCGGTGATTGATGCGGTCGATGAGGGCCGCGACGGTGGTCGACTTGCCCGAACCCGGAGAGCCGGTCACCAGCACCAGGCCCTTGTGCTCCTCGGCGAAGCGCTCCACCTGCGGCGGAAGTCCCAGCTCGTCGAGATCGGGGATCTCTGGCGGCACCCGCCGCACCACCATGGCCAAGGACCCGCGCTGGCGATGCACCGATACCCGGAAGCGGCCGACCCCCGGCACGCTGAGACCGGCCCCCGCCTCACCGTGCTCGGCCAGCTCCGCCTGACGTGATGCGTCGAGCACCTCTGCGGCCAGTCCCTCGACCATGCCGGGGCCGGGGGCTGCAAACGGCGTGGGACGAAGCTGGCCGTCCACCCGCACGTGCGGCACCGTGCCGGGCTTGAGATGGAGGTCCGACCCTCGCACCTCGTGCAGGTAGGACAGCAGCTCTTTCAACTGGGTCATCTGGCCTACATCGGCACGAACGCCGGAGGACTGAACCCAACCCTGCTCAGCCGAGGTGGGTGAGCTCGGCTTGGACGAGGGCGGCGGCCGCCACGACGTCTCGGCCCGGGCCGCCGCTGGTCGGAGGCTCCGGCACCAGCCGCTCGCCCGCCATGGCCGCCACGCAGGCCGCCGCCGAGTGGCGGAGGGCGTCGAGGTCGTAGCCCCCCTCGAGGAACACGATCCGACGGCCGGGCGGCACGAGCGCCAACAGCTCCGTCGTCAGGTCGGAGTAGTCGCCCGCCGAGAGGCCCAGGTCGGTGATCGGGTCGGCCCGATGGGCATCGAAGCCCGCCGAGATGAGGAGCCACGTGGGCTGGAAGGTGGCCGCGAACGGCGCGATCACCTGGTCGACCCCGGCCCGATACGCATCGCCCGTCGCTCCGGCGGGCAGCGGCAGGTTGACCGTGGTGCCGCGCCCCGGGCCGCCCCCCACCTCGCGCAGGCCACCGGATCCGGGATAGAGCGGGTATTGGTGAAACGAGATGTAGGCCACCCGTGGATCGGACCAGAACACGTCCTGGGTTCCGTTGCCGTGGTGGGCGTCGTAGTCGACCACGAGCACGCGCTCGCCCTGCTCCGCGAGGGCCGCGGCAGTGACCGCGACGTTGTTGAAGAGGCAGAACCCCATCGAACGGGTGGAAGTGGCGTGGTGCCCAGGGGGGCGGATGGCGCAGAACGCACTGGCGGCCCCGCCCGAGGCCAGCGCCTCCACCGCCGTGAGCCCCGCTCCCGCCGCGAGGATCGCCGCGTCGTAGGAGTGCTCGTTCATGGCCGTGTCCGCGTCGAGCCAGCCGCCACCACTCGCACCGAGGGCCGCGATGTTCGCGACGAGCGCGGGATCGTGGGAGAGCTCCAGCTCGGCAACCGTGGCGGCCCGGGGCACGATCGGACGGAGCGCCTCGCCCAGACCAGCCTCGTGGATGCCCTCGAGCACGGCTCGGAGCCGTTCGGGCCGCTCAGGGTGCCCCCGACCGAGGTCGTGGTCGAGGTAGCGCTCGTGAGTGAGGAAGAGGACGTCGGCCACGCCCGCACGAGGCTACCGGCCCGGCGTGCACCACTACCGTGGCGCCATGACCGGGCATCGGATCCTGGCGGGCGCCGATGCCCGGCTGCGCGTGGCTCCCTGGCGCGGCGACGACGCCACCGCCTACCTCACTCCCGCTCGCGGCCGGCCCTCCCGCGCGGCGGTGGAGCGGTGCCTTGCGGAGCTCCCGCGCGGTGGGTATTCCGCCGCCATCACCGCGGCGCTGCCCGGGGTCGACCAGATGCCGTTCCTCCAGGCTGGGTTCGTGGTGCTGGAGCGGCTGCACCTGCTGCGACGCACGTTGGATGACCTGCCGACGCCCGACGCCCCGACGGTGGAGCTGCGCCGCTCCCGGTCGCTCGAACGGCCCGCGGTGCTCGCCGTCGACGCTGCCGCCTTCCCCCCGTTCTGGCGGTTGGACGAGGCGGGGTTGGACGACGCGATGGCCGCCACCCCGGCGTCTCGCCTGCGCGTGGCGGTCTCGCTGGCGGCGGACTCACCGATCGTCGGGTACGCGGTCACCGGTCGGGCCGGGCCACGGGGATACCTCCAGCGACTGGCCGTCGATCCCACGGCCCAGCGAGCCGGGATCGGCGGGGCGCTGGTGGCCGACGGCCTCCGCTGGCTTCGGCGATGGGGAGCCAAAGAGGTGCTCGTGAACACGCAGCAAGGGAACGGCTCCGCGGTGGGCCTCTACGAGCAGCTCGGCTTCGTCATGCAGGCGGACGGGCTCGCCGTGCTCCGACATGCCCTCGACGGACCCGCGTGATCGCCCGCCGCGCGCTCGGGCTGATCGTCACGCTGGCGGCACTCCTGGCCAGTGCCACACCACTGCGACCCGTGCTGGCCGCACCACAGCAGCCTGCGCCAACGATCGAGCTGGCTGCGCAAACCCCGCTCGCCGAACGGGGCTCTGACTTCGTCCTTCGGGTCCGCCTCACCGGCCTACCCGAGGACGGAAGCATCACGTTGTCCCTCCGCCAGCGCGTGCGATCCCGCTCCGAGCTGGACGCCTCGATCCTGGGCGAGGGGCTCCGCAGCCGCGTCATCGGCGTGACCGTGTCGATCGCGACCCTCCCGGTGCAGTCCGACGGCACTCGTCGGTTGGTCCTCTCCCTCGACCCTTCGGCCGGTGGTGTTCCCCTCCCCGCCGCGGGGGTGTACCCGCTCCAGGTGATCGCGAGGGACGCGGCCGACGACGAGCTGGCCACCGTCATCACGCACCTCATCGTGCCCCCCGAGGCCGGCGACACCTCGCCACCGCTCAACGTCGCCGTCGTCGCCCAGGTGGGTGCGCGCCCTGCCCTGCGGCCCGACGGCACCACCACGATCGACCGGGCCGGGCTCGGAGATGCCGGCGGGCTGGTGGCGGCCCTTCGCGCCGTAGACGACGTCACCGCGTCCCTTGCCGTGACCCCCGAGACCATCGAGGCACTCCAAACCACCGGCGAGCCCGACGACGCTGACCTCGTCGACGGCCTCCGTCTGGCCGCCACCGATCGCGTCGTGATGGCCCACCCCTACGCCAACGTGTCGCCGGACGCGATGGTGGCCGCCAACCTCCCTGAGGAGCTCACCCGGCACCTCAACCGAGGCGGTGAGGTGCTCACCAACGCGCTCGGCCAAGCACCGACCAGCTCCACCTGGATCGCCGACCCGGATCTCGGTGCGCTCGGGTTGGCGGCGCTGCCCGACCTCGGCGTCCGCCACGTCGTGGTGAGCCCTACCCAGGTGGTGCCGCTCCCCGAGGGTCTGGTCGACCTGTCGCTCGCCCATCGCTTTCTGCTCGCTTCTCCGGATGCCGGCGAGGGCCCGGATCCGGCCCCCTCAACCACCGACGCGATGGCGCTCGACCCGATCGTCCTGAACCGCCTGGCCAGCGAAGGCTCGCCCGCACTCGTCGCCAGTCGAGTGCTCACCGAGCTCGCGGTCATCTGGTTCGAGCAGCCAGGCGTCCCGCGCGGAGCCGTCCTTCCCCTGGGCACAGACACAGACCCAGCGGCCGTCCAGGCGATCCTCAACGGGCTGCGCGCGGGCGAGGTGTTCTCCGCCGTGTCGCTCGACCAGCTGTTCGCCGCCACCAGCCCCCTCGTCGACCCCGGCGACAACGCAGTCACCCGAGCGCTCACACCGGAGGGTGTCTCCACCATTGCGCCGGAGGAGGCGGAGGAGGTGCAGGACACCCGGGCCGCGCTCGACTCGTTTGGGGGGATGGTCGGAGCCGACAGCCCGCGCACCGACGCGCTGGAACGCCAGCTGCTTCTGGCCACCGCGGCGGAGCTCACCGGCCGCGACCGCACGGCCCATGCTCAGGCGGTCGCCACCGCCATCGACACGGTCGCCAACAGTGTGTCGGGGCCCGAGCGCTTCACGTTGACGCTGGCCGCCCGCAACGGCACGGTCCCGCTCACCCTCCGCAACGACTCGGGAATCCCTTTGCACGTGGTCGTGCGCCTGCGTAGCGCCAAGCTCGACTTCCCCGAGGGGACTGAGATCGTACGCACGCTCACCGAGCCCTTGACCCGCCTCGACATTCCGGTGACCGCTCGGGCATCCGGGGCGTTCCCGCTCACCATCGAGGTCACCTCCCCGGATGGTCAGCGCCGCCTCGTCATGTCGCAGTACACCGTCCGCTCCACCGCGGTCGCCGGTGCTGGGCTCCTCCTGTCGTTCGGCGCGGGTCTGTTCCTCGTCGTGTGGTGGGCGCGCCACTGGAGGCGTACGCGCCGGAGCGCTCGATTGGTCGCGACCACTGGCCATCCCACCGCCGCACCGACGGCGGACAACCGAGCCGGGCAGTAGGTTCCGAACGCTTCCGCTCGTCCGCCGCCCTCAGGAGCCCAACCTCTCATGCCCGTTCGCATCGTTACCGACAGCAGCTCCGACCTCACCGACGAGGAGGTGGCCACTCACGGCATCGAGGTCGTACCGCTCTCCATCCGCTTCGGCGAGGAGGAGTTCGAGGACCGCACCGATCTCACCGTGGAGGCGTTCTACGCGAAGCTCGCCGTGTCCAGTGCGCTCCCCGAGACCGCCGCACCGGCCCCCGGCAAGTTCGACGCTGCGTTCCGTCGGCAGCGGGAGGCCGGCGCCGACTCCGTCGTCTGCGTCAACCTCGCGTCGGACCTCTCCGCCACGATGCAGTCGGCCCAGAACGCTGCGAAGGGAATCGCAGCCGACATCGATGTCCGTGTCGTCGATTCCCACTCGATCACCTCCGGTCTCGGCACCCAGGTGCTGTTGGCGGCGGAGGCGGCCGCCAACGGGGCGTCAGCGGACGAGATCGTCGCGTTGGTCGAGAGCATGGCCACCCGCACCCACGTGTTCGGCGCCCTCGACACCCTCGACAACCTGAAGAAGGGGGGCCGGATCGGTGGCGCCCAAGCGCTCCTAGGATCCTTGCTGTCGATCAAGCCGATCGTCGACATCTCCAGCGGCAAGGTGGAAGAAGCCGGCAAGGCCCGCACCCGCAAGAAAGCCCTCGGCGTGCTCCGGGACAAGGTGGCCGAGGCGGGCGAGATCGAGCACCTGTGCGTCACTCACGGCCTCGCGCCCGCAGCCGAGCTCGAGGAGATGCTCGACCTCCTGGCTCCGATCTACCCGCGCGAGCAGATCCGCGTCGGCCACATCGGTCCGGTGATCGGCACCCACGGGGGGCCTCGGGTCATGGGCGTCACCTGGCTGTCTCCGGGGTAACCCACCGCCCGCGCAACCAGCCTGCGGGCGCCGGCGGGTAGCCTCACCCGGCTGTGTCGAGCCCTACGCCACCCCACGGCACGCCTGTGACGAACCCGCCGACGCCGCCCGTTCCGGTCGCGTCTGGCCGGCTCCTGGGCGGCCGGTACCGCCTGGAGGAGCTCGTCGCGTCCGGCGGGATGGCCCAAGTGTGGAAGGGCACCGATGAAGTGCTTCGCCGCCAGGTCGCGCTGAAGCTCTTGCACCCCCACCTGGCGGCCGACGCGAGCTTCGTAGCCCGCTTCCGCCGGGAGGCGGTGGCCGCGGCGAGGCTCGCCCACCCGGGGATCGTGTCGATCTACGACACGTGCTCGGACAACGGCACCGAAGCCATCGTGATGGAGCTCGTGCCGGGACAGACGCTCCGCCAACGCCTCGACGACCCAACCCCGATCGACCCATGGCAGGCGGCCGGCCTCGCCGCTCAAGTGGCTGAGGCCCTCGATGCCGCCCACCGCGCCGGGCTGGTGCACAGGGACATCAAGCCCGCCAACATCCTCCTGTGCGGCGACGGCCGAGTGAAGGTGGCCGACTTCGGAATCGCCAAGGCCCTCACGGAGGCAGACCTCACCCAGCCTGGGCTCATGGTCGGAACCGCGAAGTACGTCGCCCCGGAGCAGGTCGAGGGCAAGCCGGTCGACCCCCGCACCGACATCTACAGCCTCGGGATCGTCCTCTACGAGATGCTCTGCGGGCGGGCGCCCTTCGTCGCCGAGGGCGATGCCGCCACGGCGCTGGCCCGTCTCCAGCGCGACCCCCTGCGCCCCCGTCAGGTGCGCCCGGGCGTGCCGAAGGCGCTCGAGGAGGTGGTGGGACGGGCGATGGCTCGAGAGCCCCAGAAGCGGTATGCCTCCGCCGCCGACCTGCGCGCGGCACTTCTCGCAGGGGGTGCCACCCCCAGCCTCGACGCCGACCTCACCGCCACCGCCCTTGCCACCGCAGCGCCGCCACCGGCCCCGCTCCCGGTCGGCGCGCCGGCGCCGCCGCCTCCTCCCGCGCCCCCCACCGTCAGCTTTCGCCAGACCGAGCGGGGATGGCTCCTTCCCACCCTGGTGCTGGTGCTGGTGGCGGTGGCCCTGGGCTTGGCCGGGATCCTCCTCGGCAGGAGCGGCGCCGGCGCGGTGTTCGGCAACGTTCGCGATGTCATCGCGGGCTCGGCCGACCCCGATCCATCCGAGATCGCTCTCAGCAATGCCGTTGCCTTCGACCCGTACGGCGACGGAGGCGAGAACGACGGCAGCGCGTCCGCCGTCCGCGACGGCGAGCCGGGCACCTCCTGGAGCACCGAGCGGTACGACAACCGCGACATCACGTTGCTCAAGCCTGGTGTCGGCCTCGTGCTCACCGGCGAGCAGGCTGGCGCGCTCAGCGAGCTGGTGCTCACCAGCCCCACCAACGACTGGTCGGCATCGTTCTACGTCGCTCCTCAAGACCCGGGATCCTTCGAGGCGTGGGGTGATCCAGTCGCCACGGCAGACGGCATCGCGGCGGGCACCACCACGATCGACCTCGGCGACGCCCAAGGCCAGGCCGTGCTGGTGTGGATCACGGATCGCGGCGACGGCTCGCCAGAACCTCGGGTCACGATCCAAACCACCGTCCTCCGAGGCGTCCCCGCGTAGCCTGCGCTCATCGCTGCGGAGCTCGATGATCCTGCGCTCGTGCGCGCCGCCCAGGGTGGCGACCGCGCCGCCCTCGACGCGCTCCTGCGTCGCCACCACGACCGGATCCACGCGGTCTGCCGACGGCTTGCGGGCAACGAAGCCGACGCCCTCGATGCCACCCAGGAGGCCCTGATCGCGATTGCCCGCGGCATCGAGCGCTTCGACGGTCGGGCGACCTTTTCCACGTGGACCTACCGGGTGGCCACCAACGCCTGCCTGGATGAGCTCCGACGTCGCAAACGGCGGCCCGTCGCTGGCCTGCCCCACGACCTGGACGGCTCCGGATCAAGCGACATCGGCGCCCGCCCGAGCGCGGCCATCGAGGCATTGCCCGATCGCCTCGCCATCGACGCTGCCCTCGCGCAGGTCTCGGAGGAGTTTCGCCTCCCCGTCGTGCTCCGTGACCTCTGCGATCTGGACTACGCGGAGATCGCGGAACGTCTCGGGATCCCTCCCGGAACCGTTCGTTCCCGCATCGCTCGCGGCCGAGCGCAGCTCGCGGCCCTCCTCGGTCCGGGGAACCAGCGACCCACCGTGGCACGTCCTACCTCTCACAACGATCCCGGAACGCCATGACCCACCCCGATCCCCTCGACGAACTGGCCTCCGCCCACCTCGACGGCGCCACGACCCCTGAGGAGGCCGCGCGCGCTGAGGCAGACCCCGACCTCCTGGCCCGGGTAGAGGCACTGCGGGCCGTCCGGGCCGCTCTGGCGGTCGCTCCGCTCGTCGACGACGACGTCGACGAGGAGCGACGGGAGCACGCCATCGCGGCCGCGCTGGCAGCCTACGACGAGCAGCGCCGGGCGCCGGGCGCCGTCGCTGTCGGATCGCTCACGCCCCTCGCCGCCCGCCGGCACCGGCCCTCGCCCCGAGCGTGGCGCGTGGTGGGCGCGGCTGCGGCCGTGGCCGCCCTTGCCGCCCTGGTGCCTCTGCTTGCGTCGCTCTCCTCCGACTCCAGCTCCGACTCCAGCTCCGATGACAGCGCCACGCCGGCCGTCGCCGACTCCCGGACCGCAGACACCGACGCCCAGGTTCCCCTCGGCGCCGCTGAAACCGGCGTCAACACCTCGACCACCGGGCCGATAGCGCCCGCCTACCTTCCACTCGGCCCGTTCCAGAACGACGACGCACTCCTTCAGGCCATCCGTGACCTCACCACCGAGGAGATCGCCGCGGCGACCAGCGGCGGCATCGTCCCGGACCCCACCTCGTGCGTCGATGAGCTCGTGGCGGGGTTGCCCGAGGGGGTCGCCCCCACCCTCGTCGCCATCGCGACCGTGGCGGACGAGGCGACCGCCGTGGTCGTCACGCCCGACGAGGTGCGGGCGGCGGGGGCGACTGCACCGCGGTGCGGGTCCGAGCTCGCTAGCGGTCACCAGCGACCGCCACGAGAGGCGCGGCCGTCTCCTAGGCTCGCCGGATGGCAAGACGAGGAGCCCCTGAGCGCCCCAAGCCGGACGCGACGCCTCCCAGCGGTTACACCGCCGGGAAGGTCAACACCACCGACTGGCCGGTGCAAGCCGCCGACCAGATCGAACGGCTGGTCGGAGTCGTCCGGGACAACACCACTGGAAAGGCCATCACCGCGGCACGGGGGCTCGTCTTTGGTGCCTTCGCGCTCCTCGCTGGCACCGTCGTTGCGCTGTTCTTCGCCATTGCGGCCGTGCGATTCCTCGTGGCCTACCTGCCGAGCGACCTCGTGGGCGAGCAGCACGTCTGGCTGGCGCACGCTCTCGTCGGGTTGCTCTTCGCCCTGCCTGGCCTCTGGCTGCTCCGCCGGGCCCGGCGCCCAGCGCCGCCGCTCACCTGACGGAACATCCCGTCGCGTACCCCTGTTGAGACGCATCGATGACCGACTCCCCAACCGACATCCACGACGTGATCATCATCGGCTCCGGTCCGGCCGGCCTCACCGCCGCCGTGTACACGGCCCGCGCCAACCTGGCGCCCCTGGTGATCGAAGGCGAACCGTCATCCACCTCCGACCAGCCCGGGGGACAGCTGATGCTCACCACGGAGGTGGAGAACTTCCCTGGTTTCCCCGAAGGGATCATGGGCCCGGAGCTGATGGTGCGGTTCCGTGAGCAGGCCATCCGATTCGGGGCCGATGTCCGCACCGAGAAGGTGACCCGAGTCGACTTCTCCGCCCAACCCTTCAGCGTGTGGGTGGGCGCTCCCGACGCCCCCGAACCCACCTACCGGGCCCGCTCCATCATCGTGTCCACGGGAGCGCAGTCCCTGATGCTGGGGCTACCGGAGGAAGGACGCCTCATCGGACACGGCGTGTCGACCTGCGCAACGTGCGATGGCTTCTTCTTCCGCGACCACGAGATCGCCGTGGTCGGTGGGGGCGATTCCGCCATCGAGGAGGCCACGTTCCTCACGAAGTTCGCCACCAAGGTCACCCTGATCGTTCGCCGGGACCAGCTGCGGGCCAGCAAGATCATGCAGGACCGCGCGGCGAACAACCCGAAGATCGAGATCCGCTGGAACACCGTGGTGAAGGAGATCGTGGGTGATGCGAAGCTCGACCACATCGTGGTGGAGGATGTCCTCACCGGGGTGCAGACCGACCTCGCCGTCACCGGGCTCTTCGTGGCCATCGGCCACAAGCCCAACACCGACCTGGTGAAGGGCCAGCTCGAGCTCGAGGACAACGGCTACCTGATCACCGGCCAGTGGGGCGGCGCCTCCACCACCAACGTGGCTGGGGTCTTCGCCTGTGGCGACGTGCAGGACCACACCTACCGCCAGGCCATCACGGCCGCCGGCTCAGGATGCCAGGCCGCCATCGACGCCGAGCGGTGGCTCGAGGCGCAGCACTCCTAGTCGAACACCTGTTCGCTGCCCGGCCGAGCGGGCCGGGGAATGCCGGTCGTCGCGAGGGCGTTGAAGCCACCGTACGATCGACGGCCAATCCGGTCGGCTACCGCGAAGAGGATCCCATGCCCACCACCCTCACTGACGCCACCTTCGACGAGGAGATCGCTGGATCGTCCGAGCCTGTGCTCGTGGACTTCTGGGCCGAGTGGTGTGGCCCGTGCAAGATGATCGCCCCGATCCTCGAACAGATCGCCGAGGAGCAGTCCGGCAAGATCAAGATCGCCAAGCTGAACGTGGATGACAACCCCGACATCGCCCGTCGATTCGACGTCATGAGCATCCCCACCTTGATCGTCTTTCAGGATGGTCAGCCGGTGAAGCGCATCGTTGGAGCCAAGGGCAAGGGCCAACTTCTCGAGGAGCTGAGCGACATCCTCGGCTGACGTTCTCCACAAGGTTCCACACAGGTTGTGGACAACGTCAACCTCCTGTTGAACGAGAGAACCGTCGATGCTCCGTCGAGGGTCTCCGTCGTTCTCGGAGAATGTTCAGGCGGGGGCAGGGCCCTCGGTGATCGCCCGGTACAGCCGCTCGAGATCCTCGAGGCCGCCGAACTCGACGATCACCTTGCCCTTGCCGTCCGCACCTACCATCGTCACGCTCACCCGGGTGTTGAGGTGGTCGGCGAGCAGCTCTTCGAGCTCGAGGAGCCCGGGTGCTCGTAGCCGCTTGGCCCCGGCGGAGGACGACGTTCGAGCGGCGGCCGCTTCGGGAGCGGGCCCGTCGGGATCGGCCTGGGCTGCCTCGTTGTGCTGCCGCACGGCCTCCTCCGCCTCGCGCACTGAGAGACCCTCGGCCACGATCCGCTTGGCCAGCGCCTCCTGATAGATCCGGTCTGGAGTGCCGAGAAGGGCCTTGGCATGACCGGCGGCCAGCTGGTTCTCGGCGACCAGACGTTGGATGGAGGGCGGCAGCTGGAAGAGCCGGAGGGTGTTGGCCACGGCCGACCGAGACTTGCCGACCTTCTGGGCCACCGCGTCCTGGGTGAGGTTGAAGTCCTCCATCAGCTGCTGGTAGGCCGCCGCCTCCTCGAGTGGGTTGAGGTCCTCCCGGTGGAGGTTCTCGACGAGGGACTGCTCCAACGAGAGGACCTCGTCAACCTCTCGGATCACGACCGGGATCGAGGTCAGGCCAGCTCGCTTCGCCGCCCGCCACCGCCGTTCTCCTGCGATCAGCTCGAACCGCTCATCCCCGAGATCGCGCACCAGTACGGGTTGGAGCACACCCAGCTCCGCCACCGACGCGGTGAGGCTGGCGAGGGCCTCCTCGTCGAAGTAGGCGCGAGGCTGGTGCGGGTTGGGCGAGATCGCCCCAACCGGTACCTCCCGCAGCCCGGAGCCACTCCCACCAGTGATGTCCGTGGGAATGAGCGCCCCCAGTCCCCTACCGAGCCCGCTGCGGCGTGCCACCGCTCACCTCCTTGGCGAGCTCGCGATAGGCGATGGCGCCACGCGAGCTCGGATCGAATGCGATGATCGGCTGCCCGAACGACGGAGCCTCGGACAAGCGCACCGTCCGGGGCACCACGTTCTTGCAGACCTTGCTGCCAAAGTGCTCGCGCACCTCGTTCACGACCTGGTCAGCCAGCTTGGTGCGAGCGTCGTACATCACCAGGACGATGGCGCTGACCTCGAGGATCGGGTTGAGGTTCTTCTGCACCAGGTTGACGTTCCGAAGGAGCTGGCCGAGGCCCTCGAGTGCGTAGTACTCACACTGGATCGGCACCACGACCTCCGTTGCCGCCGCCAGTCCGTTCACCGTGAGGAGGCCCAGCGAGGGCGGGCAGTCGATCAAGACGAAGTCGTAGTCGTCGTGCACCTCGCTCAACGCCCGCTTGAGGCGCAGCTCCCGGCTGAAGGCGGGCACCAGCTCGATCTCGGCGCCAGCCAGATCAAGGGACGAGGGAGCACAGAAGAGGTTCTTCACCGAGGTTGCCTCGACGCAATCCTCAATGGGTAGATCATGGAGGATCACGTCGTACATCGAGCCCTGCAGGTCCCGGATGTTGATGCCGAGTCCGGTGCTGGCGTTCCCTTGAGGGTCGAGGTCCACCACAAGCACCCGGTACCCGATGTCGGCAAGGCAGGCCCCCAGGTTCACGGCGGTGGTGGTCTTTCCCACCCCACCCTTCTGGTTGGCCACGGCCATCACTCGGGGCAACGGCCTGGCGAACGAGTCCGCCCCCGGCTCCGGGTCCGAGGTTGTGTCGAGCGTGGGCACCTCGCCGGCCATCATTGCGGGAGAGCCCTCGACCGGTGCCTGAGCTCCGACGGAGGGCGGTTGCGGTAGCTCGTCGTCGTCCGACACGTAGATCGGACTGGCCGGCTCGACGACAACATCGAGGGTTGGCAGATCCTCGGTGCCGGGCAGGGGACCCCGGGCGGGGGCCGGCGTCGGACCCGGATGCTCCACTGCCGGCTGAGCCGTGAATGCCAGTAGCTCGTCGTCCGTCAGCACCGGCTCGGCCGGCGCGTCCGACGTGGGCTCGGGGCGCACCTCGCGAAGGCGCTTGAAGATGGCACGACCTCGGGTGGCTACATCATCCGACGGTTCGGTCACTGGTGCATCCTGCCCGCTGAACCTCACCGACGCAAGGACCGCCGCCATGTTCCACGTGGAACCCTCAACCCGCGACGCGGGGGAGCCCGACGGTTCTGCTGCACCGATCTCGCCCTACCACTGGTGGGTGAACTACCGGGCTGCAGGCTGTCGACGGCCCAGTTCGAGGCGGACACCGGGAGCGGCACAGTCGCACCGTGTCGTTCGGAGGATTCGTCTGGTGCGCAATCGAGCCCCAACGCAGTCGCTCGCCCCACAGCAGCATGTTCCACGTGGAACATCTGGTCGAGGGTTCAGAACAGAGGGCGTTTGGCCGGGACCCCATCACGGCGTGGGTACTCATCGGGGCAGGATGAACCCTGCACGAGC
>Ga0105049_10004364_pt1 | contig 16596 bp, 10 predicted proteins | sample MAT06_FD_78087 | JGI IMG/M metagenome (GOLD analysis project Ga0105049, IMG submission 78087) | Freshwater microbial communities from Lake Fryxell liftoff mats and glacier meltwater in Antarctica - MAT-06 | ecosystem: Environmental > Aquatic > Freshwater > Ice > Liftoff microbial mat | place... | reverse complement strand
CAATCACCAATAAACCAATCACCAATCCACCAATCCACCATTCCACCAATCACCAATCCACCAATCACCAATCCACCAATCACCAATCCACCAATAAACCAATCACCAACGCATGAATTTCGAGACCCTCGCCATCCGCCTTCAAACCGAGCGTACGCAACACCGGGAGCACAGCACCCCGATTTTCCCGACCTCGAGTTTCGTTTTTGACGATGCTGAACAGATGCGGGCCATGTTTGCCGACGAGCAGGAGGGCAATATTTACAGCCGATTTACGAACCCCTCGGTGCGGGAGTTTGAAGAAAAAATGGCTGCGCTGGAAGGCACGGACGATGCGTTTGCAACGGCTACTGGTATGGCAGCAGTGTTTGCTTCGTTCATGGCTTTTTTGAATGCGGGCGATCACCTGCTTTCTACTCGGGCGGTGTTCGGCTCAACCCATACGGTCGTCGGTCAGTTTTTACCCCGATGGGGTATACAAACTGATTTTATAGATGGCCGAAACCCTGAAAGCTGGCAAAATCTGCTGCGCCTGAACACCCGGATGTTGTTTTTGGAAACACCTACCAATCCTGGTTTGGACGTCATAGACCTAGAATTTGCAGGAAAATTTTGCAGGAAAAACAACCTGATTCTGAACGTGGACAACTGTTTTGCCACGCCGTATTTGCAGCAACCAGCGAAATTTGGAGCGCAAATTGTGACCCACTCCGCCACAAAATACATTGATGGTCAAGGGCGTGTGATGGGCGGAGTGGTTTGTGGCGATAAAGATTTGATAGCCGAGGTGCGCAAGTTTTGTCGCTCGACCGGGCCATCGTTATCGCCGTTCAACGCCTGGGTCTTGTCCAAAAGTTTAGAAACCCTGGCCGTCCGACTGGATCGGCACTGCGAAAATGCGGAACAACTTGCGCGTTTTTTGGAAACGCTTCCGCAAGTCGAGCGGGTGATTTACCCGTTTTTAGAAAGCCACCCGAATCACGAAATTGCCCGTCGGCAAATGAAAAAAGGGGGCGGTTTGGTGGCGTTTGAAATTCGGGGCGGGGTGACGGCTGGTCGGCAGTTTTTGGATAAATTGAAGATGTTTTCCCTTTCGGCCAACCTCGGTGACACGCGCACGATCGCCACGCACCCGGCTTCGACCACCCATGCCAAACTGACCCCGGAAGCCCGGGCGGCAGCGGGTATTACAGATGGGTTGATTCGGATTTCGGTGGGATTGGAGCATATAGAAGATATTTTGGGGGATTTGGAACAGGCGATTTTTTGACTGCATTTAATAAGAAAACACCGAAACGACCGACACCACCGATACCGCCGAAGGAATGCTGCGAAGCGCTGACTTTCAGTCGTAAATCCTTCGCTGGTATCGGCGAAGTCAGTCGTTTCGGTGTTTTCAACAAGTAAGTGTATAACATCAATTATTGACCAATTTCTGTCGAACCATATCCGATACACAAATGCTAGTCCCCCCTGATTACCCCCTCCCACTCCCCATCCCCGGCCTGCAATTTTTCAAAAGCCCCGAGCCTTTCCACCTCGAAAATGGCGGCGTTTTATCTGAATTAACCTTAGGCTATCACACATTCGGAACCTTAAATTCCGCAGGTTCCAACGTGATCTGGGTCTGCCACGCACTCACAGCCAATTCGGATGTTTCCGATTGGTGGTCAGGACTTTATGGGCCGGGAAACATCTTCGATCCTGAAAAATATTTCATCGTTTGCACAAACATGATCGGCTCCTGCTACGGCAGTACGGGGCCTCGCAGCATGAATCCAGCCACGAGCAAAGCCTACGGCAAAGATTTCCCGCTGGTGAGCATCCGCGATATTGCACGATCGCAGGATTTGCTGCGACAACACCTTGGTATTGAGTTCATTGAATTGTGTATGGGCGGTTCCTGTGGTGGACATCAGGTCCTGGAACTGGCTTTTTTAATTCCCGAAAAAATCAAAAAAATCGCCCTGCTGGTCTGCGCCGCCCGCGAATCGGCCTGGGCCATCGCCATCCATGAAAGCCAGCGCATGGCCATTGAAGCTGATCCGACCTGGACAGAAGATGATGACCATTCGGGAGCAGCAGGGTTAAAAGCAGCTCGGGCCATCGGACTCCTGAGTTACCGAACCATAGAAGCCTACCGCGACACGCAAACCGATACCGATGAACGAAGCAACGATTTTCGTGCCTCGGGATACATGCAATATCAGGGGGAGAAACTGGTGCACCGTTTTTATGGTCAATCCTATTGGCAACTGACCAAAATCCTCGATACACACAACGTAGGCCGGGGTCGCGGCGGCATCCCGGCGGCATTGAAACAATTGACCATGCCCGCCTTTGTTTTTTCGATTCAAAAAGACTTGCTCATCCCACCCTTTGAGCAGGAAATGTTGGCTGAATACCTGCCGGCCCCACAGTTTTTTTTGTTTGATTCAAAGTTTGGGCACGATGGCTTTTTGATTGAAACGGAGGTTTTGAGAGAGAAATTAATGGTATTTTTGGGTTTATAAGTTATTCCAGAGACGTGTTTAATTCAGTGTTTTACTTATGCGCCTATTTGTTTTAGGAACGCGGCACGGATGAAACAACCTACACAGAGTTTTCAGATTGACAACTTTTTGATGCGAGGCGGGTTTGGTAACGACTTTTGCGCCAAGATACCGCGTACTGGAGAAAATAGTAAAAATGCAGTTAAAGGATAAAAACTACCGGCGTGCAATGCGCACGGCCAACCCACAAGGTAAAATGACGAAAAACAAAGATAAAAAGGGCTTTTTCTCCCAATTCGAATCCCTTCGCAATGTTCCGCGTTTCTTCCGGATGATTTGGGCTGTCAGCGCAAAACTGACGATTTGGAACATGGCATTGAGGCTCATTCAAGCCGCCGTGCCGCTTGCAATGCTTTATGTTGGCAAGGAAATTATAGATGAGGTTATAGATCAGATCGCCAAGCCGGTCGCCCTGACAATTTCCAATCCGCTTTGGTTTTGGGTAGGAGCGGAATTGGGTCTCGCGGTACTTTCAAGCTTGCTGAATCGCGCTATTACGCTCACGGACAGCCTCTTGGGTGATTTAGTCAACAACGATTCCTCCGTCCGAATCATTCGCCACGCCGCCACACTGGACCTTTATCAGTTTGAAGATGCGAATTTTTACGACAAGCTTGAACGCGCCCGCACCCAGACTTCCGGGCGCACCGCGTTGATGAGCATGGTACTTTCGCAAGCGCAAGATCTTATCACTGTTGCTTTCCTTGCTGCCGGTCTGATCGCATTCAATCCATGGTTGCTCCTCATTTTGGTCATTGCAGTCATTCCGTCATTCATAGGCGAGTCTAAGTTTAACCAAGAATCCTATTCACTCTCCCGCTCCTGGACACCCGAACGGCGCGAAATTGACTACCTCCGCTACATCGGGGCGAGCAACGAGACGGCCAAGGAGATCAAAATTTTTGGTCTCGAAGACTTTATCGCCACCCGTTTCAAAACCATTTCGGATCGTTATTTTCTCGTCAATCAAAAATTGGCACTGCGCCGGGCGGGCTGGGGTGCCTTTTTTTCTACCCTCGGAACGGTGTCCTATTACGCCGCTTACGTTTTCGTGATTGGCCAAACCATCGCAGGACAAATCACCGTGGGTACGCTCACATTTTTAGCGGGAGCATTCAGCCGTTTGCAGGGCTTATTACAGGGCATCGTGAGTCGTTTTTCACGCATCGCGGAGACTTCATTGTATTTACAGGACTTATTTGATTTTCTGGAATTGAAACCGCTCGCGGGTACCCATGTTGGTGGCCACAAGATCCCGCGCCCAATGAAACAAGGTTTTGTCTTTGAAAACGTGGGTTTCAAATACCCCGAAACGGATATTTGGGCTTTGCGGTATCTCAGTTTCACCCTCCATCCCGGCGAAAAGCTTGCACTCGTAGGCGAAAATGGCGCGGGCAAAACCACGCTGGTAAAACTCCTCGCCCACCTCTATGAACCGGACGAAGGCCGTATCCTCCTCGATGGTGTGGACCTCTGCGACTACGACCCGGAGGACTTGCGTCGCGAGATTGGGATTATTTTCCAAGATTATGTTCGTTTCATGTTTACCGCAGGCGAAAACATCGCCATCGGTAACATTTCAGAAAACGGAAACCAGCCCCGCATCGAAGACTCTGCACACAAGAGCCTGGCAGATTCCGTCATAGAACCCCTGCCTCAAAAATATGGCCAGATGCTCGGCAAACGTTTCGCCGGCGGCGTGGACCTGAGCGGTGGTCAGTGGCAAAAAGTCGCGCTGGCTCGCGCCTATATGCGGGAGGCTCAATTGATTATCCTCGATGAACCCACCGCTGCATTGGATGCCCGCGCTGAGCACGAGGTGTTCGTCCGCTTCGCAGAGTTGATGAAAGGCAAAGCGGCAGTACTTATCTCGCACCGCTTCTCCACGGTGCGTATGGCGGATCGAATCTTGTTTCTGGAACATGGGGAACTGCTTGAATTAGGTACACACGAGGAATTGGTGGCGAAAGGTGGGAAGTATGCAGAGTTGTTTAGGCTGCAAGCGAAAGGGTATGTCTGATTGATCTGATTCCTCGATTATACAATTGATTCGATTGTTAAGCGTGCACTAATCGAATCCATCTAAAAATCCCTACTTTTCGCCCGCCTTTACCACACCCATCCATGAAGATAAAACCACTCCGAGCCTGTTACCCTGATTTTGCCAGCATTGAATCCTCCGACGTATTTTGCGATGAAGCCAAAAACCTCTATCAGCAGTATGTAGAAGAAGGTCTTTACAAAAAACTGGCCCAGCCAGCCTTTTTCATTTACCAAATCAAGTCAGTCACTGGCGAACACACTGGCCTTGTGGCCCTCAACGAGGTTAAGGCTTTTTTTGACGGAAAAGTCAAAAAACACGAAGCCACGCTTGGCGAGCGCGAAAAACAGCAAAGGGATTTGTTCTTGCAATGGGAGGCCATTTTAAAACCTGTGCTGCTCACCTACCCTTCTGTTCCAAGCATCAGCGCTTGGTTGAACGAGTTTGTTCACCATCATAAGCCGTTGTTCGAAACCCGATTCAAAAATGGGAAAGTGCTCCACAGCGTGTGGGCTGTGACGGAGGAGCAAGAAATCAGAACGCTGCAAAACCTGTTCAATAGCAACGTGAACTCTACTTACATCGCTGACGGACACCACCGCACTACCACCATGGCAATGCTGCACGAGCAGCGTGACCAGTTCCCAACATTTGACTTCGACCACCTCTTCTGTGCGTTTTTCGCCACCGACCAATTAGACATCCTCGACTACAATCGCGTCGCAGAAATCCCCAAAGGGATGAGTGCTGCGCAATTCATGGCGCATGTTTCCAAGGTGTTCGACATTGAAATATTGGAATCGCCCCGCCGCCCCGAAGACAAGCACGAAATTGTGATGCTCCTCCGACATGAATGGTACTCCATGCACTGGCGTCCTGAACTGCTCGCCGGTTTGGACGAGCAAAACGCCCTGCTCGATGCTTCGCTACTAAACGAACGCGTTCTGGGCAATATTCTCGGTATCCATGATGTCCGAACGGACACCCGAGTTGCATACGTTGACGGGAGCAAGGGCCTGAATGGGCTGCACAAAGCCGCGAATAGTCGCAACAAAGTAGGTTTTGCGCTTTTCCCGGTTCATTTTGAGGATATGATGTTCTTGGCGGATGCGGGGGAGATTTTGCCACCCAAAAGCACCTATTTCGAACCGCGGTTGAAAAGCGGGGTGTTGGTGCAGTTGTTGAAAAGGGAGGCTTAAGAAAAATGGGCCACGGATTGCAGGGATTAGACACGGATTTTCTTTATTAATCTATGTCTAATCCCTGCAATCCTTGGCCCATTTTTCACTTACTTCATCTCAAATTTAAGCTTCCCGCCCACCACGGTCTTCAACACATTAGCCTGCAAAATTTCCTCTGGCGTACAACGCAGCAGGTCTTTAGAAAGCACCACGATGTCGGCCAATTTCCCTGGCGTGAGTGAGCCTTTCTCCTTTTCTTCAAAGGCGGCCCAGGCATTCCAGATCGTGTACGAAAGCAGGGCCTCTTCCCGCGTCATTTTTTGTTCGATAAAAAATTCAAGCCCTGTATCAGCGCGTTTTCTTGTCACGGAAGCATACAAGCAGGGAAGCGGGTTGACATCTTCCACGGGGGCATCGGTGCCGTTGGCCAAGTTTGCCCCGCTGTCGAGCAGGCTACGCCAGGCATAAGCCCCTGTGCGGGCACGTTCTTCTCCAAGTCTTTTGACTACAAAAGGGGCATCGCTGGTACAGTGAATGGCCTGCATGGAAGCCACTACACCGAGCTGTGCAAAACGTGGAATATCCTGTTTGTCAATGTGTTGAGAATGCTCAATGCGCCATCTTTTGTCGTTTTTCGCCCCCATTTCTTTCTCCACCACATTCAATACCTCCCGGTTGGCTCGATCACCAATGGCGTGAACGCAAAGTTGGAGTCCGTACTGATGACAGGCTTGCGCCATCCGGGCAATGGTGTCAAGCGGGGTGATGTTTTGCCCCACAAAACCCGGCTTGTCGTCGTAGGGCGCAAGTAGCCAAGCACCGTACGAGCCGAGTGCCCCATCAAAATAACATTTCACGGCACGGCAGGTAAAGTGTTGATTCCCAAGCCCAATTTGAGGGTATTCTGCCAGTTTGGGTATATCGTGTGCTGTGGGCCGAATGGCCATCACCCAAAGGCGGAGGGGGAGTTGGCCCGCTTCGGCAAGACGGCGGTATTGACTGAGTTCCCAAAAACTACTGCCGGCATCCTGGAAGGAGGTGATGCCTTTGGCGAGGCATTCAGCAGCAGCCAGTTGGGTAGATTTATCGAAAGCGGCAATTTGCTCCGCTTCTGAACGAAGGTTTTTCCATTCAGAAAAGGGCTTTTCTATCAAACCCATTGCATTTTCTTCAAAAACACCCGTGAGGTTGCCTCGGGCGTCGCGAACGATTCGGCCACCAATAGGATCGGAAGTTTCTCGGGAAATACCAGCGAGTTCAATGGCTTTTGCATTGGCAATAAGTCCGTGACCGCTGGCGTGGTAAAGCACCAATGGGTTGTTCTGGGAAACCGTGTTGAGCTCCGTGTTGAAAGGGTATCCATTCACCGTTGAACCGGGCGATTCGGACCATTTTTCCTGATGCCAGCCTCGGCCTTCGATCCATTCCCCGGGCTTGGCAGTTTTGACTTTTTCGGCCACAAGCCCCGTTATTTCTGCCCAACTTTTGGTGTTGATGAGGTTCAAGTTTTGAAGGCTTCCACCCAAGCTGTTGAAATGCCCGTGCCCTTCTATAAACCCGGGCATTGCAAATGCGCCCTGTAAGTCAATAATTTGAGTCTCTTTTCCAGCCAATTTGACCAGATCGGCATCCTTGCCTACCGCCAAAATGCGATCCCCTACGATGGCAACAGCCGTAGCATGCGGGTGGAGAGAGTCGGCAGTAAAAAAATTGCCGTTTATGAAGATGATATTCGGGGACTGGGAGATTGGGATACTGGGGGATTGGGAGCAGGAAATGACCAAAAGGGCGAAAAAGGCAATAGAAAGAAAGTGCTTCATGTGTTGGATAGAATGTTCATACAAAAGAACGGATTTCGTTCGTTTTTCGCGTCATTATCATAAGGCTTGTTGTGTAGATGTCTTCACTTCGCTGCGACATGACAACTCGGGCTGGCTTGGCCCTTATGTATATGCCATAGGGCTTAGAAGACCTCCGAGGTTTCAAACGACGCTAGAAATCAAACTTAATCCCCTGCGCCAAAGGAAGCGACTCGGAATAATTGATCGTATTCGTCTGTCTGCGCATATACGCTTTCCAGGCATCGGAGCCGGATTCGCGGCCACCGCCAGTCTCTTTTTCGCCGCCAAATGCGCCGCCGATTTCAGCGCCGGAGGTCCCGATGTTCACATTGGCAATACCGCAGTCAGAACCGTTGATAGAGAGGAAACGCTCGGCTTCGCGCAGGTTGGTGGTCATTATCGCCGACGAAAGCCCCTGTGGCACAGCATTTTGCAAGGCAATCGCTTCCTCGATGGTTTTGTATTGGATCAAGTACAAAATGGGCGCGAAGGTCTCGTGCTGCACGATGTCCCAATGGTTTTCCACCTCGGCAATACAGGGTTTCACATAGCAACCGCTTTCGTAACCAGCGCCAGAAAGCACACCAGCTTCTACCACAAATTTGCCCTTGTGTTTTTTGATTTCGCCGATGGAGTGAAGGTAGTTTTCTACGGCGTGTTTGTCAATGAGCGGCCCGACGTGGTTGCTCGGGTCGAGCGGATCGCCGATGCGTAGTTGTGGATAGGCTTTGGCAAGGGTCGTTTTCACCTGCTCGTACACGCTCTCGTGGATGATGAGTCGGCGGGTACTGGTGCAACGCTGTCCGGCTGTGCCGACTGCGCCAAATACCGCCCCCGTAAGCACCATTTTCATATCTGCGGATGGCGTGATGATGATGGCATTGTTGCCGCCCAGTTCTAGGATGCTGCGCCCAAAACGCCCGGCCACGGCCTGACCTACTATACGCCCCATACGGGTGCTCCCGGTTGCGCTCAACAGCGGCACCCGGTGATCTTTGGTCATGAACTCACCCACTTTGTAGTCACCGTTGATGATGCAACTGATTCCTTCAGGCAAGTCATTGGCTTTCAGGACTTTTTGGAAAAGATTTTGACAGGCAATGGAGCAAAGTGGTGTTTTTTCCGAAGCCTTCCAAATACAAACATCACCGCACACCCAGGCCAGCGCGGCATTCCAGGCCCATACGGCTACCGGGAAATTGAAGGCCGAAATGATGCCCACGATGCCCAGCGGATGGTATTGCTCGTACATCCTGTGGCCGGGGCGCTCGGAGTGCATGGTGAGGCCATAAAGCTGGCGTGACAGACCGACTGCGAAGTCGCAGATGTCAATCATTTCCTGCACTTCGCCGTAGCCCTCTTGCAGGCTTTTGCCCATTTCGTAAGAAACCAGGCTGCCGAGGGGTTCTTTATATTGGCGCAGCACTTCGCCGAATTGGCGCACGATTTCGCCGCGCTTAGGGGCGGGCACATCGCGCCAGATTTTGAAAGCTTGTTCGGCGGACTGCACCACCTGATCGTATTGTTCGCGGGTGGTAATGCCCACAAAACCAATGGATTGTCCGTCAACAGGCGAGATTGACTCAATGTAGCGGCGGCTGCCGGAGATGATGTTCTGACCAGTGGAGGTGCCGGTATTTCGGGTGCGAAGCCCGAGTTTTTTTAAAAATTCTTTTGGCTGCATTTTTTATAGACATTGGCCCCTTGAACCATGATTGGGTGTCAAGTGCTAAAATTTAAGGCAGCAAAAGTACAGAATAAATGAGGAGGAGTGCCGTGCCAATATTATCTCAGGGTTTGTTTTCACGCGATACTGCTTGTACAAGTAGGCCCTAACTTTTCAAGCAAGGATTTTGCGACAGTTTGCGACACTTGGAGTTATTGATGCAAAAGTTAACATGAAGGGCAGAATTTTATGATCAGTTTTGTCTTGCGGTTTTGTTTGCCGCACGATCTTTCACTACTTCATTTAATTGTAAAAGGCGGATTCAATTTGCGGATATAAGCGGAGTGGACAGTTGCCTGTTCGAATACAATGATGGAAATACTTCAGCATGTATTTCAATACATAATACCAATCATCAATTGGATTTGCAGATCACCAACACTGTTTTCCAATTCAACAAGGCTCGCTATAGTTGTGCAGGGATATATATCGGCAATGGAAGTTATGCAAAACCGGTGGTAGAAAATTGCATATTTTATCATAATGAAGCTGGAGGAACAAATCAGATGGCTTCCAATTTTGGAAACGATTATGTAGATTATACACTCATTGACGTCGAAAACTGCGATTCATTGAAGGACGGTCTTCACCCTATGTACGACACGCTTACCTGCGGCCCCAACATGCTTTTCAACATTGACCCGCTCTTTCGGGACACGGCTGCGGGAGATTTCCGCTTACGGGGCTGCTCTCCCCTGATAAATCAAGGTGATAGTACTTGGGCGGCACGTTTTGGGCTGCTAACTGATTTGGGCGGGAATTCTCGCTGGCAAGATGGCATTCCGGATATCGGGGCTTATGAAACAGCAAAGACAAACCCTCTATCCCAATCCAGCAACCGATTGGGTTCATATTCTACTGCCGGAAGCCGAAAGCGATATCCTTTTAGAAGTAGCTGACGCCTCTGGCAAAACAATGATCGCCCAGCATATCCCCATATATGAAAATGTATTCAATCTAAACCTAAAAGGACTGGCAAGCGGCACTTACACCCTGATGTTCAGGCAAAATGGAAGGACGATATATACAGGGCAGGTAATCAAACGATGATAAATGAGAGAGGGCGGCCTTGTACGGTCGCCCTCTCCAACGTCAAATAGTCCAACCTACTAATTCGCGAAATCGCTCAAAAACTTTAAGCGCAACAGCTGTATCTCCTCCCAGGTGATCTCATCGTCTTTCAATGCGGCAAAAGCCTCATCAATAGAGTCTGATTCCGCTTCTTTGAAATATTCGATGACGGTATCGCGCACATATTCGTCTACTACTCTGTTGAGGTAATAGTCAAGCCGGAGTTTGGTGCCCGATTGAACGATGCCGTCGAGTTCGTCCAAAAGTTCGGGCATGCTCAGATCGTTGACTTTGGCAATCTCATCGAGGCCAATTTTGCGGTCAATGGCCATTATATAACTGACTTTCGACTTCGACTTGTTCGCCACCGTTTTGATGGTAATGTCCATCGGGCGCTCAATCTCATTTTCCTCGCAGTATTTTTTGATGGCATCCACAAAAGGTTGGGCATACTTCTGCGCTTTGCCTTGTGAAACACCCACAATCTTGGACATATCGTCCATGGAAATTGGATAATTCGTAGCCATTTCTTCCAAGGAAGGGTCCTGGAAAATGACGTAGGGCGGCAGGTCGTGCTTTTTGGATATTTGGCGGCGCAGGTCTTTGAGGATATTCATCAAAGGTTCGTCGAGCACTGCGGTGCCGCCTTTTTCATCGTCAATATCGTATTCGCCATCCACGTAGTCGTGGTTGATCGTGATTTGGAGGGGCTGAGGGTCTTTTAGGTAGTCACGCCCTGCTTCCGAAACTTTGAGGATGCCAAACTGCTCTACTTCCTTGTAGATCAGGTTGTTGATCATAGCGTGACGGAAGATAGAACTCCAGAAATTTTCATCCCGATCGTCGCCTACACCAAAGTTTTCCAACTCTGTAAATCGGTAATCCTTCATCTCCTTCGTCTCGCGGCCCATCACAAAATCCATGACGGTTTTCATCAGATAATTCTCGTTAAGGTCGAGAATGGACTGCACCACGCCAACTATTTCAGCCTTCACTTCCATCTTCTCTTTTGGGTTCTTGCAGTTGTCGCACATCTTTTGGCAGTTTGCCTCCTCGAATTCCTCGCCAAAGTAGTGCAACAAGAATCGGCGGCGGCAAGCGGCTGTCTCGGCATACGCCACCACTTCCTGCATCAATTGAGCACCCATTTCGCGCTCTGCCACGGGCTTGTCGCGCAGGAATTTTTCGAGGCGCAGGATATCTTTGTAGTTGTAAAACGCGATGCACTTTCCGCCCAAACCATCGCGACCGGCACGCCCAGTCTCCTGATAGTAGTTTTCGATGGACTTTGGCATATCGTAGTGCATCACAAAGCGCACATCGGGCTTATCTATGCCCATGCCGAAAGCGATGGTGGCACAGATCACGTCAATATCTTCCATCAGGAACTGATCCTGCGTTCTGGCTCGGAGCTTAGGATCGAGGCCTGCGTGATAGGGCGCGGCCTTGATATCGTTCACCATCAACATCTCGGCGATGTCTTCGGCGGTTTTGCGGTTTTGGACATAAATAATGCCTGATTCACCGTAGAATTCCTCCTTAATAACCTGAATAATCTGCTTTATGGTGCTCTCCTTTTTGATCTTCGAGCGAATTTCATAAAAGAGGTTGTCGCGATTGAACGACGACACGAAGGTGCTATCCTCCGTCATCTCTAGGTTTTTCAGGATGTCCAACTGTACCTTGGGCGTTGCAGTAGCCGTGAGCGCCATGATCGGCACATTGCGGGCTACAGCATCCAGCATCAAACGGATGCGGCGATATTCCGGGCGGAAATCGTGGCCCCATTCGGAGATACAGTGTGCCTCGTCCACTGCTACGAACGAAATATCAGAATTCTGAAAAAATTCGATATTTTCCTCTTTCGTAAGCGTTTCGGGCGCCACATACAGGATTTTTGTACGGCCGTCCGTAATATCCTGCTTCACCTTTTTCATTTGAACCTTGGTGAGGGAGGAGTTGAGAAAGTGCGCCACCTCGTCTTCGTCGGAATAGCCCCGGATACTGTCTACCTGATTTTTCATCAGGGCGATCAGCGGGCTGATAACGATGGCCGTTCCCGGCAACATAAGGGCTGGCAGTTGGTAGCAGAGGCTTTTGCCACCGCCTGTAGGCATGATGACAAAGGTGTCTTTCCCGTCGAGGAGGCTTTGGATAATGGCGGCCTGGTCAGCCTTAAAGGCATCAAAACCAAAATATTTTTGAAGGCTCTCGATTAGCGCGTCGTGGCCGGTTGCAATTGCAGGCATCTTCTTAGTGCGTTGAATAATATCGTATTTTAATCGGGCGAACCCGACTTTTGGCCCAGAAAAAATAAATCGGTTGGGCGGTGTTTAATATTGGGCCAATACCCCCCCCTCCGAAAAAGCCGCCAAAGATATAAAAATCAACATCACAAAACCCACAAATTTTTGCCTGTTTTTTTTAAATAAAAAGTGAGGCCTCCGTTAATAATTTGGCGAGGCCCAAAAAAACAATCCGTACTCAAAATAAAAATTGGAAAATGGACACAATTCTTGCCCGCTATGCTCGCCTGCTCACCCACTATTGTCTCCAGATTCGACCGGGCGACAACGTATTCATTGCCAGCACTTTGCTTGCCGAACCACTGGTGCGTGAGGTGTACCGCGAAGCTTATGCCGCCGGGGCCGCCCTAGTGGAATGCGACCTCGCTTTTCGAGAACGCGAACGGCTTTTCTTTCAGAACGCATCGGATGCGGCCCTGCGCACGCCACCAATGCTTCAGCAGCTCGCCATGGAAACATTTGACTGTTACCTCCATATCAGAGCCCCTTTCAACCTCCGCGAGACCAGCGGTGCAACCACCGAACGCGCCCAGATCCGCACCGAAACCCTTGCACCTGTCAACAAGGCGTACTTCGAGCGAACTGCAGATCGTCGCTTGCGCCGCAACTTGTGTCAATTCCCTACGGATGCTTCGGCACAGGAGGCGGGCATGAGCCTGAGCGAGTACGAGCAATTTGTCTTTGGCGCCTGCAAGCTATTCAATGAGGATCCAGAAGCTGCCTGGCTCGGAGTCCGCGCCAGTCAGCAGCGTATCGTGGACCATCTGAACGGCTGTCAGACCGTTCGTTACCTTGCCGATGGCACCGATATCCAATTCAATACCAAAGGGCGGATTTGGATGAACTCAGACGGACAGACCAATATGCCTTCTGGTGAGGTATACACCAGTCCGGTAGAAGACAGTGTGAATGGCACTGTGCATTTTTCATACCCTTGTATTTATCAAGGTACTGAGGTGGAAGGAGTCACCTTGTGGGTAAAAGATGGGCTCATCGAAAAATGGGAAGCCGTGCGCGGGCAGGAATTCTTGGATTACATTTTTAGTCTGCCAGGTACGCGCCGTTTTGGTGAAGCAGCCATTGGAACCAATTATGACATTCAGCGCATCACGAAAAACATCCTGTTTGACGAGAAAATCGGCGGCAGCATCCACATGGCCATTGGGCAAAGCTATCTCCAGACGGGGGGTAAAAACGAGTCGCCCGTTCATTGGGACATGATTACGGACATGACCCAGGGCGGGGAAATTTGGGCGGATGGGGAAAAGATTTATGAGAATGGGAGGTTTTTGATTTGAAGGAGAACTTGAATACAATGCTTTAGGGATGAATTCAATTTAATAAGCAATCAATGGCACGGGATACATCCAATTTTTGGATTCAAGATTTCTCACAAAAACCCAAAAAACACCGCTGCGTCTCATCTCAGGCAAAACAGACTCTTTCCCATATTCATGTTTCTGAAACACTACGACCCCTAATGCGTCCACAATCATAATTTCTGAAAAGTCTGCGTCAGAGTACAATTTTGATGTCAAACCTATACTGATCAGATTAGGTGCCAAATACACCTGGTGTTTCTCTAAGTCATTGGTTTGAATCCCTACCAAAGGGGCTTTTAACTCGAAACGAAAAATGGATTGACAGCCCAGATCGTCTGTAATCGTCAAAACATAGGGACCTGCGTACAGTCCGGCTATTAAGGAAGTTGAGTCTCCTGTGTCCCAAGTGAAACTATAAGGCATTTGTCCATTAAAAACACCGGTCACTTCAATGCTTCCATCTTGAGATAGTGCGCTTGAAGGATTTTGCAATACAGTGTCAATAGAAATAGCCACAAACTCTGGCAAAACTAAAGTGTCAAAATAAACAATACCATGGGAGTCTGTAACCGAGACTTCATATTTTGCAGCCGGCAGATTAATAATAGAGTTCCCACTATCTATTCCATTCCACCATTCAAAAGTGTATGGGCCGCAAGTATTTCCTCCAAAATTCAATGAGCCTGTAGCTGGTTTAAGACAACTATATTGAACCACAGAGCCTTGCAAAAAGAGTTTGTTTTCAAATGCACCGATGTCTGGCAATCCATTCTCGACACGGTTGCCATTATTAAGATCGACACTAAGACCTAATTGAGCAGCAAGTTGGACGTCTCCTTTATTGATGGCTGGAGAACAGCCCGTAAGGCGGAAGTCTCCAGCCGTTTTATCTTCAAACAAGGGTGACAATCCCCAAAAATTGGAAGCATCGCAATTTACGTCATCTCCATACCTGTAAATCTCACTACACGAATCTGCCTTGAAAGCATTGTTCTTAAATTGAATATTGCTCAGGGTGTCATAAAACAAATAAGATGAGTCTAACAGCGTTTGGTCAAAAACACAGGAGTTAAATACTACAAAATCTATGCTTCTAAAATCGAATAAATACGGCAGCGTATCCCCGTTATGACCTTCAGGGCAATGGTTGTCCGAAAATGTGCAATAGTTCCAGGTAGAAGTAGAGATGTTATTGGTCACATTATGCTGCCGCGTATCGAAAAATAGCCCAGTGTTTTCCCGAAAAAAGTTTTGGTTGAATGTCCACCCCTTGTTATCTACGGGATAAATACTTCCCTCATAGGTACTAAATTCGACCAAGGATTGATATCTGTTTCGCTCAAAAAGGCTATTTTCTACGACAACTTGTTTATTCGGACCAGTAGCGATTTCATCCAAAAAAAAACTTTTTTCAAGTAGGTTGTCACGGAAAACACATTTTGAAATATTGGCAGAGTACCAATTATAAAACAGGTTGGTCTCTTCATTTTGCTCGAAAATACAATTTTTAATGCCCTGCCCAGGGTTGCTTGGCCAAATCCCAATAGAAATCAGATCACCTCTATTATAAATTACCTTATTTCTTAAAAAGGTGTCTTGATCTAATAGATTATCCGCCCGCCCTGTAATTGATAGCAAAAAACTGCCTGTGTGTACATTATCTCTAAAAAGGCAATTTTTCACTAAGACAGTGTCCCCACTTATTCCTGCTATCCCCCTCACTGTGATACTGTCCCCGACTTGATTTTCTCCAAATATGCAGTGTTCTACAATCACTTTTTTGATATTATTTTGAGGGTTTACGCCAAATACACCGCCTTTCGACCCAGGTAGGCTTCTGTGTCTTAAAAAAGCACAATGAGCAATAAAAATCGAGTCTGGGGAATTCCCAAAAAATCGAAAAGCCCCCCCTCCTATTCCATCTTCAAACTGACAATTTTCCACCCTCATGTTGGATTGGCCATTCGGCTGCCAGACAAAAATATGTGCCCCATCACCTGCCGCAATATTTCGGCGAAATTGGCAGCGGATCACTTTAAGATCATTGACAGCACCCGTTCCGATATAAAGCCCAGCGCCCGATTTTTGAGGACTGAACCAAACATGGTTTGGATTGTCACTGTTAGCAGATCCATCCACAATGATTAAACCTTCCAACAAGGTACTCTCGTCCATGCCGCCGCTTGAGGTCATAACGGAGTAGGAATTGTCGCTGCTGTCATCCGGTATCCCGATATCACCGCTCAAAATGGCAGGGTAAATATCAGGGTTTTGGGTGTCAGGGCTGGGGCCCTCCCCTGCAAATCCACCCCTTAATCGAAAACCGTTGCTGATGTAAAACGTAGCATCTCTGTTGACGCCGTTGGTGGGACGATAAGTGCCGTAGGCAATTCTTATCTCCGTGCCGTAAGAAGCCAGTGAAAGGGCTGTTTGCAGGTTTGGGATGGCATTTTCCCAATTCAGACCGCTTCCAGTACCTTGTGCGTCTGCTTTTACATAGATAATCTGCTGCGCAAAATTGCTTGTGGCCACCAACAGTAATACTATGGTGGAAGT
>Ga0105049_10004362_pt1 | contig 16599 bp, 14 predicted proteins | sample MAT06_FD_78087 | JGI IMG/M metagenome (GOLD analysis project Ga0105049, IMG submission 78087) | Freshwater microbial communities from Lake Fryxell liftoff mats and glacier meltwater in Antarctica - MAT-06 | ecosystem: Environmental > Aquatic > Freshwater > Ice > Liftoff microbial mat | place... | reverse complement strand
ACAAACAACTGCCCCAGCCCGGTCAGCTGCGCCATGATGCCGAACAGCACGAAGTGAAAGACGAAAGTGGCCACCACGCCCACCGGAATGCCGTAGATGCCTTCGGTGCCCTTGTACAGATGCGCCACCACGCGCGGCACCGAATAGCCCCGGTGTGCCAGATCGCCCGGCAGATAGGGGCCGAAGATGCCGTACAGCACCGTGAAGATGGCCAGCAGCGGCAAGAAGATGCCCATCGTGCGGCGCGTGGCTTCGATGACCATCGCAATGGCGATGACGCCGAACATCAGGTCCACCGCTGAGTGGTCTCCGGGGCGCTGCAGAAAGATCTGATCGAAAAACAGCAACAGGTACAGCGAAAACCCAGCCGCCAGCACAGCAAAGACGATGTCGCGCAGGGGGATGCGGGTGTGGCTGCCGTCGTAGGCCCTCAAAGGCAAAGACAGCCCGGCGATGGCCAGCAGCACAATGGCAAAGACGGCCCATGCGGCGCCTGATGCCTCGGCTGCCATTTCGCGTTGCAGCGCCAGGCCCATGCCCAGATAAAACACGGCCAGGCCGACCGAGACGATCCATTCCCAAGGCCCATCCAAGCGCTTCTGGCGCGGGAAGACCAAGAAGCACAGCCCCAGCACCACCGTCAGGTGGATGGCCCGGTGCGCGATCTCGTTGTGCAGCCCAAAGCCGGCGGTGTAGTAGTGCCAGGCCGACAGCCCCACGGTCAGCACCGTCACCACCAGCGCAGCAATGCCGCTCAGGCGGCGGAAGTTGGACTCCGGGTCGAACTGCTCGATCAGGCGGTCGACTTCATCGGGTGCAGAGCGCTTGGCTTCGATGGGGGCTGCGCTCATCGACGGGCTGCGAGGCTGGGGGCACAGCCCGTGGTGTTGAACAGGATCGCCTGGGTGCTGAATTGGCTCAGCAGCCATTCACGGCCCTGGCTTTGCAGGCGCATACCTTGGCTGGGCAGCGGCCGCACCACCAGTGGATCCACCGGGCGATGCAGCAGCAGCCGCCAGCCTTCACCATCCCGCAGCAGATGCTCGCCCGGGCCGGCAGCGATGGGCAAGCCATAACCCTCGCCTTCGAAGCGCTCCTCCACGAGTGTGGGCCCGGGCAGGAAGCGATAACGATCCTGCACCGTGGTACCCAACACTGAATGCTCAAAGGCGATGGTGATCTCGGGCTGCGCTGCGTCAAGCGGCAGGCTGAACAGATGCTGCCCGCTGCGATGCTCTGTCAGCACCAGTTCGCAGGCAGCCAGATGGGGGCTGGCGCTGATCGACGCCAAGCCCAGAGCTGCAGCCAGCGCTTTGGCGCCGGCACGGATCACTTGATGCCTTTTTCCTTGAAGTAGCGTGCTGCACCTGGGTGCATGGGCGCAGTGCCTACGGCGGTGGCAGTGGCCAGGCTGATGTTCTTGCCCTGTACATGCACCTGGCCCATGATGGCCACGTTTTCGTACAGCGCCTTGGTGACCTCGTAGGCCACGTTGTCTGGCACAGCAGCATGGGTGGCCCAGACCGCCATCACGGCCAGCGTGGGCACGGCCTCGGTCTGGCCTTTGTAGGTGTTGGCCGGCAGTGCCACGTTGGCGTAGAAAGGCTGTTGCTTTTGCAGCGTCACGATCTCGGGGCCGCTCAGCGGCACCACTTTCAAGGCATGACTTTGTGCAAAGTCGGTGACCGCTGCAGTCGGTACGCCGGCAGTGATCAAGGTGGCGGCCAGGTTGCCGTCCTTGATCTTGTCCACGGCTTGCGTGAATGACGACAGGTCTTCTTTGATGTCAGCGCGTGTCATGCCGTAGACCCTCAGCAGATCGGTCAGCAACTGGTACTGGCCAGACCCGGGCGAGCCCGATGAGATGCTCTTGCCTTTGAGGTCGGCGACGCTGTTGATGCCCGAGTCGGCACGCGTGATCAGTTGCACCGTTTCGGGGTACAGCGCACCCAGGGCGCGCAGGTTCTTCAGCGGTGCTTTGTCAAACTGGCCATTGCCGTTGTAGGCCGCGTCCAGGATGTCGGCGGCCACAAAAGCCGACTCGATGTCTTTGTTGCCCAGCAGCTTGGCGTTGGACACCGAGGCGCCAGCCGCTTCGGCCGTGGCGCTGATCTTCTTGCCATCCACGGTGGCCTTGTTGGAGATCAATTGCGCCAGCATGCCGCCCAGCGGGTAGTAGGTGCCGCCGGTACCGCCGGTGGCGATGCCGAAGAACATGCGCTGTTGCGCCATGGCCGTGCCGGCCAGAGCAACAGCCAGGGTGAAGGTGGCGGCCAATGCCGTGGTGGTTTTCCAGCTGATTCGCATGGGGTGTGCTCCTGAAAGAGACAGGGTGGGAAAGCGTCGGGTGGTGTCAAGCAAGATCGACGCCGATGTGCGGGGCCAATGTATACCGTTGGCGCCCCGTTGTGACTAGGCGATGCCCCAGTGGTGCAGCCGGGCCGGTCTGTGCTTCAAGAGCTGCGTTGGACAAGGCCAAGCTGTGCACCCAGCGTCATCGCAAGCCATACTGTGGCGCGTGAGCAGTTTCGACGTGATCGTCGAGGCCTGGTCAGGGTGGCCAGGGCGGCCGGGTCAGCGGCGTCAGCACGTCGGCCGGTGATTTCCGCGCGCCTTGCGTGATCAGCGTCCAGAACATCTGGAGCCGAGAGCTGTAGGCCTGGACGGGCTTGCACATCCCGCTGCAAGCTGGGCGCCACCGCGTGCTTGCGCTGCAAGGCCCGCAGGCCCGCAGTTGAGCGCGGGGTGTTGTTGACGGGGTTGAACGGGTCTGGCGCGGTGTCTTGAGGCGCAGTTTGTAGACAGCTCTCAGATCCCGCCAGACCGTTTCAGACCGCATCCGGTCGTCTTGCTGCCGTGGGCTCTGCGGCAAAGGTGAGTGACTGGCTGGTCCAGTCGTCACGCGCGATGCGGCCTTTGAACGCTGTCAGTTGCGCATCGACGTAGGCCATGTCGGTAGCGCTCCATTCGGCCACCTGCCAGAAGTAGTACACGCCAATGCCATGCAGCATCTTCTCCAGCACTTCGGCCACGCCCTTGATGCGCTTCAGGTCATCAGGTTTGCCAAAATCGGCCGCCACCAGCAGGTTGCGGCTGCCGCTGCGCACTTTGGAGGGGGGTGGCGGCGCCTGAATCACCACCGGCGCAGGTCGCTCGAGCTTTTCTTCCATCGTGCGCAGGCGTTGCAGCAGTGGACCGAGGTCGATGGTGGTGGCGGCTGGGATGCGAATGGCCTCGACCGCTTGACGCAACGCATGCACCTGCGATTGCAGGGGCCCCAGATCGGTGGGCGGCGGGGCGGGAGGTGGTGGGGGCGGCGGTGTTGGCGGCGGTGTTGGCGCCACTGGCTCAGGAATGCGGATCGCCGCCACGCGGCGGTCGAGGTCGTGCAGCCGGCTGAGCACGCCGCTCAGATCCACTTCTTTGGGTGCTGGCAGTTCGGGCATGCGGATGGCGGTGACCTTGTCCTGCAGGCTGGCGATTCTGGTCAGCAGCCCGCTGAAGTCTGGCTCCTTGGGTGCAGGGATCTGGATCGTACCCACGCGGGCTTCCAGCGCATCGAAGCGTGACAGCACCCCGCTGAGGTCGATCTCTTTGGGTTGCAGCGGCTCTCTGGGCAGCGGGATTTGGATGCTCAGCACGGCCTGCTCAAGCTGCTGCACGCGGTCGATGACCAGCTGCAGCAGCGGCTTCAGATCCACAGGTGCCTTTGCATCGGGAATGCGGATCGCAGCGATGCGTTCGTCCACGGCCGTCAGGCGCGACAGCACGCCGCTGAAGTCGACTTCCCTTGGTTGCAGCGGCTCTGGGATGCGGATGGCCGCCATGCTGGCCGCCAGGTTGGACAGTTGCAGCCCGATGGGTCCCAAGAACGGCTCCAGAAGTGGCCCCAGATCCAGCGCCTGCGGCTCGGGCACACGGATGCCCGCCACCGCATCCAGCACCGGCTGCAGATCAGTGACCGCTGGCACAGGCATCTTGATGCCACGCACGGCGGCTTCCACCGTGCTTTCGACCGCGTTGATACCGGCCAGCACGGGCGCCAGATCGGGCTGTGGACGTTCACCCAGGCGGGCTTCGAAACTGCGGCGCCAGTCGGCCCATTCGGTTTGCCAGCGGGTGTATTCCACCGTCACATCCTGCCAGCGGCGGCGCGCCAGCCACCAGCCGAACAGGGCGCCAAACAGGGCGGCCAGCAGCAGCAGCAGGATGATTTTTGCGAGCAGCATGGACATGGCGGGCTCCGGGGGTTCTAGAGTTTTGAGTGCAAGGCAAAGCGCGTTGGAAGCGTCTTGGCAAAAGTCTTGGCAAGACCGTTTCAGGGCTGTGCCGAGACCTTGAAATCGATGCGGCGGTTTTGCGAGCGCCCGGCCTCAGTGCGGTTGTCAGCCACGGGCTGGCTGTCACCAAAGCCGCGCGCCTGAAGGCGGTTGGTGGCGATGCCGCGCTGCACCAGGGCCTGCATCACCGCATTGGCGCGCGCTTCGCTCAGGCGCTGATTGGCGGCGGCACTGCCGACGCTGTCGGTGTGGCCTTCGACCAGGATGCGGCCAGGGCAGACTTGGGCGGTGCGCGTCAGGCGGTCCAGCAGCGCGGCGCTGCGGCCAAGGATGGCGGCACTGTTGTTTTCGAATTCGATGCCGGCCTCGATGATCAGCGCTTTGAATTCGCGCTCGCAGGCCAGTGCTGCTGCGGTGGCCTCTGCCGAGGGCAAGGCTGCAGCAGGCGCCGGCATCTGGCTCGGGACTGGCTGCGCGTGCGCTGCCCGTACGACCGGATCTGGCCTGGGTTGCGATTCGCGCGGGGCGGCCTGGAAGTCGGCATCGACTTGCACGGCGCACACTTTGGGGCCCAGCCAGGTGGGGCACAGAGCCTGACGCGCCAAGGCCATGGCACCGCCGCCAGCGCCAGGTTCGGACTGCACGCCCCACAGCGTCACATGTTGCCCGGAGACCGACATCTGCACCCAGTCCATCTTCTGGTTCAGCAGCGCTTGTTGCACATGGCGCTTCACTTCAGCTTCGATGTCCTGACGTGCAAAGGGCAACCAGGCCAACCAGACCACTGCTGCCAGGCCCAGCAAGGGCAGCAGGCCGCGCCAGATGAAAGGCTGTGCGCTATCGCGCTTGCGCCACAGCCGTCGGCTGCTGCTGAATGGCTTGCTGTTGCGAAGCCGCGCGTCGCTGGCGCGAGCTGCTGCAGCAGAGCCTGGAGAGGAGTTGTAGCTGCGACTGTGGCTGTGGCTGGGGCTGGGGCTGGACATGGGAACCTCCTTGCAAGGTGCTCGCTTTTGCTTGGCCGACGGCCGGTTGCCGGTTGCCTGTTGCCTGTTGCCAATTGCCGGTGGCGAGCTGCTTCCTTGATCCTGAATCGCTGGTCGCTGATCCAGCATGGCAATCGCCCGATGGGTGCACCGTCAGTCGATCCATCAACCGACAACAGCATCGTGGCCTGGGTTTCGACCTTGGCTGCAACCATAAACAGCTTTGGGCTTGCTGCGCCATACCTTGGTTGAGCGGCTGACGCTGGCGATTGGTGGAGCGCGGCCGCCGGCAACACGAAAGCGCGCTTGTTACGCGCTCTCACATTCAGTCAAGCGCAGTCAAACCTGCGTTGTCCTGGGCGTGCTGGCGCGCGCGGCCTGCAAGGCTTGCAACAAGACCTGTTGGTGCCCGATGTGGTTGGCCAACAGCAGCACCAGCCGGGCGTTGAGCGCATGGCTTTGCGCGCTGTCCAGATCGCGGTGGGTGTCGATCAGGGCCTCGTAGAAGTCATCAGGGGCTTGCAGATGGGGTTCAGTGATCAGCATCTTGTGGCTTCTTGGGGCTTGCTCGACATTGGCGCGGCTGGCCTCAGGCGGCAACGGCTAAAGCACGCCGCAATGCTGCGCCCACGTCCACAACGGAGGCTTGGCGCCAGCGCGCGCACACGTGCTGATCGGGCCGCAGCAAGTACAGCGTTCCGGGCAGCGCATCGAAGCGTTCGGCGGCCACACCGCTGGCCGACAACACCAGCGGCTTCAGCGGCACCAGGCCTTCAGCGGCAATTTCAATCATGGCCAGCAATGCAGGCGTTTGCGGCCCATCAAAGATCAAGGCGCTGAAGCCATTGGCAGGCAATTGGCGCAGTAGCCAGCATGGCTGGCCGTCAACCTCCACTGGCCCATCTGCCACTGGCGAGCCGGGCACCATCTGGCCTTGAAACGTGTCACGGTCGGCGGTGTTCAACGACGACCCGTGCAGCGTGGCCGGCACCGACAAACGGCCGCTGTTGACCAGGCGGCGCGCAAAGGGGTGGTTGCGTGCCAAGTCCAGCGTGGCGTCGCGGAACAAGCGCGAGATCTCGCTCTTGGGGGTGATGAAGTCGGTGGCGCGGGTGCTGTTCAGGATGTTTTCGTCAGCCGCAAATTCGCGCTCACTGGCGTAGGTTTCCAGCAAAGCCAGGGGGGCTGCGCCGCGCAAAACCAGGTCGAGCTTCCAGGCCAGGTTTTCTGCGTCCTGCACGCCAGAATTGGCGCCACGCGCGCCGAAAGGCGACACGCCGTGCGCGGAGTCGCCGGCAAAGCACACCCGCCCGTGTTTGAAGCTTTGCATGCGCTGGCAGGCAAAGGTATAGACGCTGGCCCACTCCAGCTCAAACGGCACCGCGTGGCCCAGCGCTTGCTGCATCATCGCGTCGACGCGGGGTTGGATGCGCTCGGGTTTCTTCTCTTCTTCAGGGTCGGCGTCCCAACCCAGTTGAAAGTCGATGCGCCAGACGTTGTCGGGTTGGCGGTGCAGCAGCACGCTCTGGTTGCGGTGAAACGGCGGGTCGAACCAGAACCAGCGTTCGGTGGGCAGCTCGACCTGCATGCGCACATCGGCGATCAGAAAGCGGTCGCGAAAGACGCGGCCCGTGCTCTCCTGGCCCAGCATCGCGCGCAGTGGTGAGCGTGAGCCGTCGCAAGCGGCGACATGGCTGGCGGTGATCGGGTACGGGCCCTCGGGTGTGTCGATTTCCAACCTGACCTTGCCCTCGGCACCCGGCTCGTCTTGCTGCAACGACATCACGCTGTTTTTCCAGCGTGTTTCGATCAACGGCAACTCTGCTGCCCGCAGTGCCAGATAGGCTTCGGCGTAATACTGCTGCAGGTTGATGAAAGCCGGGCGCTGGTGGCCGGTTTCGGGCAGCAGGTTGAAGGGGTAGAGCAAGTCGTCGCCAAAGAAGACCTTGCCCAGGTTCCACTCCACGCCCTTGGCGCACATGGCGTCGCCCACGCCCAGGCGATCCCAGATCTCCAGCGTGCGTTTGGCAAAACAGATGGCGCGTGAGCCGCTGGACAAGCGGTGGTCGTTGTCCAGCAGCAGCACACGCTGGCCGCGCTGCGCCAGGTCGATCGCCAGGCTCAAGCCCACCGGGCCTGCGCCCACCACCACCACCGGGTGGTGTGGGGGGCTGCTGGCGTCCTGATCGGGTGAACGGGCGTAGGCGAAGCTGTGGTTCTGGATCGCGGCGCCGTCGCTGCTGTAACTCAACGCGGCTGCGGCGGCAGTTGCGGCACCAGCGCTCGCCTTTACCGTGTCAGTGGCAGTGGAAGATGCAGTGGCAGAGGCCGAGGCCGAGGCAGAGGCTGTGGCCGAGGCAGCAGCAATCGCAGGGTTCACAGCGCTTCAGCTTTCCAGCGTTTCCCACATCAGCTTGTCACGCTCTGCGGTCCACACACGCGGGTCGCGGTATTGCGTCGCTTCGTCATAAGCGCGTGTCACGTCGAATGGCATGCAGTGGTCGAAGATCACCCAGTGGCCATAGCTGGGTTTGAGCTTGTCGTAGGTCTCGCGGTAGACGGTCTTCAGGTCTTTGCCTGCCTCAGCACCCGCCTTGACGCTGGCGAAGAGCTCGCTGACAAAAGCGCGCGTGGTCTGCAGCCCTTGTTGCACTTGGGCCGCACCCTTGAGTGCCGGCCCGCGCCCAGGCACCAAGGCCAGTGGCTGCAGCTCGGCGATGCGCGTCAACGTTTGTGGCCAGTCGCTGAAGTAGGCATCGCCCGCATAAGGTGTGGCGTCAAACTCGACCAGATCGCCCGACAGCAGCGTCTGCTCGCCCGGCAGCCAGACGACGGTGTCACCTTTGGTGTGGCCACGGCCCAGTTGCAGCAGTTGCACTTCCAGCTTGCCCAGCCACAGCGTCATCTTGCCGCTGAAGGTGATCGTCGGCCAGGTCATGCCGGCAGGCACCGATTCGACGTTTTGAAACAGCCTGGGAAAGCGCCCGATCTCGCTGGCCTTGTCGGCTTCGCCACGCTCGACGATCAGGTCATAAGTGTCTTGGCTGGCGATGATCTGCTGTGCTCGATAGGCGCTGGCGCCCAGCACACGCACAGCGTGGTAGTGCGTCAGCACCACGTACTGGATCGGCTTGTCGGTCACTTCTCGGATGCGGCGGATCACATCAGCCGCCATCGCTGGGGTGGCCTGGGTGTCGGCCACCAGCACCGCGTCGTCGCCAATGATGATGCCGGTGTTGGGGTCACCTTCTGCGGTGTAGGCCCAGGCGTGCTCGGACAGTTGCTCGAAGGTGACTTTCTTTTCTTCGAGGTCGGCTTGCGAAGCAAACTTCTTGTTCATCGTGGGTTCCGATCGGGTGCTGTATGAATCAGGATTCTAGGCAGCCGACAGCCGCCAGTGCGAAGCGTCGATCGGCAGGTAGGCTTCGACTGCTGCGGTGGCGATCACGTGCGTGGTTTGTTGCTCTGCATCGTGCACATTCAAGCCGCCAAACACAGCGGTGACTTCGGCGCGGCCGCGTGGCAACTCGGCGGCAACTCTGGCGCAGTCGAGCTTGTCGGGCTCCTGCACGCCAATGGTCACCTGCACGCGCATCTGTTGGTGGTCATAGCCCAGCGATTTGAACAGCACGATCGACGAGTGGTGCAGCGCATCCTGCACCGCCCGGCAGGCGGCTTTGGTGTAGTCCATGCCGTACAGATCGTTGCCGGCACCCATTTCAAGAATGATGCGCTTTTCTTCGGTTCGTTTTTCTGCGCCGGGTTTCTGTGTGGTGCGTTGCTCAGCCATCGTTGCGCTCCATGTCAAACGACACCATCACGGCGGCATTGGCCACCACGCTGAAACCCTCTTTGTCACGCCTGGGGATGTCCAGCCCGCCTTTGACCACCTTGACCGAGGGCTGGCCGTAAGGGAAGACCTTGAGCAGCGCAGCGCAGTCCACCGCTTCAGGCTGTTGCACGCCGATTTCAACGTCAATGATCATCGCCTCGCGCGGGAAGCCAAAAGCATCGGCCACGTTGAGCGAGTTGTGCCACAGCGCATCACGGATCGCTCTTGCAGCCGCCCCGGTGTAATTGCGGCTGCGGATCGAGGTGCCCATGCCGAATTGGGTCACCACACGTTTTTTGCTCATTTTTGTCTCCGGGGTTTACTTCTCGTCCTGCAGCCAATACCACTTGTAGAGAAAGAACTGGCCGAAGCGGCGGAAGGGTGCAAAGGCTTCCGATCGCACCTGGTTGAAGATGTTGGGATACTCCAGCGGCGTGCTGTAGATCGGCAACTTGAATACCTCTTGCTCCACATCATTGCCGACATCTTTGCCGGCTGCGCGTTGCGCAATGCGTTTGCCGGCCCAAGTCGAAAACGACACCCCGTTGCCGCCATAGCCCACCGCGTACCACACGGTCTGGCTGGGGTCGGGCCGGGTGATGCGCGGCATCATGTCGTGGCTGACGTCCACCCAACCCCACCACGAATGGTCGATGCGGATGTTGGCCAGCGGCGGAAACTTGCGCGCGATGGCGTCGGTCAGCAGCTTCAGGTGCACGGGGTCTTGGGCATCGGCCCCGGTGATCGAACTGCGGCTGCCCAGTTGCAGCCGGTTGCCGTCCAGCAGGCGGTAGTAGAAGCGCAGCGTGCGCGTGTCGGTCATGAAGGTCTTCGACCTGAAATTGCACGCCGTCATTTCTTCGGTGGTCAATGCCCGCGTGACCACCGAGTTGGACAGGATCGGCAAGATCTTGTTCTGCACCATGCGGTGCAAGCCTTGGCCGGTGTAGCCACCTGTACACACGACCACGCGTTTGGCACGCACCACACCGCCAGGCGTTCGCAGGTGGTGCACGCCATTGATGGTGGTCCATCCCTGCACGGGGCTGGCCGGATGCACCTTGGCGCCCAGCGCGCGGGCCTTGCGCAGCAGACCGAAGCTGAACTTGAGCGGGTGGATGCCCACACCTTCTGCTTCCAGCATCGCGCCCACCTGCTCGCGCTCGTCGCAGTAGCGCTCGCGCACTTCGCCAGCGCTCAGCAGCTGGGTGTCGTAGCCAAACACCTCGTTGCGCAGCTGAGCCAGCTGGCGCAGACAGCTCAGCTTCTCCTGGCGGTGCGCCAGGTACAGGTGGCCGCCGTCAAAGGCTTCGCAGTCGATCTCGCGGGTGAGCTGTTTGAAGTTGTCAAAGCCACGCCGGATCTCGCTGTCCAGCCGCTTGGCCACGTCCAGGCCCCAGCGTTCGATCCATTGCGATCGTGACAGGCGCCCGCTGGCGTTTTGCCCTTGGCCGCCGCTGCGGCTGGAGCAGCCCCAGGCAGTCTGGTTGGCCTCCAGCACCAGCGCCTGGATGCCGTGGTCTTGGGCCAGATACAGCGCCGTCGACAGGCCGGTCGAGCCGGAGCCGATGACCACCACTTCAGCGTCCACATCGCCGCTGATCGGGCCGTCGTTTGGCGGCGGTTCGCCCGCGGATGCGACCCAATAGGACGGCGCGTAGGCTGTGCCATGCCCAGGCGTGGCATCGACCAGCGGGTCATAAGCCGGTTCGTAAGGGCGTAGTACCGGGCCGGCGCGTGTCATCGAGTTCATGACGATGTTCCTGATTTTTCTTGGGCGGGCAGGGGTGGTGTTGCCTGGCGGGGCATCAGCCGGTTTGGCCGGGAGGGCCTCTGTCGCGGTCCCGGTTCAGCGTAAGCTGCGCACTTTGCAAACTCATCATCCTCGCCATGACAGCCTCTCAACCTACCGTGACCATCCAGACCCTGATCGATTTCAACGCCGCGTGGAACCGCCATGATATTGAAGCGCTGATGGGATTCATGCACGACGAATGTGCGTTTCATGCTGTTGCCGGGCCCGAGTTGCTGGGCCGCAGTTTCAAGGGCCGCAAAGCCGTGCGCGAAGGCTTCGAAGCGGCCTGGCTCAACTGCCCCGATGCGGCCTGGCTGGACGGCGAGCATCTGGTGGCCGGTGATCGGGGCATCTCCGAATCGACGTTCACAGGCACCCGGCTCGATGGCGCGCGCATCGAGGCGCGCATGGTCGATGTGTTCACGTTCAAGGGCGGCAAGATCCTGGTGAAGAACGCATTCCGCAAGGACCGCCTGCCGTTGGCCAAGGTCTGAAGCACGCAGCGCCGGGTTCATTGCCATGACCGGTGACGTGGGCCCGCGGCCAGCATCGACACGATCTCTCGCAACACCGTGTTGCTGACCGAGTGGGCCAGGTCGAAGGCCCGGTTGTGGCGGTAATAGGGGCTCAGGTCCAGACCCACGCCGACGCCGTAAACCTCGACTTCGCCCTGCGCCGCCAACTGGCTGACGACCTGGCTGAGGTGATGATCGAGGTAGTGCACATCGTTGGCCAGCGCGGTGGCGCCATCGGTCGGGCTGCCGTCGGAGACCACCAACAGCAGCCTGCGCCCGTCGTGCTTTTGCACCAGCCGCTGCGCCGCCCAGCGCACCGCTTCGCCGTCCACGCCCTCGCGGAACAGGTCGGCCTTGAGCATGGCGCCGATCGACCGGCGGGCCCGCCGCCAGGGTGTGTCGTAGGCTTTGAATACCAGGTGGCAGGTTTCGTTCAAGCGCCCGGGGTGTGGGGGGCGGCCGGCGCGTTGCCAGGCACGTTGGGCGCGTCCGCCTTGCCAGGCACGGGTGGTGAAACCGAGCACCTCGCTGGCGACGCCGATCTGGTCCAGCGCACGCACCATCACGTCTATCAGCGTGGCCACCGCTTCGATGTGCTCACGCATCGAGCCTGAGCAATCCACCAGAAAGCTCAGTGCTGCCTCGGGCTGCGGCGTCTGCCGTTCGACCTGGAACAGGCGGCGCTCTTCGGGTGAGGTGATCAACCGGCTGAGTTGGCGGCCGTCGATGTAGCCTTCTTCCTGGCCGCCTAACCAGCCGTCTCGCTGCGGTGCGCAAAGAACGGCTTGCAGATCCCGCGCCAGGCGGGCCTGTTGAATGGCCTGCTGCTCGATGCGTTTGTCCAGCCGCTCGCGGTACTCGATCAGTTCAGCAGCCCGCACCAGGCTGTCGGCATCGATTTCGGTGTCGAACTCTTGGGTGAAGATGCGATAGCCCAGTGCCGACTCGCCCAGCAAACGGCTTTGGCCGCTGTTGGCGGCGCTGAAAACCGGGTCGCTGTCGGCCTCGAAATCCATTCGCAGGTTGAACAGTGCGGGCTTGTCTGCGTCCTGCGCATCATGGGCCGCATCTGTGCCTCGTGGCCGTGTTTCATCTGCCTCGCCGGCAATGAACATCGCGTTCACTTTCTCGGCAATCTGCAGCGCGTGCTCGGCATAAAGGCTTTGTTTGTGGCGGCTGCGTCGCAAGCCTGCCAGTGCGCCGCCCAGGCTGGGTACCACGGCCATCCGGGTGGCTTCAATGGCGTCTTCGCTGGCGTGCAGCACCGGTTGCGCGGTCACTTTGGCGCGGCAGACCTGAGCGACGGTGTACAGCAAGATGCCACGCGCACTCTCCGTCAGGCCGCTGTAGAAGAACTCCAGCGACCAGGCTTCGAAGCGGTGGCGCAGGTTGTGCACCAGGCCGGGCATGTCTGCTGGCGCCAGGGCCTCGACGCGAAACTGCTCGAGCATCTCGAACAGCAGGCGGGGCAGTGCAGCAGGGGGGCACAGTTGTTTGTGCACAGCAGCGTCGCTGAAACGCAAGCGCAAGGCCATCGCATCTGCTGCGCCGCGAAACGAGCTGAAGTCGTCGCTCTGCGGGGTCGGGCTGAGGTGCGGCGCGAAGGGCGGCAAGGCCCGGTCACCGCGGTACAAGCTGCGGCCCCTGAAGTGCAATGCAGCCTCGCCAGTGATCGCCCGGATCGCGGCTGCGCACAGGTCGTCGATGGGCTGCTGCTGCCGGGTGATGCTGGCTGCCGCGGGCTGCGCTGGGCTCATGTGGAAGTGGTCCTGAGCGCGTGTGACTCTTCCAGCTCGCGGTGGAAGCAGCGCTGAAAATACTCGGCCACGATCGGCCGCTCAGCCTCGTCACACTTGTTGACGAAAGACAGCCTGAAGGCCAGACCGGGATCGCGGAAGATCTCCATGTTCTCTGCCCAGGTGATGACGGTGCGCGGCGACATCAGCGTCGACAGATCGCCGACCTTGAAGCCCTGGCGTGTCAGCTCGGCCACAGCCACCATGGCGTTGACGAGTTCGGCCCCTGCTGCATCTGCGTAGGCCGGCACCCTGGCTTGCACGATGGCGACCTCTTCAGCGCGGGGCAGGTAGTTCAGCGCCACGACGATGTTCCAGCGGTCGATCTGCGCGTGGTTCAGGCGCTGCGCCCCGTGGTACAGGCCATTGAGGTTGCCCTGGCCCACCGTGTTGGCGGTGGCAAACAGGCGAAAGAAGGGGTGCGGGCGCAGCACGCGGCTCTGGTCCATCAACGTGAACTGGCCGTCACGCTCCAGGATGCGCTGGATCACGAACATGACCTCCGGGCGCCCGGCGTCGTACTCGTCAAAGATCAGCGCCACCGGCCGCTGCAACGACCAGGGCACGATGCCTTCCTGAAACTCGGTCACTTGCTGGCCGTCGCGCAGCACCACGGCGTCTTTGCCCACCAGATCCAGGCGCGAAACATGCCCGTCGAGGTTGACGCGCACGCAGGGCCAGTTCAAGCGTGCCGCCACTTGCTCGATGTGCGTGGACTTGCCGGTGCCATGCAGGCCTTGCACCATGACGCGTCGGTCACGCTCAAAGCCTGCCAACAGCGCCAGCGTCACAGCGGGGTTGAAGCGGTAGCTGGTATCGATCTCCGGCACATGCTCGTCGCGTTCGGCAAAGGCTGGCACCTGCAGTTCGGTGTCGATGCCGAACACAGCGCGCGCCGAGACCAGGCAGGTCGGCCGCATGGCCATCAAATCTGACATCTGCGGGTCTCCGCCGGCAGTTTTGCTTTGCCGCATGGGGCTGCGCCTTTCATCTGTCATTCAAACGTTATTCATGCGCGCTGATGGTTCTGTGGCTGCTGGTCTGCGCCCGGGTCGATACGGCTCAGCGCATCGGCTGCACGCTGCAGCGCTGGCAGCAGCTTCAGCGCTTTCTCTGCGTTCAGCCGCATCGTCGGCGCTTGCACTGCCACGCACAGGTTGGAGCGGCCGGCTGACTGGGGTACCCGGACCGCCACGCACAGCAGTCCCGGCAGAAACTCTTCGTTGTCGACCCCAAAGCCCTGCCGCTTGACGGCCTTGAGCTCTTCTTCAAGCGCGGACAGATCAGTCAGAGTCTTGGGGGTGAAGGCCTCCAGCGGCACATGGGCCAACAAGCGTTGGCGCTGGGCAGGTGTCATGCCGGCCAGGAAGACCTTGCCGCTGGCAGAGCAATGCACCGGCACCCGCGAGCCCGAGTGCAGATAAAAGCGCAGCGGTGCCGGGGTTTCGACGCGGTCCAGGTAGATGACCTCGTTGCCGCTGAGCGCTGTCAGGTTGCAGCTCTCGCCGACCTCGTTGACCAGCGCGCGCAGCACACCATGGCGCGCGCCGTGAAAAGTGTCATTGAGCAGCAGGTTCTGCGCCAGGCGGCGCAGTCGCGTGCCGGTTGCGTAATGGCGGTTGTCGGCGCTGCGTGTCAGCAGGCCCGCAGTCTCCAGCTGCTGCAGCATGCGGTGCAGGCTGGGCTTGGGGATTTGCGTCTTTTCGGCCAGGCTTTGCAGGGACTGGAACTCGTCCCTGGCGGCGATCACTTCCAGCAGCGCAAACAGTCGCAAGGTCGGGGTCTCGCCGTTGATCTCTACGGGGGCAGCCGAAAGTTTCAGCGTGTTTTTCATGGGCAGATGATAGCTGCATTCCGCAATATCACTGTAATCGTTCCAATAAGTGAGATTGGTTTTGACTTTTACGCGTTGGATGGATACAGTTCAATTCAGTTTTAAAAAGCGGAACATGTGATTCCGTATTCAGGGTTCCCTATTTGGAACTCCGTATTCAGGCCTTTCACCCCGAGCTCCAGGAGACTTCGATGAGCCAGACCCCGACCGACACCCGCACCGCCGTCAGCGGCGTCCAGAAAATGACGCCCTCCGAGGCTTTTGTCGAGACGCTGGTTGCCAATGGCGTGACCGACATGTTCGGCATCATGGGCTCGGCTTTCATGGATGCGATGGACATCTTTGCGCCTGCCGGTATCCGTCTGATCCCGGTGGTGCACGAGCAAGGTGCAGCCCACATGGCCGATGGCTACGCCCGGGTTTCAGGCCGCCACGGTGTGGTCATTGGCCAGAACGGCCCCGGCATCAGCAACTGCGTGACCACCATCGCCGCAGCCTATTGGGCGCACAGCCCGGTAGTCATGATCACGCCCGAGACCGGCACCACCGGCATCGGTCTGGGTGGTTTTCAAGAAGCCAACCAGTTGCCGATGTTCCAGGAGTTCACCCGTTACCAAGGCCATGTGACACATCCCAGGCGCATGGCCGAGTACACCGCGCGCTGCTTTGACCGCGCGCTCAGCGACAATGGCCCGACGCAGCTGAATATCCCGCGCGACTACTTCTACGGCGAGATCGAGTGCGAGATTCCCAAGCCGATGCGCGTCGAGCGCGGCGCCGGTGGCGAAGAGACCTTGAAGGCTGCGGCTGAGCTGCTGGCCAGCGCCAAGTTCCCGGTCATCCTGGCCGGCGGCGGTGTGGTGATGGGCAATGCGGTGGAAGAGTGCAAGGCGCTGGCTGAGCGCCTGGGCGCGCCGGTGGTGACCGGCTATCTGCGCAACGACGCTTTCCCGGCCAGCCATCCGCTGTGGGCCGGCCCCCTGGGTTACCAGGGCGCCAAGGCGGCCATGAAGTTGATCGCGCAGGCCGACGTGGTGATCGCGCTTGGCTCGCGCATGGGGCCCTTCGGCACCTTGCCGCAACACGGTCTGGACTACTGGCCCAAAACGGCCAAGATCATCCAGGTCGAGGCCGACCACACCAACCTGGGTCTGGTCAAGAAGATCACCGTCGGCATCTGCGGTGACGCCAAGGCCACTGCTGCTGAGTTGAGCAAGCGCTTGAACGGCAAGACATTGGCCTGCGACGCCACCAAGGCTGAGCGCGCCGCCAGGATCAAGGCCGAGAAAGACGCCTGGGAAAAAGAACTGAACGAGTGGACCCACGAGAAAGACGCTTTCAGCCTCGACATGATCGAGCAGAACAAAAAAGAGAAGACTTTCAATGGCGGTGACTACCTGCACCCCCGCCAGGTGCTGCGCGAGCTTGAGAAAGCCATGCCCAAGCGCGCCATGGTCTCGACCGACATCGGCAACATCAACTCGGTGGCCAACAGCTACCTGCGGTTTGAAGAGCCACGCAGCTTCTTCGCACCGATGAGCTTTGGCAATTGCGGCTACGCGTT
>Ga0105049_10004360_pt1 | contig 16605 bp, 13 predicted proteins | sample MAT06_FD_78087 | JGI IMG/M metagenome (GOLD analysis project Ga0105049, IMG submission 78087) | Freshwater microbial communities from Lake Fryxell liftoff mats and glacier meltwater in Antarctica - MAT-06 | ecosystem: Environmental > Aquatic > Freshwater > Ice > Liftoff microbial mat | place... | reverse complement strand
GGCGCGGGCTTACCGCCCGTTGTCTTGCCAGCAGTGGCCTTGCCCGGTGCGGGCTTTCCCGTGGCGGACTTGCCGGGCGGAACGGCGGGGGCCGCAGGCTTCTTGACGGCGACTGGCGCAGGGGCCGCCGTGGGCGGCGGAGCGGACGCCTTGCGGAGTCGCGTGCGCTCCTCCTCCTCGTCCTTCACCTTGAAGAAGTCCTTCCCCTCCAGCATCTTGTCGATGGCCAGCTTCATTTCCCGATAGACGCGCTTGTAAACCTCCAGCGTCATGCCCATCGGGTCCGTGATCTGGTAATTCTTCACGTCGCTCTCGGCGAATTCCTTCAGCAGGTAGGTCTTCCCCTTCGCGCCTTCGCTCTCGCGAAGCGCGAACTGTACGTGGAAAGGGGTCATGCCCAGAATCAAGTCGGCCTTGCGGATCAGTTCCTGGGTCAGGGGAGAGCTGCGGTGCCCCGTGATGTCGATGCCGGCATTGCGCATGACCTGGGTCGCCTCGGGGGTGGGGATCAGACCGGGGATTGTCATGACACCGGCGGTCTTGACTTCCACGTTCTTCACGCCGCGCTCTTCCATTGCCTTGCGCATGTAACCCTGGGCCATCGGTCCACGGCAAGTGTTCCCCGTGCACAGGAACACGATCACCTTCTTGCTCTTCTTCTTTCCAAGCAGAAAACTCATGTACGAGAATCTTTCTGGGGGGCCAGTTTCGATCCGGCGGCTCCCTGTGGGGGCAGCCGTCCAGAGTGGTCGAAACCTGAAATGGGGGTGGTTTTGACCCGGGCACCAAGGGCCCGACGGAGGCGCGACCCATTCAGCCGGAACACGAACCCCGTAAGCATAGAAGCAGCAATAGTGCCGCCATCCGAAGCAAGGGAATTGTGGGCAAAATGGGACATTTGGAGCAAAATCTGTCGCCAACCGAGACTCGCCCCCGGAAAACTGGCAAAATGAGACGGAGAGGCACCACGGAATCCTTCGTGCCGAACTCTCATTCTCCCCGCATTTCCCGCACCCCCCTTGAATACGTTGCCCCCCGGGGTCGTAGTTGTGGGGAATTGCCTAGGCCAGACACCCGGAGAGGAAAAGCGTGACTGCAATGAGCACTATTGCCCTCGGACTATGCGGAGCGATTTTCGTCGTATTGCTGATCCTTTTGGCGATCGGACTCGGCGCCTACAACACCCTCGTGCGCCTGCGCAACCAGGTCAAGAACGCCTGGGCCCAGATCGACGTCCAGCTCAAGCGCCGCTATGACCTGATCCCCAATCTGGTCGAAACGGCCAAGGGCTACATGAAGCACGAGAGCGGGACGCTCGAATCCGTCATCAAGGCCCGCCAGATCGCCATCGATGCGAGCACCGTCAAAGACAAGATCGACGCAGAGAATGCGTTGTCGGGGACGCTCAGAAGCCTCATGATGTTGACGGAGAACTATCCCGACCTGAAGGCAAACCAGAACATGATGGCCATCCAGGAGGAGCTGACCTCCACGGAGAACAAGATCGGCTTTGCCCGCCAGCACTACAACGATCAGGTGCTCGGCTATAACAACGCCCGCCAGCAATTCCCCTCCAGCATCGTCGCGGGGATGTTCCAGTTTACCGAGCAGCCCTACTTCGAGTTGACGGACAACGCCCAGCGCGAGGCACCCAAGGTCCAGTTCTGATCGCGAAGGTCGAGACTTCCATCTTGCCGCACCGCCGGGTAACCCGGACAGTCACAAGCCTCGCAGCCGGGAGGAGCATCCTCCGCCCGGCCCCACAGCGTCAGAACCACGGAGACCAGAGCGCATGGCCAAGATACGCAAGCCCGTCGAGGCGAAACCGCCCGCAAAGCTCGCCAGGCCTGTCAAGGCCGCCAAGCCCGCCGGCTCCTCCGCTCTCTCCGCCTGGGATCGCTATCAGCTCGCCAGCCACAAGGACCGCCCCCGCGCGGGCGATTACATCGCCGGGCTCATCACCGAATTCAGCGAACTCGCCGGCGACCGCGCCTTCCGCGACGACGCGGCGGTAATCTGCGGCATGGGCCGCTTCGACGACCGTCCCGTGGTGGTGGTTGGACAGGAAATGGGGAAGGAAGCGGCGGAGCGCGCGCGCCGCAACTTCGGCATGATGCACCCGGAGGGGTATCGCAAGGCCCTGCGCGTGATGAATCTCGGCAGCCGCTTCAACATGCCGATCCTCATCTTTATTGATACCAAGGGCGCCTTTCCGGGCGCCGGCGCGGAGGAGCGCGGCCAGGCCGAGGCCATCGCCCGCAGCATCCGCGATATGTTCAAGCTGCGCGTTCCCGTCATCGTCACCATCATCGGCGCCGGGGCCAGCGGCGGCGCCCTCGGCATCGGCCTTGGCGACCGTGTGCTGATGATGGAGAATTCGTGGTACAACGTCATCAGCCCCGAGGGCTGCGCGGCGATCCTCTACAAGGACAACGCCATGGCCCCCAAGGCGGCGGAGCAGCTTCGCCTCACCGCGGAGGAGGTACTGCGCCAGGGCGTCATCGACGAGATCGTCCCCGAGCCCAACGGCGGCGCCCACCTCGACCCGCGCGGCGCCATCGAATCGCTCCGCGAGGCCCTGCGCCGCAACCTGACGAAGCTCTCCAAGCTTGAACGCGATGCCTTGATCGAGGCCCGCTTCGGAAAGTTCCGCGGCATGGGTGTCTATACAGAGGCATAAGGCAGGGATGAGGTAGGATGGGTGAGGGATTTTGGCGGTAGACGGGAGTGACTGGATTCTTGGGACACGAAAGGACGCAGCGATGTCAATGCCGCCTCCAGCTCCACCCGCATATCAAGCCGTCACGCAGCCGCCCAAGAAGCCGACCAACTGGCTCCTTGTCGGAGGAATCAGCGGGGGCGCCCTCCTGCTCGGCTGCCTCGTATGCGGCGGGCTGCTCGCGGCTAACGCGGTGCCAGGCTTTCTCGAGGCGCAGGTGCAGTCAAAGGTCTCGCGCGTGCGGTCCGACATGCGCTCCATGGCTACGGCCATCGAGACCTACTATATCGATCACAATACTTACCCTGTTTCCCTTCCCCTCGCCGCACCTAGCGGCATCACAACGCCAATCGCCTATAATTCGAGTCACTTCCTCGACCCTTTCGCACCAACTTTGGGGGATACCTTGCGCTACCACACGACCGGCGATGGCTGGATCATCTGGTCCGCGGGGCCGGACGCGGTTTACGGTCTGGATTGGAAAGTGTACAATACCGAAGAGGAGCAGCCTTCGGACATACTGCTCACCCAGTACACCTACGACCCCACCAACGGAACGATCAGCGTGGGTGATATTTGGCGGGTGAAGCAGTAGCGCGCCACTTGATTCAGGGCGCCGAGCGAGGGGGGCTCAAGTGTCGGGACCATACATGCCTTCTCCCGAAGCCCCCGCACCCGGGTCCGTATTTCAAGAGCCGCGACAGCCGCATTGGCTGCTGACAGGCTGGCCGGGTCCGGGCGCATCCCTGGATGCCAACTCCGACTTTATCATCGATGCGGCGGACTTCCTCTACCGATATCCCGAGTAGTTCCCGTTGCACGCTGAGGGTCTGTCTGCACATTCAGGCGATGTGGAACCGCTGCATCACAACTGCCGCGCTGGCGATGTTGCTCCCTGCTGCGACCAAGGGCGCCATGGTCAACGTGACTAATTCCGCGGAATTCCGCGACGCCCTCGCCACCGCCGGGCCCGGCACCACGATCCTGATCGCCCCCGGTGTCTATACGGGCGGCGTCATGATTCGCGAGAAAAACGGCGCACCTGACGATCCCATCGTGATTGCGGCACAGAACATCTCCGAACCGCCGATTTTCGAAAAGGGGATTTCGGCCATCCACCTCGTGGATTGCAACCACGTCACGCTGCGTGGATTGCATGTGCGTGACTTCTCGGTAAATGGGATCAATATCGATGATGGCGGATCCTTCGAGACGCCGAGCACGCATATCGTGGTGGAGGACATGATCTTCGAGCGCATCGGCCCCACGGGAAACGTGGATGCGCTGAAGATGTCCGGCGTCGACGATTTCGAGATTCGCAACAGCACGTTTCGCGGGTGGGGTGGCTCGGCCATCGACATGGTGGGTTGCCACCGGGGCGTGGTTGAGTCGTGTACCTTCGCGGGGCTCGGCGGACACGACCAGCACAGCGGCATTCAGATGAAGGGCGGCACCACGGATATCCGCGTGCTGCGCTCGACGTTCCTCAACGCGGCCCAGCGGGCGATCAACCTCGGCGGGTCCACGGGGTTGCGATACTTTCGTCCGCGGCCCGATGGCTTCGAGGCCGCGCGGATCGAGGTCGCCGGGAATCGCTTCATCGGCGGAGAGACCGCCATCGCCTTCGTCACCGCGCGCGACGCACACGTCCACCACAACACAATCCACCGGCCCGGGCGTTGGGTGTTCCGCATCCTGCAGGAAACCGAAAGCCCCGACTTCGCGCCATGCTCCACAGGCGTCTTCGAGCACAACCTCGTGGTTTTCGACTCGAAGCTGAGCACCACGGTCAACATCGGCGGCGGCACCGCGCCGGAGACATTCACCTTCCGCAAGAACGCCTGGTTTGGAGAGGGCGTCCCCTCCGCCCCCAAGCTCCCCGTGGACGAGGCCGACGGCCTCGTCGGCGTGGACCCCAAGCTGAACCACGTGGGCACAGCCCGCCTCAGTATCGGATCAAGCGACCCGCGACTTGAGGGAATCGGGGCGGACGCGTATACCGGCAAGGATTAACTTAAAGCCAGTTGTTCTCCGTGGCCGCCGCAATCTCCGTGGTCCCCATTTTTCCCTCCTTCCTACTCCCGCGCCTCCAATTCCTGTTGTTCCCATGTCCATCAGGAATTTCAATAGGCGGACGAAACTAGCGATCGGGAAGGGTACGGGCCCTTGGACCTGCTGTTTAGAAATGGCCTCGTCGTAACCGACGGGATGGAGATCAACGCAGACCTCGGCGTCCGTGGCGGAGTGATCCGCGCCATCGGCGACCTAGAGGGTCTTCCGGCCGCCCAGACCATCGACTGCACGGGGAAAGTATTGCTCCCGGGCGCGGTGGACCTCGGCGTGAACCTGCTGGAGAACGGCGATTTCGATCCCGAATCCGGATCCAGCTTCGCCCTTGCCTCGCGCGATGCGGCCCTCGGTGGAGTCACCACGATCATTGCCACGATGGCGATCGAGGAGATGGAGAACACCGCCGATTCGATCCGCAAACAGTCCGAGGCCGACGGCGCCCGGGCCGCGGTCGATTTCGGATACCACCTCCGTGTGGCGGACTGGAACGACCAGCGCGCGCGCCAGGCACGCGAGGCCGTTGCCGGCGGGATCGCATCCTTTTGGGTCGTGCGGACAGATAAAGCCGCTGCGCATCCCGCGCCTGCGCTGCTCTATACGATGCTGGCCGACCTGCCGGAGGATTCCATCGCCATCGTCTCGCCGTGGGACGCCGCGCTATGTTCTGCCGCGCTGCAGCGCCTTCAGGCGAAGTGCGCCATCACCGACGGCAACTGGTCGGAGTTGTTGCCCGATTCCATCGAGGCAGCCTTCGTCGCACAGGCCGCCCAGATCCTCGCCGGGTCGCGCGCCCGAGTCCTCATCCACGGGCTGTCGAGCGCCGCATCGGTCGCTGCGCTGGCCGCCGCGCGGGAGCGCAATCCCCGCCTGCTCGCCGCCGTCGCCCTTCCGCACCTGCTCTTCTCCGATGGCGACAGCACCCCCCGCGCATGGCCGCCCATCCGCGCCAAGGCCGACCAGCAGGCGCTCTACACCGCGCTCGAGGACGGGCTCATCTCCGCCGTGCTCTCCGAGCACAAGCCACGCACACCGATGGAGTCGCTCGCCACCGCGCGCAACGGCAAGCTACCCCCCGCCGGCATGACCACGCTCAAGCACTTCCTGCCGCTGCTGCACTCGGAGGGGACGCTGAAGTGGCGCCTCGGGCTTGGCTCCATTTCGCTGTGCGCCTGTGCCGATCCGGCCAAGCTTGCGGGCCTCTATCCGCGAAAGGGAACACTCCAGCCCGGCAGCGACGCCGACATTGTCATCCTCGATCCGATGGCCGACCGCCCCACCAACCCCCTCGCGCTCACCGGCACCACCAAGCTCGACTTCCTGGACCCCATCTCTTCGGTCCCGCTCAAGGGCGCCGTTCAGGACGTCTATCTCCGCGGCACCAAGATCGTCTCCCAGCAGAAACTGGTCGAGGAATCGCGCGGAGCGTTTTTGACGAGGAGAGTCGCTTTGAAGTAGGCAGGGAAAGGCAGTGAACAGCAGCTAGGGGGCCGCAACCGCTAGTTGTTGTTCCTGCCTTTCCCCTGTCGTTCGCTGCCGTTCCCCACCGTTGCCTGCCTTACAAAGGCACCTTCTCCTCCGCCTTCTTCTCCCTCCGAATCTCGGCAACGATCCAGCCGAGGGAGGTGGCTTCCGCGGCTTTGGCGCGTCGGAAGACTTTCTCGATCAGGCGGTCGTCATAGCGGTCGGTGATGAGCTGGAGTTCGTCGAGGATGAGGGAGTTGAGCTTCATGGAGAACGTGTTCAGGTACAGGTCCACCACGCGCTGGGTGCGCGCGGCGCGGCTGGTGGATTCGCCAATGGTCGGCGGGGGAGGCTCCGCGGCGTATCGTGGCGGCCACTCTGCATCGATAAAGGCGTCTCCAAACTTCGCGCGCGTTTCGTCCGCGGTCTGCGGAGTCTTCAGCGGCAGGATGAGCTGGAAGAGCGCGGGCTCCTCGTCGGTGTCGGGAAGGAAGCAGCGAATCAGCCCTTCCTTGCGGATCGCATTGATCGCCTTGTGGGCCTTGACCCCGTCGATTCCGCAGCGCAGCGCAAGCTCCGCAACAGTGACCTCGAATTCCGCGGGGCGAACGCGGTTGGCCTCCATGTCGAATTCCACCAACTTGCGGAAGACCGCCCAGCAGTAGGGGAGCTTCGCGGCATTGTTAAGCGCGAGCGGAAGCCCCGACAGCTCGATCCACGCCGGCACGCCAATGCAGCCCCGTTCCAATCGCTTCGACCTCTGCCCGCGGAATGTCACCAATCGGACCCGTCGGTCCCCTTGCCTGGGGATTCGGCGGCGGGAGACCTCATGGCGAGGCCCGATGCTCCCACTCAAACCGCCACGCCGGTCAACCGGAGGTTCCTAACCATGTCGTTTGCAGAACAACTCGCGATGGAGTTCTCCCACGACTGTGTCGGAACGATCAAGACTCTGGAGCCCATCCCCGCAGACAGACTCGCATTCAGGCCCCATCCGAAATCGATGACGATGCAGGCGCTCTCGGGCCACCTCACCGAGATTCCCGGCTACGGATTGATCACGCCACAGACGGCGGAATCCGAACTTGATCCGACCGCGCCTGGCTTGGCGTGTACCTGCGCCTGTGCGACATCGCGGTTCCAGCGACCTACGGCCCGAGCGCCGACGAGCAGCCATAGACGGGGCCCTGAAAACAAACGGGGGCGAAGCAGAATCGTCTGCTCCGCCCCCGTTGCGGTCATGCCTGGGCTGGTATGGCGTAGTGATCAGGCTTTCCCTGCCGCCAATCGCTTCGCCTTGGCGGCGAGTTGGCTGCCGCAGACCTGCACGAAGCGCAGGCTGGAGAATTTCTCTGTCGGGATCGACGGGCCGGGCTTGGAGCAGTGCTTGTCGAACTGCGCGGCAAGCTCCTCGGCGATCTGGTCGGGCATCTTCCCCTCGATCATGTGGCGCTCCATCATATAGGCCACCTTGCCGTCCTTGAACAGGGCGATTGCGGGGCTGGAGGGCGGGTAGCCAACGGCCAATTCGCGGGCCTTGCCGACCGCCTCCTTGTCTACGCCGGCGAATACGGTATAAATTGCGTCGGGAATCGAAGCGTTCTGGAGCGCGGCGGAGACACCGGGGCGGGCGCCGCCGGCGGCGCATCCGCACACCGAATTGATCACGACAAGAGCTGTTCCCTTTTGGCCGACTATGGCCTCCTCCACCGCGGCGGCGGTGCGGAGGGATGTGGCGCCAACGGCTTCAAGCTCCTCGCGCATCGGCTTGACGTCTTCCTCGGGATAACCTGGTTGGGCGAAGCGAAACATGGACATGGGTCGAAGGGGGACTCCGTTGGGATGGCCTGATGGCGCCGAACTGCGCGAAATTCAGCGGTTGGCGCTGGCGGGGAAAGGCTAAACAAGAAGTGGTCCAATCAAGAATGGCGGGAGTCGTCACGTCACCTTCGCCGATTGTCCATGTTTTCCCTGTGGAAACGCGATTAGGCGTTGACCGCTTTGGCCCCTGGCGAGTTTCTTGTAAGTCTTGTCGCGCCAATCGGCGGGACGAGGAAGGTCTATGCGTTTCTCTCCCCCCAAGGAGCAACCGGACGACCGTTTCCTGAACCCAAGGAGGCATTAGCCACATGGAACTCGTTTCCCTAATCGTTGGCGTCGTTTGCGGCGCCATCGCCGGCGGAATCGGGGGTTTTGTGGTCCGGGGTGTCAAAAGCAGCCGGGTTGAGCAGGAAGTGAAGGAGGAGCGGCTCAAGGTGGAACTGCTCCGCCAAGAAGCCGAAAAGGAAGCCCTCGAAATCAAGAGGGCGGCCGATTTGGAAGCCACGAAGGACACCGAGGAGCGCCGCGAAAAGCTGGAGCGGGATCTGGCACGGCGGCGCACCGAGGTGGATCGTACCGAAAGCCGCTTGAAGAAGCGCGAAGAGCAGCTTGACCGTCGGGACGAGGCCATGTTGCGTCGCGAGGAAAACATCGGTCAGAAGGAACAGAAAGTGGAGGATACGCTCAAGTCCACGGAGGCCGAGTTCAAGGAGGTGGAAAACCGCCGTCTCGAACTCATCCGCCGATGCGAACAGGCAGCGGGTTATTCCACCGAAGAGGCAAAAAAGGTCCTCGTCGCGGAGATCGAGAAGGACGCCCGGCAGGACGCCGCCGCCCTCCTCCGTCAGCTCGAGCTGGAGACCAAGCAGATGGCAGACAAGAAGGCTCGCCAGATTATCACCCTGGCCATCCAGAAAACCGCCACCGACCACGTGTCGGAGACGACGGTGTCTGTCATTCAGCTCCCCAGCGACGAAATGAAGGGCCGCATCATAGGCCGCGAGGGCCGCAACATCCGCGCGCTCGAGCAGGCCACCGGCGTAAACATCATCGTGGACGACACGCCGGAGGCCATCGTGCTCTCTTGCTTCGACCCGATGCGCCGCGAAATCGCCCGCCAAGTGATCGAAAAGCTCCTGGCGGACGGACGCATCCATCCCTCGCGCATCGAGGAGATCGTCGAGAAGACGGAGAAGGCCGTGCTGGAATCGGCCCGCGAGGCAGGCGAAGCAGCCTGCGTCGAGCTCCGCATCTTCGACGTTCACCCCGAACTCGTCAAGCTGATGGGTCGCCTGAAATACCGGACCAGCTATGGCCAGAACATCCTCCAGCACTCGATCGAGTGCGCGCGCATCGCGGAGGTCCTGGCCAGCGAACTCGGTCTGGACGCGGCACTCGCCAAGAGGGCCACGTTCCTTCACGATATCGGCAAGGCCGTTTCCTATGAAATGGAAGGCCCCCACGCCGCCATCGGCGCCGCGCTCGCCAAGAAGCACCGGGAACGGCCCGAAGTTGTCCACGCCATCGAGGCGCACCACTTCGAGGTCGAACCCAAGACCCTGACGGCGATGCTCGTCATCACCGCGGACTCCATCAGCGCAAGCCGGCCCGGCGCCCGGCGCGAGTCCTACGATTCCTACATCAAGCGCATCGAGCAGCTCGAAACGATCTGCAAGAGCGTCGAGGGAGTCGACAAGGCCTTCGCCGTACCGACCGGACGCGAAGTCCGCGTCATCGTCCAGCCCGACAAGCTGACCGACGACCAGTGCGCCCTGCTCGCCCGCGATCTCGCCAAGAAGATCGAAACTGACGTTCAGTACCCAGGGCAGATCCGAATCACCGTGCTCCGTGAAACCCGCAATACGGAGTATGCCAAATAAGCACCATCCGGCCACCCGACACCCCGGCCACATTACCCCTTGTCGAACGCTGCTCCCCCCGGGTTTCCGCCCGGGGGGAGCTTCATGAAACGCCCCCCGCAACGGGGCATAACCGTTGACACAAGACGCCCCGGGGCAAGACCCTCGTTGCTCGCGGGCGCCCAGAGACTGCCAGCCGTCCAAACCAGCGTAGATCACCGAAAGCCTTCGAGATACATGGCCAGGGAAGACTACTACAGCCTCCTCGGACTTGACCGCCAAGCCCCGGAACGAGAGATCAAGCGCGCCTATTACAACCTGGCGCGGGACCTCCATCCCGACAAGGCGAAGTCCCCCGACGAGGGGCGCCAGAACGCGGAGCGCCTTGCCGTCATCAGCAAGGCCTACAACACCCTCAAGGACCCCAACAAGCGCGCCGACTACGACGCCTCCAACAAGGGCGGCGGGTCCCCGCCCTCGCCGGCCAAGTCCAGCGCCACCAGCGGCGCCCCGATAGCTCCCCGCGCGGCGAACACCACGCCGCCGCCGACAACTCCGGCCCAAAGCCAGTCCGCACCCCCACCCGCGCCAGCCCCCGTCCAGCCCCGCCTCTCTGCCAACGAGATCCAGTCCCAGCGCGTCCTCACCGCCCAGAAGGCCTTTGTGAAGGGCATGGAGTTTTACAAGAGCGCGGACTTCAAGAAGGCGCTCCCATTCTTCGAGGCCGCCGTGGAGCACGATCCCGAGAGCGAGGCACAGTACCACATGCGTCTCGCCGTTTGCCTGCTGCGAACGAAGGGGAGCTTCACGCGCGCCCTGACCGCCGCCGAGAAGGCCGCCAGCATGGACACCTACAACATGGAGTTCAAGCACCTCCTCGGCGAAGTTTACGAGTCCGTTGGAGTCGCCTCCAAGGCACAGACCGTCTATGAAGACATCCTGAAGTGGGAGCCCGACAACGCCAAGGCGAAGACTCGCCTCAAACTCCTCAAGGCGGCCGAGGCGCAGCGCAACCCCAGTGTCCTCGCGAAGGTCTTCCCCTCCATCTTCGGCAAGAAGTAGCACGGCATGGCACGCTCCGTTGGCATCGATCTGGGCACCACCAACTCCGTCGTCGCCTACGTCGTCGGCGACAGGGTGGAAACGATCCCCAACTCGGAAGGCTCCAAGCTCACGCCCTCCGTGGTTCTCTTCGGCGAGGAAATCGTCGTTGGCGAGCTCGCCAAGCGGCAGGCCATCACAAACCCGGGGATCGTTGTGCGCTCCGCCAAGCGCCTGATGGGACGACGCTTCAGCGAGGTCTCGGGCGAGCTTGAGGATTTCCCCTACGAAGTCGTGAAGGCTGGCGAGGACCGCGCGGAAATCCAACTTTCAGACGGCCGCATTGTGCCCCCGGAACTCGCTGCGGCGCAGGTGCTCCAGAAGATGATCGAGACCGCCGAGGACTACATCGGCGACTCTATTACGTCCGCCGTGATCACCGTCCCCGCGCACTTCAACGATGCGCAGCGCACCGCCACCAAGCGCGCTGCGGAGTTGATCGACCTCGAGGTGCTGCGCATCATCAACGAGCCCACGGCGGCGGCGCTCGCCTACGGCTTCCAGTCCGACGGTCGGAGCCAGAAGATCGCCGTCTTCGACTTCGGCGGAGGCACCTTCGACATTTCGATTCTCCAGCTGCAGGGCGACATATTCGAAGTGCTCTCCACCAACGGCAACACGCAGCTTGGCGGCGACAACATCGACCTCAAGATTTTCCAGGAGCTTTGCGACGGGATCCTGCAGGCCACCGGCATCGATCCCAATCAGGACCGCCAAGCCGTGGCCCGCATCCGCGAGGCGTCGGAGAAGGCCAAGATCGAACTCTCCTCGCTCGCCAGCACGCACATCGCGCTCCCCTTCGTCGTTTCCGACAGCACCGGTCCCAAGCACCATGAGTGCGACATTACGCGCGTCCAGTTCAACACGTGGATGGAGCCCCTCTTTCAGTTGCTCCTCGACCCGTGCCGCAAGGCCGTCGAGGACGCGCATCTGACGCTCGACCAGATTGATCAGGTGGTGCTCGTCGGCGGATCGACGCGCATCCCGCGCGTGCAGGAGCTCGTCGCCAAGTTCTTCCGCAAGGAGCCCAACCGCACCATCAATCCCGACGAGGCCATCGCCATCGGTGCCGCTGTCCAGGCCGGCGTCATCAAGGGCGACTTGCAGGAACTCCTTCTGCTCGACGTAACGCCGCTCTCGCTCGGCATCGAACTCGCCGGCGGGGTCTTCAAATCGCTCATCGACCGCAACGCCTCGATTCCCTGCGAGGCCACGCGCAAGTTCACGACCGTCGTGGACAACCAGAGCTCCGTGCTCGTCCACGTGCTTCAGGGCGAGCGAGTCAAGGCGTCGGAGAACCGCCCCCTCGCGCGCTTCCGCCTCACCGGCATTCCACCGATGCCCAAGGAACTACCGGAGATCGAGGTGACGTTCCGCATCGATGCCAACGGTATCCTGGAAGTCGCCGCGGTTGACTTGACGAGCGGCGTTCATGCCCAAGTGCAGGTGGAGGGCTACGGCGAATGCGCCGCCATGGGCGAGGGCGAGATAAAGAAGCTCCTCGCCGACGTCGCCGCCCACAGCCGCGAGGATCAGGAGTTCGCGCGAGAGGCCTCCAAGCGGTCCAAGGGCGACCAGATCCAGAATCGAATCCAACTCATTCTGGACGCGGCCGGACCCGACATGCCCGTTGCCGACCTGAAGACGATCAAAGAGACGATGCTTCGTCACGATCTAGCCATCTCCGCCCGCGACTGGATGATGACCGAGATTCACGAGACTATCCTCCTCGAAATGATCGACAGGTACGACCAAATCGTTCCCAATCGCGCGCGGGCTGGCAACATGCTCGATGCCCTCCCGGCCGCGGACAACTTCAGTCTAGAGTTTGAATCAATTCCCGACGAACCAATTCCCGACGACGCCATACCGGACGAGCCGGTCGTCGATCAACCGACGGCTACTGAATCCGGGTTCGAGCAACATGACGACTCCACGTTCAAGGCAATGCCCGGCTCCAAGGGGCAGCGCCTCGATGTCCGCGACGGCGTTGTATCCAAGGGCAGCGACTCCGATTTCGACCTCGCCAAGGCCCCTCCGCCTCCGCCGACTCCCAAGTAATCTATCCTGCTTAGCGCCCTCGGCAAGTCGTTCAATCTCAATATCCTCGGCGCTTCCCGCTTTTCGGTTGACCACCCCCGCCGCGTGGGTTGGCTGACAGGGAATCAAGTATAGTCGGCTAACTTCGGAGGTCCCGCCGTGACCAAGGCAGAGATTGTGCGCCTTCTGATCGAGAAGAGCGGGCTCCCGCGCAAGGAAGCCGTTCAGGCCGTCGAACTGTTCCTCGAGGCAATCAAGACGAGCCTCCACTCCGGAGAGAAAGTCTCCCTCGTGGGATTCGGCACCTTCCTCGTGAAGGAAAAGAACTCCCGCAATGGCCGCAACCCCCGCACCGGAGAGATGATCCAGATTCCGGACAAGAAGGTGGCCGTGTTCAAGCCCGGCAAGGCCTTCCGTGAATCGGTGAACGGCGATAGCTGAGCTTCAGTAGTAGTGCGTCTCCACCACCGGCGCGTTCAGCAGCGCGCCAGCCTTGCCCGCCGACGCGCATCCGGATTCCAGGGGGCAGGCATCGGGGCAGGCGTACCGGAATGACTGAATCAGCGAGCAGCGGTCTGGCTTGAGGGGGCAGGTGCTCCCCACGCGGCACAGTGGCGCGTCGTTCTCCCGGCAGCAGTTGCGTCCGACGCTCCAGAGCAGCGCGTCGAGCTCGAAGAGTCCCATCCCAAGGCGAACCATCTCCGCCGCGGCATCCTGGCAGGCAAGGCGGATGGCCTCCTCCTGATAGCCGAGGACCGTCTCCCGCAGCCTCAGGCGGAGTTCGAGCTGGGGATTCGTAACAACCACGGCCCCCGCGCGAAGAAGCACCCGCATCACGTGATAGTCCACGGGGAGCCTGATCGCCTCGCGATGATCGAGCGCGACAAGTCTTTCCGCCTCCAGAGTCATGAGCAGAAGGCAGCTCTTCTTGCGGAGCGGATCTTCGTAGGCCTCCAATGGCGCCAATTCCGCGAGGAGGGCCCGTGCGTCCTGTGCCGCGTTGGCTGGCAGGAATCGTTCGATGTCGCCGCCGTGCTCCTCCAGCAGCCACGTCGCCATCTGGCGAGTGTGGTGCGCGCGTTCTTCGCGCCGGTCGAGTGTCGAGGTGGCCCCTATGCCGTCGTCGGAAACCATCGCCGCCAGTTCCTCCGGGCCGAGGCGAGCGAGCGCCTCGCAGGTCCACGCCGCCGGATGTGCCGCAAGGTGCGCCGCCAGGCGCCGCGTCAGGTAGTCGGAGCCGCGGCACCACACGCCATCCACCGTGCCCTCCAGCGCACGCGTCTGTTGGCATATTCCTGTCGCGACGAACCAAAGGAGCAGGCGCTCCCCGCGGGAGAGTTCCCTTCCGCGATGCTTCGGCAAGTGCGAAGCTGGGTTCAATGCGACACGCCCCGCCGATGCGGCGAGGCGTGCGATGCGTTGCTTGTCTATACGGACGGTCATCAGACCTCGAGCAGGAGCCGTTCGGGCGACTCGATGCACTCCTTCACTCGGACGAGGAATCCGACCGCCTCCTTGCCATCGACGATGCGGTGGTCATAGCTCAGCGCGAGGTACATCATCGGGCGGATCACCACCTGCTCTCCAATGGCCACCGGGCGGCGGATGATGTTGTGCATGCCGAGGATGCCGCTTTGGGGCGGGTTGAGGATCGGGGTGGACATCATCGATCCATACACGCCGCCGTTGCTGATCGTAAAGGTGCCTCCGGTCAGCTCTTCCACGGTCAGCTTGCCGACCTTCCCCTTCTCCCCGAATTCGCGGATGGTCTTCTCGATGCCCGCAAAGGTCAGCGCCTCGGCATTGCGGATCACGGGCACCACCAGGCCGCGCTCGGTGCCGACGGCCACGCCCACATCGTGGTAGTGGTGATACACGACTTCGTCGCCCTCGATATACGCATTCACGCGAGGAAACGTGCGGAGCGCCTCGATGCAGGCCTTCACGAAGAAGGACATGAAGCCAAGCCCGACGCCGTGCTTCTTCTGGAAGGATTCCTTATACTTGGCGCGGGTTTCCATCACCGCCGTCATATCGACCTCGTTGAACGTGGTCAGCATCGCGGCGTTATGCTGCGCCTCGACCAGGCGGGCGGCGATCTTCTTGCGCAGCGTGGTCATGCGCTCGCGGCTGGTGGCGCGGCTTCCGGCGACGATGGGCAGCGGCGGGGGAGCGGCTTGCTTGGCCGCGGGCGCGGGCGCAGGCGTAGCCCTGCCCGACTCCGCGTGGGCGACCACGTCCTCGCGAGTGATCTTTCCGGCGGTGCCGTGGCCCTCCACCTTGGCGAGATCCACGCCCAGGTCCTCGGCCACCTTGCGGGCGACCGGAGTTGCCTTGCGCGACTCGGTCGCGGGCTTGTCGGCGGCCTTTTCCTCGGGAGAAGGCGTGGCCGGCTGAACCGCGGCGGCGGCGGCCTTCGGTGCGGTGGGCGACTTGGCGCCGGGCTCGATGCTTCCCGCGATGGCACCGATGGCGAGCGTGTCGCCCTCGCGCGCCGTCGTCTTCAGGATCCCCGCCTCGGGCGCCGTCAGCGAGTTGTTGGCCTTGTCCGTCTCGACCTCGGCGACCTCCTGATCCTTCTCCACATAGTCGCCGTCCTTCTTCAGCCACTGCGAGAGCACAACCTCGCTGATGGACTCGCCGAAACTGGGAACCTTGATTTCAACCGCCATGGTGATCGTTCTCGTTGTCGCGTTGTGTGGCGGGAACTTCCCGCCGGTGATAGTGCGAGGGCGACTGGAAAGTGACCTCCAGTCGCCCTCGTTGATTCACATCGTTCGCTTCATCGGCTAGACTGCGGCCACCGCTTCAACGCGAGAGGGGAACGCCGCCTCGCGAAGGTCCTGGACTTCCTTGAGGTGCATCTTGGGCGAGCCCACGGCGGGAACTGGAGACGCGGGCCTTCCGACGTACTCCAGCTTCAGGCCGAAGTGCTCCTCCAGGTAGAGGCTGATGAAGGTCCACGCGCCCATGTTGCGTGGCTCCTCCTGGGCCCACACGAGCTTCGCGCCCGCAGGATAGCTCTCCAGAATCTGGGTGAGCATCTCGGTGTGGACGGGGTAGAGTTGTTCCATGCGGACGATCGCAGTCTCGTCGCTGCTCGTCTCCTCGCGGCGAGCCACCAGATCGTTGTACACCTTGCCGGAGCAGAGCATGATCCGCTTGATGCGCGAGCGGTCGGAGACCGACGGATCGTCGATTATCTCGCGGAACGTTCCCGTCGCGAGGTCGTTGATCGTGGAGTTCTTCTCGCGCAGCGTGCTCTTGGGCGACATCACGACGAGGGGCTTGCGGAAGCGTCGCTTGATCTGGCGCCGCATCAGGTGGAAGTACTGTGCCCCAGTCGTCAAGTTGACCACCTGCATGTTGTCGTCGGCGCAGAGCTGGAGGAACCTCTCGAGCTTAGCGGAACTGTGCTCGGCGCCCTGTCCCTCGTAGCCGTGGGGGAGGAGCATCACGAGACCGCTGAAGCGCTCCCACTTCGACTCGGCGGAGGCGATGAACTGGTCAATGATCGTCTGGGCGCCGTTGACG
>Ga0105049_10004356_pt1 | contig 16610 bp, 15 predicted proteins | sample MAT06_FD_78087 | JGI IMG/M metagenome (GOLD analysis project Ga0105049, IMG submission 78087) | Freshwater microbial communities from Lake Fryxell liftoff mats and glacier meltwater in Antarctica - MAT-06 | ecosystem: Environmental > Aquatic > Freshwater > Ice > Liftoff microbial mat | place... | reverse complement strand
GCCGAGGTTGTGCCGCTAGAGCTTGAAATTAATTTCCGCTTCGTAGCTACGTCCATCTGCGCCCGGATTAAATTTCCAGCGTTGCAAAGCTTGGCTGACAGCGCGATCAAACACCCGCGGCGGCTTGGACTCCAGAATGACGACGCTCGAAACGGTGCCAGTCGCGCTAATCATCAACCGTGCACGCACGGTGCCCGATTCGACGCCTTTACGCGCGGCGTCGCGAGGAAAGTCGGGCTGTTCGCGCGACACGACTGTAATGGCTGCCGGATTTTCCTTCGGCGGTATTGGGCGCGCGGTAGGCGCCGCGCTGGCCACCACATTTGCGGGCGGCGCGACTGCTGCAGGCGGGGGCGCAGCCTGCACCGGAGCAGGCGATGGCGTCGGTGCTGGCGCGGCTACGACTGGCGCTGCCGAGTTGGCTTCAGCCACGATCTGCTTTGCCTCAGCCGCCTTGGCCGGGGACTCGAGCGGTGCCACCTTTGGCGCCGGCGTATTGTCTTTGAGAGTCTTCAGGTCGGACATATAGTCGACAGCTTTCCGCGGCACATAATAATCCGGCTGCGTCTGCTGCTTTTGCTCCACATACTTGAGCCGCTCAGCAGTGGTGGGCACAGTTTCTACCTTTTGGCAGGCGCTCAATGCAGTCGCTAGCGCCAACGGAAGAAGCAGGTTCGAGCGACGAGTCATTGCTGCGGTAACGAACTGGTTTGTAATCATGAATTGCTATCCCTTATCTTCAAATCGATGTTCGACCGACTCACCAAATTGTCGCGAGTTCGGGCCATATGAACAAATTCTCCGGAGTGGCAACATCTTGCTTTTATACTATTGGCTGCAACCTTCTTTGCGAGCACTTAAGCTGCAAATTTATCACCCAATTTTAGTCGATTGTGCTGGCTTCACGGTCTGAACACCACCGTGACCAGCGCGAACAGATTACTTTCCAGGTTGTCGACCGTTTCACCCGCCTGATTCTTGTCCCAGCCGAGCAGACGCCCCATTTTGCGCGCATTGACATGATCCTCGGCGTCCAGCGCAACAACCTTCAATCCGGCTCTTTCGAATTGTTCACGGCTGTAGGGCGATCGGCCATCGGCCATCGGCCGGAATTTCTCTTTTGGATCGGATGGTTTGGGATAGAGGTTGTAGATCACCAGCTTCCCGCCGGGTGCGAGCGCGTTGTAAATGGACGAAAGGAAGACCTGATCGTTGACGCCAAGATCGATCAGTTGGCGTTTGTCGTCAACTTTGCGTTCGGGTTTGATATAGCCGCGCTTGAGGGTATTTTTAGACAGGATCAGATCATAGCCGCGCCCGACCTGTTCGACGATTTTCGGGTCCTTGGGCCACAGTCCATGCGCCAGTGTCACGGAGCCGGATTGCCGGCGGAATCCGCTGGCCATGGGTGCCAGTGCAACCGCGCCCTGGTCGCTGCGCTCGGTGTACAACGCGGCCAAGTAGCCATCAGGATCAATGCCGGTGACCTTGGCACCCAGACTGGCAAGCAGACGTAGCTGGCCGATACTGCCATAGCCGAAATCAAGAATGCGCTTGCCGGCGAGGTCTTTGAAATTCTCGTCGGCGGCAAATTCCAGCGCGCGTACATAGGCTAAAGGCGATCCGCCTTTGGTGTAGTAATAGCGATACTCATCGAACTGAACCGGCGACAGCGCGTTCTTGCGTGCTTCCGGCAGTGCATCTCGTGCTGCGGTGGAAAAATACTCGCGCGTCTTCTCGTTGATATAAGCCGTTCGCGGCGCAATTGCCGGCAACGACTCCGTAGCAGCGAGGAAGTGACGAGTTATATTGCTGCGCGCCAGTGGCTCCAATAGCCTCGATTCATTGACCAGCCTCTGCACGGTTGGGCTGAACGCGGGCCGTGCAGAAACCGGACCCTGTCCGGCCTGCTCGTTAGGCGCAGGCGATCGCGCAGGTGGCACACTGCCACAGCCTGCCAGCCACAACACGGCCAACCCCAGCGAAATTCGTAATTGCAAGTTCATATGTCGATATTAGCGCGTTCGTGGGTGGCAGTTGGAGAATCAATTGATGGCCGACGATGGCGATGGCTTCGTTAGCGCCGCCGCAGGGGATAGGAGCTTCATTGCACCCAGTACCAGTAAGTCGAGCAGGCAATATAGTGCGCCGGCCGAAAACGGCGGATTCGCCGACGTGACGCCTAGCCCTGGCGTGGTGCTCACCCACGCCCAGTTTCCCAAAGCGGTCCCGTATAGCTCCATGATCAGCGCGAGCACAAACATCGTGACGTAGAGCATCCGCGCCCTGCTGAACAACATGCACACGCCAAACACGCCGAAGAGCAGGGCGCCAAACTGATCAAAACCCAACGTCCAGGCAAACCCCGCGTAGATAAAGGCTCCCCAGGGGAAAATGGCCTGGAACGCGCGCCCCGACTTGTTATTTAACATTTTTTGCGAGCTGATCAGTCCCAGCGTCATCAGCAGTGCGTGCCCGGGTGGCACAAATAGCGGGACGTTCGCAAATTGATAATCGTAGAGACCCCATACCAGCGAGAGAATGACTTCACCGAAACCGGATATCGCGGTACACAGCACCAGCACTCGCCGCTCGTCTTTGCTGCCCACTTTGAACAGCGCACCCCAGACAAACAGTGTCCAGATGATCGCGGCAATTTGCCCCGGCCAGCCGTACGCCGCGTCTAGCGCCAACCCACCGCCGATGACGAGCAGGATATGCCAAGGCACCCATTTTGGCGCCTGCCGCCACAGGCGCTCATGCAAAAGGTGCGGATCAGGATTCAAGCGTCAGCCCCTCCAGCGCAATATCGGTTTTCGCGTCAGAGATCAGGTCGCTCACCGCTTTTGCACAGCCGCAAGAGAGCGTCCAGCCCAGCGCACCGTGGCCGGCGTTAAGAAACAAATTGGCGACGGGTGACGCGCCGATGATGGGCGTGCCCTTGGGCGTGGCCGGTCGCAATCCGCACCAGGGCTTCAGATCCGCACCATAGTCACCGGCGGCGGGGAAAACCGCTTTGGCCTGATCGATGAGCAACTTCACGCGCACCGTATCCAAGGTGGTGTCGTAACCAGCGATATCTGCCATGCCAGCAATACGCAGTTCATCGCCAAGCAGCGCGTATACAACCTTGTACGCGCTATCGGTGACGCTGATACGCGGCGCACTGGCAAAATTCTTCGCGCCACTGGTGTCGAGGCTGAGGCTGTAGCCTTTCAAGGGATAGATTGGCAGATAAAACCCGAGCTGTTTGGCGTGCCATGCATTGGCCGCCCCCATCGCCATCACGAATGCGTCAGCTTCTACGCGGCCGGCGGAAGTATCGGCAGCACTGATATTGCGTCCGGTTTCGTCAACGACAAAGCGCTTTACGCTGGTGTCGGTCATGAAGGTCACGCCGCGTGTGCGCAGCAGGCTTTCCATCGCCGCGCAAAAATCGTGGCAATCCCCGGCATCTTCGGAGGGGGTGTGAATGCCGCCGACCACACGCGCCTTGATGTGCTGCAAGGCCGGCTCCACGGCCAAACATTCCTTGCCGTCGAGCGCATTCTGCTCGCTGCCAAAGGCGCGTTGGAAATCCAGTGTTCGTTTTGCGGCGTCGAACGATGCTACATCGGAAAAAATGACCAGTTTTCCGTTACGGCGGTAGTCAAACGTAATCGGTTCGTTGGCGACGATGTCGTGGACCAAGTCGCGGCTGTAATAGGCCAGGCGCAGCAAATGCACGGTGGAAATCTCCGCTTGCGGGCGATTGCAGGCGCGTACGAAGTTGATGCACCAGCGCCACTGGTCGAGATCGAACTTGGGATAAAAACGCAGCGGTGAATCGGCGCGCAACAACCACGGTGGAATCTTTGGCACCACCCCGGGACCGGCCAGCGGAGCGACGTAGCTGTACGAGAGTTGCCCGCCATTGGCATAACTGGTTTCAAGCCCTGCGTGTGAATTGCGTTCGATGACGGTGACGCGATGCCCTGCCTTGTTCAGAAAATAGGCAGTGGTGATGCCGATGATGCCAGCGCCAAGGACAACGACATGACTCATTTCAAAACTTGCAGCAGATTGTTATAGTCGTCGGTCCAGACACGCAGCTTCGGTTCCGGCGGAATGATGTATGAGCCATCGAGAATCTCCGGCTTCAGAAACTGGGATTTGTCCTTGCTCAATAGCACCCAGTCGCTGGTGGTCGAGCCATCATCGTAACTGTCACGCACCCACGCGACGTGGAAGCCGCGCTTTTCGGCGATCAGGTTCACCACCGGTTTCAGGTCCAGAAACCGATTGGACACATGGAAAGCAATCACGCCATCAGGCTTCATATGTTTTTCGAAAATCTGTACCGCTTCCAGCGTAATCAAATGCACCGGGATCGAATCGCTTGAAAACGCATCGACGGCGAGTACGTCAAATCCCTGTGCCGCCTCGCGTTCCAGGTTCAGTCGTGCGTCGCCTAGCGAGATTTCAATTTTTGCTTCAGTGTCCTTCAAATAGGTAAAATCGCGGCGTGCAATCGTGACCACTTCCGGGTTGATGTCGTAGAAGCGGTAAGTATCCGCCTTGCCGCCGTACACGGCGAGGGTGCCCGTGCCCAGGCCGATAATGCCGACTTTGCGCGGCAGATCCGGCGCCATCTTTGCCTTCAGTAACAGGATGCGGCCGATCCCGGACTTGGCCTTGTAGTAGGTCGTGGCAGAGCGATTGTATGGCGGGTCAATATACTGGTCGCCGTGCAGAATCGCACCATGGACCAGAGAACGCCGACGGTACTCGACACTGGGCGGATCGTATTGCTTGACGCGCAGGGTGCCATAAAAATTGCGGCTCATGACCAGCACGTCCTCGCGAAATTCGATCACCGTAAAGACTGCCGCCCCCGTCGCAAATATCGTCACCAAGCTACCGGCGATGAGCACCGTGAAATGCGCCTTTCGCCACATCAGAAAAGTCGCCATCGCAGCCAGCGCAACGATACCGGCCTCCAGTTCGTAATAGGCCGGCAGGGTCAGCGGCGCGATGATTCCCACCAGTAATGCGCCCAGCGCACCGCCGATGGAAATCATCAGGTAAAACGTGGTCAGGTGAGAGGGGTGCGGTTTGAGTGCCACCAGTTCTCCGTGGCAGAACATGCACGCCACAAACAGGCCTGCTGAAAACAGGCCAATCTGCCAATAGAGCATGAAGTGCAGTTCACGATCGGCCAGCGTCCATGACATGGCCACCACCATTACCGCAAGCAAAGGCAGAAACAATGAACGCTGATACCAGCTTGAGGCTGCGTCTCTGGCGTCAAAGCAAAGGATAAAGGTGAGCAGATACAGTGCCAGCGGCACCACCCACATCAGCGGGATCGAGGAAATATTCTGCGTGAGGTGGTTTGAAATCGCCAGCAGTAGCACCGAGCCCAGTCCGGACAGCGCGATCCATGTCAGCTTGTCGCCGCGCGAAGGCGCTGCCGTCAAATTGTCTGCGCCGGTTGCGGAGTCGGTCATGGTCGTTACGCTTGCCCCGGTAGTCAAGCCACTCAGGCCCAGCCATGCTGATGCCGCGACCAACAGGCCAAATACCCCAAAGCCGATCGACCAGCTCATCGCCTGTTGCTGCGTTGTGATCCACGGCTCAAACAGGAACGGATAACCCAGCAGCGCAATCATCGATGCCAGATTCGACAGCGCGAACAGCCGGTAGGGACTGCGCCCAGGATAGCTCTTGCTAAACCACGCCTGCACCAATGGGCTGGTCGTGGAGATCAGGAAATAGGGCAGGCCAATGGTCGCCGCTAACAGTAGCAAAATGCGCGTGGCCGGCTCTTCCGCGCCGGTGGGCTTCCAGGCCGCGTCCGGGATGATCGGCAAGAGAGCAATGGCCACGATGATCAAGCCCACATGTAAAAGCGCCTGGCTTTTGGGTGAGAGCTTTCGGGTTGTCCAGTCGGCATAGAAATAACCAGCCAGCAACATGCATTGAAAAAAAACCAGGCAGGTGGTCCAGACGGCTGCTGAGCCGCCGAACCACGGCAGGATTTGCTTGGCGATCACGGGTTGCACAAGAAACAGCAGGAACGCGGAGACGAAGACGGTGAGGGCGTATAGGATCATCATTGAATTGTCGCACGCTACGTCGCAGTCGCTCATCTTTGAGTTGCTGCAATGCGGCAGGTAAAATTGAGGCTTAGCAACCGCTTTCGCCCCGCTTTCACCCCGCTCTCCCGCCAATGCAAACCTCCCGCTCCGCATTCAATCAGGGCCTGCGTGACCAGCTACCCTTCGTCCTCGGCAACGTTCCTTTTGGGATGATCACCGGCGCGGCTGCGGTCAGTGCCGGTGCCGACCCGTGGCTGGCGATGGGGATGTCGGTGATCATGTTTGCCGGTGCCGCCCAGTTGGCGGCCATCTCGCTGCTCTCCCAGCACGCCCCGGCAGCTATCGTGGTGCTTACAGTGCTGGTGGTTAATCTGCGCATGATGATGTATAGCGCTGCGGTGGCGCCGTATTTCCGCAACACGCCAACCCCGCGAAAATGGCTGTTTTCGTATCTGCTCACGGATCACGCGTTCGCCCTGCTGACCACCAAGTTCGATAAGCAGCATGTTCCCAAACACATAGACGCCTATTATTTTGGGGTGGCGGGCGCCATGTGGTGCAGCTGGCATGTGAGCGTCGCGATCGGTGTTTTTGCAGGGACTCTGGTACCCGCTCGGTGGTCGCTCGATTTCGCGATCCCGCTGGTATTTCTTTCGCTGGTGCTGCCAGCGCTACAGACCAGAAGCCACTGGAATGCGGCCATTGCGGCCACGATTGCCGCCGCGTTCTGTACGGCGCTGCCGCTCAAGCTCGGTCTGATTGCGGCAGCGGCCGCCGCTATCGTTGTTGGTGTCGTATCCGAGCGTATTTCGGACGCGCGGGCCGCAGCGGCGGGTTCACGCGCATGAGCGGGCTCGATGGCTGGTTGACGGTAATTTTCTGTGGGCTGGTAACCCTTGCCGTGCGTGCCTCTTTCATCGTGATGCCGCCGGGCACGCAGGTGCCCGTGTGGCTGCGTAGCGGATTGAAATACGTTGCGGCTGCTGTGTTGCCCGCCCTGATCGCCCCGGACGTGTTGTTTCGCGAACTGGCGCCGGGCGAAATCGTTAATGTTTATCGCATTGTCGCGGCACTGCTGGCGCTGCTGGTCGCTTACAAAACGCGCAGTACATTGGGTACGCTGGCAACCGGGATGGGGGTGCTTTGGTTGCTCAAATGGTGGGGCCCGTTCTGATGGTTCACACGATCCTGATTGTTGCGTTCCTGACCGCGTTGGAAATTTATGTTGGCCTGGGGCAGCGGCAGTCTATCCCTGAGAGATAAAAACCGGCAAAATAAAGCATCTCCAACGACCAGCAAATCCCAATTCCTCGCGACACGCCCCAAGCACATGTCCACTATTCTGCCCCGCATCCCCGAAATCGATTGGTCCAGAGACTTCGAACCCTACTGGTGCAACGGAAACCGGACCATCACCCATTGGTTCAACGCGGTCTCATTCATGTTGCCGGCCGGTGAACAGTATTTCCACGAGACCGCCCGGGAGGTCGCAAAGGACCTTGATTTATCGAATAACCCGCGACTTGCACAAGAGGTACGCGATTTCACGGTGCAGGAATCGTTGCATGCAGCACAGCATCGCCACTATAACGAAGGCCTGGCGAAGCAAGGATTCGACAATATCGTCGAGCCGTCCATCCTATGGATGATAAAACTGGGTAGGCGTTTTCTCTCGCCGCTCACAAATCTTGCTGCCGTCTGCGCGTACGAGCACTACACCGCAATTCTGGCCGAACATATGCTGAAATCAGAATCAAAATGGATGAAAACGGCACCGGATATGGCGCTGTTCTGGGGTTGGCACGCGGCCGAGGAAACTGAGCACAAGGCCGTGTGCTTCGATCTCTATGTCGCGGCGGGCGGTGGTTGGCTGCGGCGTGCAAGCATGTTTGTTGCTGTTTCGTTCACGTTTTACTTCCTGTTTTTCATGCCCGCCTATCTGTACCTCCTGCGCAAGGACCGCCAGCTGAGACCACAGACGCGACCACAGACGCGACCACAGAAACGGGGCAGTACCGTTTCGTTGAAGAACGTTGCGTTCGCGTTGCGGGGTCCGGTGGGATTTGCCTTTGGTGCGGTGATGGACTATCTGCGCCCCGGTTTTCATCCCTGGCAAAGAGACAATCGCGCACGCATGGAGGAATGGCTGCGCGACAATGAAGTACGGTTGCGCCTTATTTGCTCGTCCGTACGCAAGCCGGGGTCGAACGCTGCATGAGTTCTCTGTGAGCGTTAATCTTCCTTATTTTGATGTGGTATTGCAGCGGCTGGAGAAAAACGATCCCGAATTTGAAATCGCATTCGGACGGCATGTTCATTGGGGCTACTGGGCCGATCCCTCGCGTGCCCGTCAAACGGCAGAAGACTATGCGCTGGCCGCTGAAGCGCTTAGCCAACAAGTCTATAGCGCTGCCAATGTGGCCAACGGACAACAGATTCTCGACGTAGGGTGTGGCTTTGGCGGCACCATTGCCAGCCTCAATGAGAACTTCTCTGGCTTGAATCTGGTTGGCGTGAACATCGACGAACGCCAGTTGGAACGAGCTCGCCTGAAAGTAGCAGCGCAAAATGGCAACCAGATCGACTTTAAACAAGGCGATGCGTGTGCTTTGCCGATCGCTGACCAGGCATTTGATCGCGTACTCGCGGTGGAGTGTATTTTTCATTTTCCTGATCGCCGCCGTTTCTTTGATGAGGCATTTCGCGTCTTGAAACCAGGCGGCTACCTGGCTTTGTCAGATCTGATTCCTGCCGCGTGGTACGCCCCGGTTGCGCGGCTGGGCGCGAGCGCCGGTCCCACCCAGCAATTATTCGGGCAGTGCCAAGTGTGTACCATGAGCGCGTATCACAAGCTCGCTGAAGAGAGCGGCTTTGCCTTCACGTTCAAGAAAGACATCACAGCAAACACCATTCCAACTTATGATTTTCTGCTGGCGTTGCGAAAGCAACTGACCAACGCAGCCTTTAGCAGCAGCGACCTGGCCATGCATGGTCTGAAGCTTGTGGGTCGACTCGGCATGGTTCGCTACCAGGTGTTGGGGTTTCAGAAGCCGGCCTGAAATCAACCGAATCAAATCGGGATCAAAGATTCCACCATTTCTGCCGAAACGCGAAAACTCGCAAAATCTGCCCGCTCCCGCCTATTCGACCTTAGCCAAAAACCTGATTACCTCGGTTGCCGCGACGTCGGAGAAAACCAGGCCGTAATGGCCTACTGCAGTTATCGGAACGTTTCGCGCCCAGACCAAAATGCTTGATTCCGGCGGGGAAATGATTTCATCGAAGAGGCTATAGACACACAGCGTCGGAGGCCGCTGCGTTGGCGCCTCAGCGCGAGCAAGGTTCGCTAGCCAGTCGCTGCCGATCCGCATCTGTTGGGCGTTCTTGCCTAATAACCAGCGCGAGTAATGTGAACCGTGATGCGGGGTGCCAAGGGTCACGAGTTTGGCGATGCGCGAGTGCGAATGCATCGTCAGTACGCGTCGACACACCAGACCACCCATGCTGTGGCCGATCAGTGTCACCTGAGCAGCACCCGTTTCTGCGCAGATCGATTCTATGCGTGCAGCCAACTGCGATGCAAACTCGTCGAGATCGCCAAAGTAGGGCGTGAATGAAATTGTGTAAACGGGCCCGATGCCCGCAGCCGCGATACGCTGGCGAAATTTCACCCAGAGCCCACGATTGCTGAAATGGCCGTGCACGAGCAGGATCGGCACCCCGCCGGGACCGCCGCATGGTTCCCTTCCCAACGCAAGGTGTGGGAACGCCTGACTCCAGCCAAAGCAGATTTGGCGAGCGACGAACTCCCTGAACAGCGCTTTGGTGGCGTTGCCCCAGTGCCACGTGTGGACTGTCGGGCCGCGGCTCGACAGCCGCGCCAATACGCGGCTTACCAATGTCAGATAGAGTCGCCACAAAAGCGCCAGCAATGCCACGACACCGACAATCGTCAACCAACTCGCGTCAATGCCAACCAGCAAATAGACGAGCACCGCGTACAACAGCACCTCCGCCAGCAACATCCGCCGCAAAATCGTTTGCACCATCAGCGTGGCTCCCGTCAAGCGTGACGCGGCGACTTCATGCGGCCACAAACGGGGACTAGCGAAACGCGAACTGCGTCAGGGTGGCTTGCCAAGACTTCTCCCGCTTAATTTACTCTTGATGCGTTTGCGTTTCCAATCTGCATCCGTCAAACTTCAAGAGTGATTTGCCGCTTTACAAGCCGACGGTTGGCTTCAGCCGATTACTTTTCGCCACTATATCTTCTATTCCTGCGCCCGCCATGATTTCCCTGCTACGGAAACTGAAATCTTCACCACTGGGTGTCGCACTGTTGAAAACGAGCAAGATCTTGCCGCGCACGGGTTATCGCACCGTTGACGTGCCCAAAATGCGCCACATGATCTGGGACATCATGGATGAGGCGCGCAGAAAGGACATGATCCACGTCTCGTTCGATGTGGAGTTGGCCGGAATCCACACCCAAATGGAAAAATACTCTGCCCAGTCCGGAATACGGGTGACTCTCACCACCTATATCGCCAAGGTTCTGGCTGACAGCGTTGCCGCCGAACCAGAGATGCAGGCCTATCTCAATTCGAAGCGTCAGCTGGTTGTGTTTGACGACGTCGATTTGTCCATCATGACCGAACGAAAAGTTGAGGGGACGCGGCTTCCCGTGCCTTTCGTTATTCGAGCAGCCAACAGAAAGGGGCTGGTGGAGATAGACGCAGCGATGAAGGAAGCAAAACGAAAGCCGTTGCATACGGGCCGCGGTCCGGTTTCAGCGCTTGAGTCGCAGTTTTATTCCCTGCCGAGATTCGTTCGAAAAATAATCTGGTTTTTTATCCGGCGTGATCCCCGGCTGTTCAAAGCCGTGGCCGGCACGGTCGCGCTGACGTCGCTTCCCTGGAAAATAGACGGACGCGCCATCGGCTGGACCATTTCGCCAATGACGCTAACGTTGATCATAGCCGCCACTTCAACTAAAGTCGTACTGATAGAAGGAAAAGCCGTCGAGCGGGAGGTGTTGCAGCTTAATTTTACGGCGGACCACAATATTATCGACGGCGCGCCGCTGTGGCGATTCATCGCGCGATTCAAAAAACGTCTGGTGACGGATTTAGCTGATGCAGCGCCAATTGCTACGGAGCAACCGGTGGAGGCGTAATCGTCTGAAAACCCGGTTGATATTCGTTCACTCAACGCGGGTTTGGTTGAGCAAGCGAAGAAATCAAATTTCCCCTCGGGGTTAGCATTTAGGCGGAAGATGTCTCCGTGTCAGCGGTTGGTCATATCGCGCGGATATTCTCTTCGGCGATAGCAACGCGCTTGCTCGCGCAATTACGGCAATCTGCCGCTTAGAATGGCAACTTCGCCAATACCTTTCTGGAGAATGATCATGAACATCATTGATCGCGTAAAGAACATCTGCCTGACGCCAAAAACCGAATGGCCGGTGATCGCCGCTGAGACAACAAACACTAAAGATCTGATGACCGGCTACGTCGCGCCGCTGGCCATCATCGGGCCGATTGCCGGCTTTATCGGCGGGACCATCATCGGCCACACGTTGCCGTTTGTGGGTACCTATCGCACACCCATGCTGGCCGGCATCGGCGTGGCAATATTCACTTTCGTGATGGCTTTCGTCGGCGTGTTCATCCTCTCACTCATCATCGACGCGCTGGCGCCGACATTCGGTGGTGAGAAGAACCGGCAGCAAGCGCTGAAAGTCGCGGTCTACGCATATACCCCAGCCTGGCTTGCGGGCATCCTGAGCATTATTCCGTTTCTGGGCATGCTGGCGATCTTTGCGGCGCTTTACGGCCTGTACCTGCTGTTCCTTGGCTTGCCGAAGCTGATGAAATGCCCCGAAGACAAGTCCATCGGTTACACAGCGGTGGTGGTGATCTGTGCCATCGTAATCTCGGTGGTTATCTCGGCGATGGCTAGCATGTTTGTCGGTGCAGGCATGCTGGCTTCCGGCATCGGCCGCGCTTCATCGTCATCGGTAACGTTCGACAAAGATAGCGCAGTCGGCAAGCTGGAAGATTTTGGCAAGAAAATGGAGGAGGCCGGCAAGAAGATGGAGGCCGCACAAAAGAGCGGAAATCAGGAAGAGGCTGCCAAGGCTGCCATGGCAGGTCTGGGCGCCGCATTGGGTGGTGGCAAATCGGTGGAGTCTGTGGACATCGAAAAGTTGAAGCCCTTCATTCCTGAAACCCTCGCCGGCCTCGCCAAGACCTCTAGTCGCAGTGAAAAGAATGGCGTCCTGGGTTTGATGATTTCCAAAGCCGAAGCGCAATACGGCGATGGCTCAGGCAAGACCATCAATTTGGCGATCACCGATAGCGGCGGCGCCAGCGGCATCATGGGTCTCGCCAGCTGGGCCAGCATCCAGGGGGAGAAAGAGGATCAATATGGTTCCGAAAAAACGCAAAAAGTGAATGGCCGCCTGGTGCATGAAAAGTCGCGCAAAAGCGGCGGCGGTGAATATAGCGTGGTCGTTGGCGAACGTTTCATGGTGGAAGCCAGAAGCAGCAGCGTCGATCTGAATACACTCAAATCAGCTGTAGCCAGCATTGATCTGGGTAAGCTGGAGGCGATGAAGGATGAAGGTGTGAAGAAATAGTGGAAGCCACCGCTGAGCGCAAGCTGCCTTGCGCGCGCATCATTTCAGCGTCGGTACCGCACTAGTGTCGCGACACAGAAATAACGATACATGAAACGGCGTCTTTTTCCGCATGGCAGCGTTGCTCGTCGTCGCCATAGGCCATGCTATGACTCCTCCTCGCGCCTTGCCCTGCGAAAAAATCCGTCCGTTTCATTTGCATCGCTATTTCTGAGTCGTGACACTAGTTAAGACGGCGTATGGACGAAAATTCGTCATTGTAGTCGCGCACGTTGGGATAACGTCCGGGGCCGAAGGACTTGCAATTGCCACGGTAGCGGGCGTCCGCACACAACTCCCAGCGCCCACGGTTGACGATGAGCGACGATACCATGTCGTTGAAGTTGTGTTCTTGCAGATCGACGAGATCGCCTCGCACGTCGAACCTGCGGCCCTGAAAGTCATCATGCTCGTAAAGCTCCACATCCGGCGAGCGTGGGGGAGGGGCCGGGCGGCTGTCAACGCTGTTTTCACGCGGCTCGTAGCGGTCCCGGTCTTCACGATGCCGGTTCACCTTTTCATAGGCGGTTCGAAATCCGCGCATGCTGAATTTGGCGATTGAAAAATTATCGCCGCCAGTGCCGCGGGCGATGCCGATGGTGGTCTCGTCGGCATTGAACAATTGCTTGCGCAGCCCTTCGGTGTCGTCCAGCACGTTGGCAAATTGCTGGCCTTCAGCCCAGCTTAGCCTGCGGCAAGTGGTGCTGCGTGAAGTGCTTTCGCGGCCACCGTTCATCAGCAGGGCATAGCGGCTGCCTTCATTGCATTTGAGTCCGTCCGGCATGAAGAAGAACTGGCACTCGTTATTGTCGCGCCGGCAGGCGTAGCCAAACTGCGAATCGGCACTATTCGTGACGACGGCCACGACCAGCTCGCGGCCACGTTCTACGTCCCAGTCGCTATAGCGCTGGGCGCTGGCAACCGATGCCGCGAACAGCATAGTTAAGGCCGCGAGCAAGCAGATTGGGCGCTGTGAGCGGTACTCGGGAGAGATTTTGTGTTTGGAAAACATGCGTTGCCTTAATCATGAAATGTGGAGGGGGCCGGTCTCAAGAAAGTTAAACAATACGCGAAATTGTACAATTGACTGACTCTGGAGATCAGTATGAACAGACGAAAAGTTTTGCAAGCGTTGGTCGCAGCGGCAGGAATCTCACAAATGCCTGCCCAGGCGCAAGGTGTTGTTGCGAGCGCGGCGAAAATCGCCAGCCGCAAAATTCCGTCGACCGGAGAAATGTTGCCCGTCATCGGTCTGGGTACCTGGCAGACCTTCGATGTCGGCACGGAAGCGACAGCACGTGCGCCGCTGGAGGCGGTACTTCGCGAGTTTGCGGCACTTGGCGGAAGGCTCATCGACTCCTCACCCATGTACGGCAGGTCCGAGGATGTTGTCGGCGACCTGATCGCAGGCTTGGGACTTCGGCAGCAGCTATTCATTGCCACCAAGGTCTGGACCTCAGGCAAAGCCGCAGGGGTCGCGCAGATGGAAGACTCGATGAAGAAGCTCAGGGCCAAGCCTCTCGAATTGCTACAGGTGCACAATCTGCTCGATGTCGAGGCTCATCTGGGCACGCTCGCTGAATGGAAGCGCCAGAAGCGTGTTCGCTATATCGGCGTAACGCACTATACGAGCAGTGCTTATGCAGAAGTAGCAAAGGTAATCAGGGCGCATCCGGTCGATTTCCTGCAGATCAATTATTCCGTCGCCGAACGGGCGGCAGAGGAGAAACTGCTACCGCTGGCGCAGGAAAGAGGCATCGCGGTAATCGTCAATCGGCCATTTGCCGGTGGCGAGCTGTTGCGCCGCCTGCGCGGCACGCCGGTACCAGCCTGGGCTGCAGAAATTGATTGCACGAGCTGGGCGCAATTGCTGCTCAAGTTCGTGATTTCTCACCCGTCGGTTACCTGCGCGATTCCGGCGACCTCACGGGTCGAACATTTACGCGACAACATGGCCGCCGGTTCGGGCCGCATGCCGGACGAAAAAATGCGGGCACGAATTGCCGCGAGCGTCACTTGAAAACAATTTCCAACAAGTCGAACTGGGCGATCGACATGCGCCTACCATTTGTGAAATTTCTCTGCCCGGCGTTGGCGTTTGCCTGTGCGCTTGGTAGTCAGGTGGCCATTGCGGGCGACCTCGAAGATGCTGAAGCGGCACGCGATCGCAAAGACTATGCGAAAGCCGTTGCACTGTTTCGGAAGGCCGCGTCAGACGGCGATGCCGTCGCACAATTCAAGCTTGGTGGCATGGTCGCCAGAGGCGAGGGCGTCAAAGCCGATGTGGCGGAAGCGGTCAGCTTGTTGACCCAGTCGGCTAAGCAAGGCTATGCACCCGCTCAGAACAGTCTGGGCGTGCGCTATGAAAAAGGCTTGGGCGTTGCCCGCGACCTGGCCCGCGCAACGGCGCTTTTTCAGCAGGCATCGGAACAGCGCTACGGCCTGGCGCAGGGCAATCTCTCCGACTTTTACGTCCAGGGTCTGGGCGTGCCCAAAGACATGGTGCTCGCGCACGTCTGGTCGAACCTTGCCAGCGTCAACGGCGAGGCACGCGCGGCGCGAAAACGCCCAGCAATGGAACGCACGTTCACGCTATCGCAGCGCAGCGAAGCCGAGACTAATCTAGCCATCATGTTCTCGCGCGGCCGCGGCGTGGAGAAAGACGCCAAGCGTGCCGCCTCACTGTTTCAAACTGCGGCCGAACGTGGTTATGCGGTGGCACAGTTTGAGCTTGCCGAGTGTTACGACAAGGGCGTTGGCATTGCGCAGGACTACCAGCTCGCAGCACAATGGTACGAGAAAGCTGCCGCGCAGGGCCACGCGCGGGCGCAGATGAGTGCGGCGTACATGTACGAGATCGGCCAAGGCGTGCCGAAAGATGCACGGCGCGCGGTGCACTGGTACCTGCAGGCGGCGGCCAAAGGCGAGGCGATTGCCCAATACAACCTGGGCGCGTTGCTCGCAAGCGGCCGCGGCGTGGAGCAGGACAACGTCGAAGCGCTGAAGTGGCTAAATATTGCCGAGGCCAACGGCAGCAAGCAGGCGGCGGAATCGCGGCGTCTCGTTGAGGGGCTGATCACGCCAGAACAGATTGCCGAGGCGAAGAAGCGGGCGGACGCCTGGAGCAAGATTAACAGCCGGTGATGAAGGCGACCCTCAGGTGTCGTGTTCCCCTGAGCCACTGCCTCCAGACGAATTCGGCCACCACTGGAAACACACCCTCTCAACTTGTCATTTCGACCGCAGGGAGAAATCCGCTCTTGGTTTGCAAGTGCAAAAGCAGATTTCTCCCTGCGGTCGAAATGACCGTGATATTTTTTTCATATCGCCGCTGCAAATATCAAACTCCAGCATTCACGCGCTTTACTTCTTGCGAATTCCGTCACCACGTGAAACACAACCTCTCAACCTGTCCTTTCGACCGCAGGGAGAAATCTGCTGTTGGTTTAGCCAATGCAAAAGCAGGTTTCTCCGTGCCGTCGAAATGACAACGGTATTTAAATGACGGCGGTATTTGAATGACAGTGACATTTTTTTCATATAGGCGTAGCAAATATCAAACTCCAGCACCCACGAGCCTCACAGGCCAAAAAGCCTTGGAAACGTCTGCCAATGCTGGGGTTATGCGTCTACACTGGCCCAATGCAGAGCGTCCGTGTGCGTGATCGTCGCCGCATGAACTGGCACATGTCGGCGCATGCCGCGGCGGGGTTGTTGCTTCTGGCCTGTGCCCCTGTCCTCGTAGCGGCCAAGACCACCGGTCCCGGAAAGCTGATCGAACTCGTCAACGACTATCGCAATTCGCCCCGCCGATGCGATGGCGCGCAAGCGGACGCCCGAAGCCCGCTGGC
>Ga0105049_10004355_pt1 | contig 16611 bp, 8 predicted proteins | sample MAT06_FD_78087 | JGI IMG/M metagenome (GOLD analysis project Ga0105049, IMG submission 78087) | Freshwater microbial communities from Lake Fryxell liftoff mats and glacier meltwater in Antarctica - MAT-06 | ecosystem: Environmental > Aquatic > Freshwater > Ice > Liftoff microbial mat | place... | reverse complement strand
TGGAACGCTATGATTTCAGTGGTTATGGCGCCAATGTTTTCAGTCACTGGAAAAATCAAAATGCTGCGATAGCTCAAACTTCGCAGGCTATGTTTGATGTATGGCGTGGCCGGACAGCACATGAAGTAGTGCAGGTAAAAAGTGTGGTTTATCCCTGGGGCATACGGGTAGTACGTACCATTACCATTTACAGGGGGAGCAATGGCTTTCCGTGGCGGGTAGACAGTGGGTGGAAGGCAGAAAGTGATGGCATCTATGATTTTAGATCCCCGGTAAAAGATGAAGGCGGTGTACTTACAGCACCAATCGCTGAAGAAAATGCAAATGCTTTTAAATTTCATCCGGGTATGGTAGATGGGGTGTTTAATGTGAGGAATATTAAAGAAGATTCGGCCCTTGCTCCATTTGAAAAACCATGGAACAAAGCCTATGGCATCTTTATTAATAATGATGGCCATCCGGAGGCAGTTGTAAAACCTGCCGGTACAGCATTAAATATAAAACTCACCGCAATCTATTTTGATGCAGATGTTAAGATTGATGATGTAACACAGGGTGCCAGCAACGGACAGGTAGTAAGCCAGCGTATGCTCGGTTACCTGCAGCTAAGCCCCAAAGGTGTTTTTATTGATGGCAACAGTTTTGCTGAACTACTAACGGTAATGAATGGCCTTGGAGGCCCGGTTGATTGTATGGTAAAGATCAACCAGACCAAACAACAAATGCGAATAACAAGGGTAGAAGTAAATCCATCAAGAAATGAAGCCAACCAATTGGTATTTGTAAGTGCTGCAAAAGGAACACCGGTATTACCAAAAGATGGAAGCTGGAGTGTTGTACAGCATGATCTTGCCAGTAAAGAAGTAACGCCGCTCAGTAATAATGATGTAGTTCCGTTGATACGTAAGGGCATCCGCATTTTTTTACCGGTACCTGTAGTACCGCCGGCAGATCCGAATGCTTTACCGTACACACAGGATAAAGTTTTGAATCCATTGAATATTGCAGCAGCAGCAGAATTATTCAAAGACCTTGAGATCCGTGCAAAACAATATGCCTTTTTACAAAGCACCGGTGAAAACAAAGTATTGTTTAGAAACCCAATGTTTGCACAGGGAGAAAATATTTTAAAAGGGAGTGTGCCTGACCTTGCTGATGCGTACCGGCTTATGAACAGCAAAGGTATTTTTCCAAAACTGGAAAACCTTCCAAAGCTTGACCAGGTAGGCGAACTGGCTTCGCAGTTTGGAATGAATATTATTGACGAGGGCTACAAACTGGTAAATAATACCGTTGCCAATGCAGCAGAAAAATTAAAACAGGTGTTGCCGCCGGGCCCATGGTATGTTGTAAAAACAAACGATGTAAAAGTTTACATCGAATACAAGCCCACAATGGCCGATGGCAGCACAAAGCCAGGTGGCCCCGCAGATGGCGTACTTGATTTTGACATCAACAGCCAGGCGAATGAATGGGTAAATAAAATGAATGATGTTACCATGGTAGTTGACCTGGTTTCATTCAAGCGCCTATTGTTGATACGTGGAAAGTTTGATACAAAAAAAGGGCAGACACCTTCCTTCATTGGCCCTGAACTAGAATTTGGACCGGCGCTGAAACCAGTGGTTGATATTCTTGTGCTGTTAAGCATGCTTGCCACTGACGCAAGCTATGGAGACATATTAAAGCAGGGTTTAAAGATAGCAATGAGCAACAGTCCCAACAACTGGGAATATAAATTTCAGGCTGATAAAGAGATTCCTGTTTTAAAATTTCCACCTCCCTTATTAGACAGTCCTGTAGCACCGCTTCGTTTGGAAGCCGGGTTAAAAGTAGGCGTGTATTTTAATGTGGCCATTCCTATGCCGCCAACCAGTGGGATACCGATGCCGAGTGCCGGTGCATTTGTAGAATTTTATGGCAAGCTGAGTGTAATGTGTTTGAGTGTGGGTGTGGGCACCATCTATGCGGTGGGGCAGGTTACTGTACGCATCAGTGCAGATACGGTTATTGGCCCGGCCTTGTACATGAAATTTGGTTTTGGCGTTGAGGCAGTAGTAGGGCTTCCGGTAATTGGCAATGTAAGTGTATATTTTGCTGTAGGTGTTGAGATGAGTTTAGACAGTACACAAATTACCATCGGTGCCTTTGTACTGTTCAAAGGAAGGGCAGAAATTTTAGGTGGTATAGTTACGATAACCATCCAGATAGAAGCCAGTGGAAAAGTACAGCAAAGATTGATTGGTGGTGATGGTGGTGGCCAAACCAATATGATTGCAAGGGTAACATTCAGCCTTGATATCAGCATCTGTTTTATCATCAATATCAACTTTACAGAATCGTGGGAAGAGCAAAGACAAATTGCTTAGCTCATACAATCAATGCAAAGCAATCAGGTTGTAAAGAAAAAAAATATCAGCTAATCTCATCATAACATTTAATAGTATGCTTCCAGAATCCATCTTGTCAATACTCACCTTTCCGCAGTTATGGCAAAATAACCAGCTCACCATCCGGGCATTGGTAATTCCAAGAAATATAGACCCAACAATGCCAACACCCTCTGCGCCACCAACAGACGCATGGGTAAATGCTACCATTGCTTTAGAGGCAAGGCTGATAGCTGACCCGGAAAAATATCCTTCCATGATTGAACCGTTTAATGTATTGCCGATGAATGGCATTGCCATGCCTCCCAATGTTGGTGACATACTTACCGAAATAGCAACACAGCTAGGCGGTGTTAACGTAAGCACCACTTTGGAAAAACCAGCACCTACCCACCGGGCAAGAAAATATTTACCGGAGAGCTATCGTAAGAGTTTCAACTTTGTTGCGCCACGAACAAAAGATGCGGCTATTGATGATGCTTATCATTGTGCAATAAAAGATACCGTTAACCTTGCTGATCCGTTCCCGACACCCCGAAACCTGAGCTGGGGTAAAGTATTTGCATTTTGTTTGCGCCAGCCAGTACTGGCAGAAAGGGTTGGGTTTGTGTATGAAGCAACAATTGATGTAGATCCTGAGCTGGTAAAAAATGGCGGCTGGCTATATATTGATACCATCGGCGATTGCAGTTTTACGGATGCTAAAACCGGATCGCCGGCTTATGTAAAAAGGTTTGCTGCAAAACTGCCGAAGTTAAAGGATGGTGAAGACAGGGCATTGTTTGCTGCCATCCAATTCCCCGTTTTATTAGATCCTGACATCGTTGTTCCGGATGATACCGATCCTGAAATTCCCATAGCTCCTTACAATATGGATGAACTGCAAATTGAAGCAGCACAGTATGATGATGGTTTTTGTAAAATAGTACATGCCAACCAACCGGTAAGCAGCGATTTGCTGAGAGAAAAAGAAGACAAAGAATTACCAGTGATAACAGAAGCAGGTATCAGGCTTGCCTGGGATGATGAACAATTACTGATATGGATGAACAGGCAGATGGCCAAAGATGAAAATGTAAAAACTGGCGGCAGAAATATTGCTCCCATGGGCGTAATGCAATACCGGGTAGATGTGCGCCTGCACAGCGACGACAATAACAATCTTAATCCATGGATGCCGCTTTGCCGGGTAAAAAACAATGCCGATCTTATGATTGGCGGCAACAGCATTGATATTGCCGATGCAGAAAAAGAACTGGGTGTTGAAGTGTATCCTGCACAGATTGACCAGCGCAAAGACCAGCCCTTCTGGTTACCGCAATATTATGCCAACTGGATTGGCAAAAGTTTGGTGCTGCCTGATGTGGATGCTATTCATATTTTTCAGAAAGAGAGTAATTTAATCATTGAAAAACAGTCTAACAATTTTAAGCTGTACAGTGCCGCCGGCCTGGATAATTTTCAACTAACCTACGGCAATAAATATGATTTCAGGGTTCGGCTGGCAGACATCACCGGCGGCGGCCCCACAATAGAACGCAGCAGGAAATATGCAGCTTCGGCACCAGAAGGGTTTTGTGATTTCAGAAGAAGGGTACAACCACAAACAGTAAGGCTGCTGGAACAATTGCCGGAAAGGGATGATACATTTTTTACCGGCAACGAGCTTAACATGCGGCGGCCATTACTGGGCTACCCGGCAGTGTTATTTACAGGCAGGTATCCAAATGGTGTAAATGAATTGATTGCCGATGCTGAAGATGCCAAATTAAATAAAAGAGAACTTGGGCTTGCAGATCCTGATGTGGAGTTTGTAGAAGTATTGGTAGAAGTTAAAGCACTGGAAATGGACATGCTGTTGCGGCATAATACCGACAGCCGGGAGAGTTACGCAAAGCTTTATATCACCCAAAGACGGTTTGATGATGCTTTTGATAGTGTGTTGAATATTCCGCTCACTTTTGTGGATGCACCTGTATTGAAATTTACCGATTCAACCGATCTTGGAATACTCGGCCTCGTTGCCAGAGGCGATGATGTGAATTTGCATACAGATATTGTATTGCCCAAATCAAGAAACATCAGGATAACGTTACGTCCGGTGGTAAGAAATGTTCCGGAGTATTATGCCAAAGATTCCAATCTTCCCAAAAAAGGCAAGCCTGTTGTAATTGTTACAAGAAGGGCTGGTGAAGAGGAAACAGCATTGTTTAAACCCACTGCAGATGTGGACAGGATACGGGGCCTTTGGTTGCAGCCGGATACAGACACTTACCTGCGTGCCAGCCTTGGTGAAATTTTTGTTGAGAACAACCGGCCTACCAATACCAGCAGCATGATGGAGCGGCTGGCAGATGCAATTGACAAAAGCATTGATGTAGAAGCAAAGGGCCTGAGCCTTTTAGGCAAACCCGGCATTCGGGTGCAGTTTGGCGCCAGCAGGTTTATCCGTCATAACATGAGTCCTGATAGTACCAACATCACCTTCTCAACCAAATCAGATTTACTCAACCACTGGATAATTCCCATTACATTATTGCTTAACCGGGACTGGACCTGGGACAATGCCCTGCCGGTAAGTTTTGAAGTACGCAGAGAAAAGAAAATGGTTGGCGCAGGCTTGTCTGAAGCAGACAGGGATGCCATAGCATGGGGTAATCCCGAACTGGTAGGTGATATTGAAATGAAGCAGACCATTAATATTCAGGCGTTGTACAATCCTGATAGAAGCCAGACGCAGATTTGTTTTATTGATGCTGTTGAACCTAAAACGGATGATCCTGCTGCATTGCCGGAAGAGATTATGGTACGGTATACTTTTAAAGCCAAATTTAAACCGGAGGTGGATGGCGTGGTTATAAATACTGATGCAGACACCTTGGTGCAACTGCATTTACCAATTACTACCAAACCGGCGCAGGTTCCCAAAATTGTAGGAGCAGGTTTGGCTCAAAGCAAATATGTAAATGATGAGCTGTATTCCAGCACAGAACCACGCAGGCGTTACTTGTGGCTGGAGTTTGCAGAACCTTTAATCAATCCAAAAGATGCTTATTTTATCCGTATGCTGGCTTACAGTCCTGATCCATTATTAGCACAATGGGAGTCTGATATGTTTAAGGCACCGGAAGAGCCAACCCTGGCGATTAATCCTGAACCAGTAAGGATTATCGCCCCAGGCCATACTGATGATAAGAGCGGACTTACTGCCATGCAAGAGCTAACAAAGGCCGATGACAGTAACGTACATTATCTTGTTGCATTACCACCGGGGCTGCACGCTGCATCTGCAGAGTTGTTTGGCTTTTTCACCTACGAGTTAAGGGTAGGGCATAAAACAGGATGGTGTACAGCGCAGGGGCGTTTTGGATCTGTGTTAAGAACAACCGGCGTACAACATCCGCTGCCGCAATTATTTGCTGTGGTAAATAGAAATGAAAAACATGTAATGGTTACCGCACCATTTGCACAAACTGTTTTTAATGGTGCCGATGTTACCAGCAAACCACCCCGTACGCAATTATGGGCGCTGTTGTATGCCCAGGTAAAGCGGGCTGATGATGAAGTGTATAGAAATATTTTGTTAGATGATCAGTTGTTTGTTCGCCAGCGTTTTTCTGTTGACCCAGCAACAGGACAGCAAATAATTGATACCAACACAGATGCAGTTCAATATGGCATAACGGGCTGGAAAAACAAAGATATCAATATCATGTTGCAGCAGTATGGCCTACCCATCAGCAGCAGCCTGAGTGTGCTGGTGGTAGAAATGCTGCCAACCTACGATAAGTTTGTAAGTCCTTTTCAGCGGGGAAATAATTTAGCGGTAAACAACAGGGCAGAACTACGCAGTAATGCGCTGATGAATTTTCAGGAAGGGATGCAGGTTGAATATTTTAAAGCCGCCATGAATTATAGTACGGTGGCAGCAGGTATCAAACAACAACAGCTTGAAGATAATTTGCAAAACAGGATGGAAGAAGCATACATTAACCAGGCGCAAAAAGAAGAAATGATGCGTCCACTTACAGATCAATTGGGCTCAGAAAGAATTTTACGGACGAGTACACTTGTACCCGTACCACCCATTTGCTGTACAGAATAAGCCGTAGAAATATTACTATTTGGAATAACAGCGTCCGGGTAATAGCTGTGCTTTAGTTTGATAAAATTTAAATTAGCGCATCATTGTTGGTTCGGCTGTGCTGTGATGTGCTTCCGCTTACTGCAGAGGTAAATTAAAGAAAATGCATCACACATCTTTCCCAACTACTACCCAATGGGGAGTTCAATCATTATTGTAGCAACTGGTTTAAGCAACATGTTTTTCATCATATAATCTTTTGGCCCAAAAAAAGTACCTGGCGCAAAATAATTTTGCGCCACCATGGTATGCGCCACCCATTTTTTCAAAAGCATTTTTTAAAGCCTGGTGAAAATATCAGATAAGGAATGACGGGCAGGCATTTGAGATAGTTTCCCATACCAGGCCTTTGTTTGACCGGCAATTACTACCTTTAAAAAACTTAATATAGGTTGCGCAATTTAACATCTTTGATATAAGAAAATGAAAAGACTTTAATCTCATTGCTAGTATCGCAACGATTCAAACGTGGTAGCACAACGCCCCGGCCTGCGTTAATGCCTTTAGATTGCAGATGCCGGTATTAAAAGCTTTGCTAACAGAATAGGGCTATCAATTTAATTGAAACGTAAAAATATTGCAAGCATTGGTAGCTGGGAGACACGGGTAGAAGCCTTGCGCCCGGGTAGATTATCTAAAGAGATGTAGGACCATTTTTTGCAGCGGCTAAGTAAAAAAAATATTCCATATAAAATTTAAATACTTGAATTTGTAAAGGCAAAAAATTATCAGCTGCACCTTATTACAAAGGCGTTATATCGTATTTTGTATAATAAAAATAAAAGCAGCAACCTTACGCATTTTTCAAGAAGTAATTAATTCCGGAGCATTGTAACGCCTTAAACAGAACAAACAAATTTTCGAGTATGTTTTACAAAGAGCAGGCGCTGCAAGAGCAGAAAGTATAATGATTGGCGATAGTATTGACGCAGAAATACAGGGAAGAATGAATGCTGGCCCCGACAACATTTTTATAAACCCATTTGCGTGTTGAAATAAATTTAAAACCAACTTATATTACCTATCATCTGAAAGAACTGAAGGATATTTTTTAAACCAAATCCTTTGCGGAATCAAAGAATGTACCGCGGTAAGGGAATATTATTACTCGTCTCCTGCATGGCACGTTTATATAGCTAAAGCCATATGCAACAATGAGAATATATCAAACGCATTAATCCCTATGAAGAGTGATTTGCAAAAGCGGCGGGCTGTATGCTATTTGAGCTTTGTAGCTCAAGGCAATTCTACTGTACAAGTGTACGTACCCATGAAGTAGGTGGGATAGAACACAAGGAAAGTTGAAAATGTTGTATTGCCGCTATAAAAAATATAGTTTCAAAATTATTTACAAAATAAATTTTCTTACATTCACTTTATAAAACATTTACATTCACTTTATAAAACATTTACATTCACTTTATAACACAATTGTATGAGACGATTTATTTGCGCTTTTTTTACATCTATGGTAGTTTTTGCTTCGTGCAATACCGGAACTTCCACGGACAATACTAATGATACCGGGAAAGTTGCTGAATCGCAACTTAAAGGTAGCACCTTAAATATCCTTTGCTGGGAGGGATACGCAGAACCCGCATTCACAAAGGGTTTTGAAGATAAATATGGCGTAACAATCAAAGCTACTTACTTTGGATCAAGTGATGAATTAATTAGTAAATTAAGCAATGGTGGTGGTGAGGCGTATGATATTATTACCCCTTCCACAGATATTGCCGGCGATATTGTTGCACAAGATTTTGTTGCGCCAATTGATACCAAAGCCATCAGCCAGTGGGACAGCCTTTCCCCACAACTTCGCAACATGAGCGATGTAATTAAAGATGGAAAAGTTTACGGTATGCCATTTACGTGGGGCCCCGATTATTTAATTTATGATGCGGATGTGGTGAAAACAGCACCAACTTCGTGGAAGGTTTTTCAAGATCCTCAATACAAAGGGCAGGTGAGTTTATGGGATGATATTTCGAACATTTATTTGATTGGGCAAATGCAGGGGTTGGATAAAACGGACAAAGCTGCTTTATACAATATGAGCGATGCTCAATTGCAAAGTGCAAAAGCCGAGTTGATTAAAATGAAACCGCAGATTCGCAAGTATTGGGCTACCGCAGGCGAACTTGATAACATGTTTAAGAACAAGGAAGTGGCATTGGCTGTGGGCTGGCCGCTTACCGTGGCACATTTAAACAAAGAAGGCCGCAATTTAAAAGCGATAATTCCCGTAGAAGGTGCAACAGGCTGGATTGACCGTTTAATGATAACGAGTGGAAGCAAAAACAAACAACTTGCATTGTTGTACCTCGATTATATTTCACAGCCGGAAAACATGGCGAAAGTACTTAGCGCCATTAACTACAATGTTGCAAATCCTGGCAGTGAAAGATTTTTATCTGCTGATGATAAAAAAATTGCTGATGCTTCACAGTTTTTTGATAAGCTTAATTTCTGGCAAACTGTTAAAGAACGCAAAAAGTATAATGAGATTTGGAACGAAGTAAAAAGTGCACAGTAAACATTTTTGGTTTTTGGGATTTCGGGATTTTAACCACCCGGAAAATTCAGGCAACTTTTTTAATTGTGGTATCCATATCATTATATCACTAAATCAATAAATTGCCAATATGAAAATTTGGTTTAAAAGATATTTATTGCTGATGCCATTAGTAATCTGGCTGCTTATCTTTTTAGTATTTCCATATTGTTACATCTTTATACAAAGCTTTTTTGAAACGGATAATTTTGGTAAAACTATTCCTGGTGTTTCGCTTGACAGTTACAAAAGAGCATTTTCTAATTCATTGTATATTGGTACTATTTTCCGCACACTAATGTATGCAGTACTTGTTGCAATTATCTGTATTTTACTAAGCTTACCGCTTGCTTACTGGATTGCATTTAAAGTAAAAAAGAACAAAACATTTATGTACACGCTAATTGCTTTACCGCTTTGGGTAAGCTATATAATAAGAGCGTATGCGTGGAAGATTATTCTTGGCAGAGAAGGAGTATTAAACACTTTTTTTCAATGGGCGCATATAACAGATAAACCCGTTGAATATTTTTTATACAGCACGTTTAGTACAATAGTTTGTTTAGTGTATATATTAACACCATTTGTTGCAATACCTATCTATACTGCGTTTGAGCAAATACCAAAGTCGCTGATAGAGGCTGCAAAAGATCTTGGTGCAGGAAGTTTTACTACGTTTAGAAAAGTAGTTTTTCCGTTGGCTTTGCCGGGCATTATTTCCGGCGGCACGTTTGCATTGGTATTAACTATGGGTGATTTTCTTTCACCATTATTACTGGGTGGACCAAACACTTTGTTCATTTCAAACATTGTTCAAAATTTATTTGGTACCAGTAACGACAGGCCATTGGGTTCTGCAGTTGGCATATTAATCCTGTTGCTTATATTTTTAATAATTGCAATTGCAGCACGTGCAGAAAAAAAATATTCAAGCCTTAAAAGTGATGCCAGATGAAATCATTTTCGATAAAAAATTTCTTTGTTAGTTTCTCAGCTATTGCTGTGTTGTTGTTCCTGTATTTTCCGTTGGCTGTGATAGTTTTGTTCTCATTCAATGCCGATACTGTTAGCTCATTTCCGATTAAACATTTTTCTTTAAAATGGTACAGCGTTTTATTCAGCGATGTCGAATTGCTGCGGTCAGTTGGTACCAGTATTACCATTGCCATTATAAGTACATTGATTGCTTTAATTATAGGTATCCCCGCTGCTTACACCATGCACAAATACGATTTTAAAGGCAAGAAACTAATCGATAAAATTGTGCTGATGCCGATAACCTTACCGGGTATTGTCACCGGTGTAGCAATGCTTTCTTTTTTTCCTTTTGTTGGCGTAAAAATTTCGCTCACTGCTGTTGCATTTGGGCATGTCACTTTTTTATGCGCCATTGTTGTAACGCAGATGCTGGCAAGGTTTAAGCGTTTGGATCCCTATCTCGAGCAAGCCGCTTACGACCTTGGCGCCACACCTTCTGCTACCTTTTTTAAAGTGATTTTGCCCAACATTAAAACAGCAATTATCGGTTGTGTGCTTTTATGCCTTGTATTAAGTATGGATGAAATACCGGTAACCTTTTTTTTAATAGCCGGGAACAATACATTGCCTTTGGAAATTTATGCCATGATGCGCCGCGGCATAACGCCAGAAGTAAATGCAATTTCAACATTGATATTTATTTTCTCAACAGCAGCCATCTTACTTTCGTTAAAATTGAATAAAGAGAAATAATTTTTTTTGAGCCTGGCTTTATAATATGAATTGACCGGTTTTTGCGTTGTACCCTTGTGCGGTTGTAACTATATTGGTGATTGCAAGGCAGCCGAAACAATTTCCTGACTGCCTTACTAACGAGTTAGAAATAGTAGAACAGGTTGCTTCGTTCTTCGCCATAATGCACAATGTTGTGGATGTACAAGCGTGCGACGCAACAATGATGACATGAAAAACTATAGCCGGGTTAAAAAGATTTTTTAAAAAATTATCAAAAATTCATGAGTATCCTCAATATAAAAAATGTAGATAAATTTTATGGTAGCAACCATGTAGTAAAATCATTGAACCTTACAGTGGCCGACAGTGAATTCCTTACAATACTTGGTCCGAGCGGTTGCGGTAAAACTACCACACTCCGTATGATTGCAGGTTTTGAAACACCAGATAAAGGAAGTATTATTTTAAAAGGAAAAGACATTACACATGTACCACCTTACAAAAGAAATGTAAACACCGTTTTTCAGAATTATGCGTTGTTTCCAAACATGAATGTTGGTGAGAACATTGCGTTTGGTTTGCAGCAGCAAAAAAAAGATAAGGCAACAATTGACAAGAAAGTTGCTGAAATGCTGGAGATGGTACGCATGGAGAGCTTCGCCAAACGCAAGCCGGCAGAGCTTTCTGGCGGGCAGCAACAGCGTGTGGCCATAGCAAGAGCGGTTGCAAACAACCCTTCGATATTATTATTGGATGAACCACTAGGTGCACTGGATCTAAAACTGCGAAAACAAATGCAGTTTGAGTTAAAGTCATTGCAGCAGCAACTCAATTATACTTTTATTTATGTAACGCACGATCAGGAAGAAGCATTGACGATGAGCGACCGCATTGCGGTAATGCACGATGGTGTGCTGGAACAGTTGGGAACACCTGAAGAAATTTATAACCATCCGGCAACAGCATTTGTAGCCGATTTTATAGGCGATATTAATAAGTTAGATGGGAAAGTTTTATCAAAAGATTTGCTTTATTGCAACGGCCAAAACTTTATTGCACAAACAAAAGACATTGCAATAAATAAAGAAGTTAAAATATTTATCAGGCCGCAAAATATTTTTATTACGCAGGATAAAAATGAATTAAAGGGCAAAGTATTGCAATGCGTTTTTGCCGGCACACATAATAAACTGGAGGTACAGTTAGGCGATGGAAATATAGTTCATGTAAATGAACCTGTAAGCCAATGTCATTTATATGGAGATGAAATTTATTTAGCTATAAAACCAGCTACAGCAATTGTGTTTGAATAAATACAATACAACACTTATAACGCAGATTGAACGGATGAACACAGGTTTTACAAAAACTTATCCGGAAAATCTTTACACCCAATATTCCACCAAAAAAAAAGTATGATGCAACATTATCTACAATTTATCAACGGCGAATTTGTAAATGCCCAAAGCGGTAAAACACGTACTATTATCAACCCTGCAACAGAAGAAATTATTGCAATTGTTCCTGATAGTCAGCCAGAAGATGTTGATGCTGCAGTGCAAGCTGCACGTACAGCATTTGACAGTGGTGTGTGGAGCAAGATGTATGCAGGCGACCGTGCAAAAGTATTGTTCCGTTTATCAAACTTACTGCGTACAAACTTTAATGAGCTTGTAACAATAGAAGTACAGAACAACGGTAAACCTAAGCGGGAAGCGGAGTTTGATGTAGATGATGCAAGCAATTGTTTTGAATATTATGGGGGCCTTGCCACAAAGATTCACGGCGAAACTATGCAAACACCGCCCGGTAATTTTTCTTATACAGTGCGTGAGCCCATTGGTGTATGTGCACAAATTGTTCCCTGGAATTATCCATTGCTCATGGCTGTTTGGAAACTTGCACCCTCCCTTGCAGCAGGGAATTGTGTAGTGCTTAAAACATCAGAAATTACGCCGCTATCTGCTTTATATCTTGCAAAACTTATTAAAGAAGCAGGCTTTCCGGCAGGCGTGGTAAACATCATTACAGGTGATGGACCTGTGTGTGGCGATGCATTAACGCATCATCCTTTAGTTGATAAAATTGCTTTTACAGGAGGTACCATTACCGGCAAAAATATTATGAAAGCCGCGGCAGAAACAATGAAAAAGGTTACGCTTGAACTTGGTGGTAAAAACCCCGCTATTGTTTTTGATGATTGTGATTTAGACGTAACGATCGACTGGACTTTATTTGCTGCCTTTGCAAACTCAGGGCAGGTATGCTCTGCGGGTTCCCGCATTTATGTGCAGGAAAATATTTACGATGCATTCATTAATAAATATGTTGAAGCTTGCGCCAACATAAAAATAGGAAATGGCGTTGATGAAGGCATACACATGGGCCCATTGGTAAGTGCAGCCCATTACGAGAAAGTAAAAAATTATATTAAGGTTGGCAATGCAGAAGGTGCAACCATGTTGTGCGGTGGCGATCGGCCGGCACACCTGGCCAAAGGGTATTTTTTACAGCCAACGGTTTTTACAAATACCAATCACACCATGCGTATAATTAAAGAAGAAATTTTTGGCCCTGTTGTGTGCATACAAAAATTTAAAACAGAAGAAGAAGCCATCGCACTTGCAAACGATACGCAGTATGGCCTGGCAGCGGGTATCTTTACCAGCAATATTACAAGGGCACAGCGTGTGTTACCGCAGTTGCGTTGCGGTATAGTTTGGGTAAATTATTATCATCCCACTTTTAATGAGCAACCGTGGGGCGGCTACAAGCAAAGCGGTATTGGCCGGGAACTTGGGCTCTGTGGCATAGAAGCTTATCTGGAAACTAAACAGGTAAATATTAATACAGATAGTAACCCGGTGGGCTGGTATGTTTAATTTATTCTGCACAATGGATAAAACCGTGCGTTAGATTTTTTATGAACAGGGCAGAAATACTGCTATTAAGCTTCGGTAGCGTCGCCGCCGATAGCTAGCTCGCCGATAGCTAGCTATCGGCTCTTGCACTTTTTATCGTTATTGAGCCAATTTAAAAGTCACCAATTTACCCCATGCGCAGTATAAACTCTAAAAGCTTAACTGAATGACGTTGCCTGAAGGGATTTTAAGATTATAATATTAAAGTTATCCGGCGTTATATATGAACCCCAACGAGTTCTAACAGAACAGGAAGCTATGCTCTTATTCTCCTAACCTGGCATTGCCTCACTTAAAAGAGCAGTTGCTATTTGTAATTCCCATTGCAACCCCGCCCAGCAAAGCTTCTAAGCCCAATGGATAAAGGATGGAAGCGGAAAGCCCGGACGTATCCACCTTCATACAACCTGGCCTCTTATTGCTGCAAAGCAATCTTATTCCGTAATTCCTGTTGTGGCAACCAGCCATTTGTTTTCATTTTTCGGGTAACTTCAAAAACTTGAGTAGCCGCACATCGCTGCTTTTTCTCTATAAAAGTGGGGTTTGCCTTACTATAAGTTTTCATCAGTTGCAGCATTGTACTTGCCTGCGCATATGGTATTTCCATAGTCGCTGGCTTTTTTTCAATGGATGGCATTGTGCCAAACACCAGGCTGCTTTATTGTTGATTCCCTCCTTTTGCCCCGGTGCAGGTTTAGCAGGAGCAGGTGGTTTTATATTAGCAGGTATTTCACATAGCTCCAGTAGCAGCAAGTGAATATCCGTTGGGAGATTTTTTGATTCAGTCAAATGGTTGCCAATAATACCAAGATGCGTATCAGATAATTTAGACAACGCCAACTTTGTAGCTCCGGTTTGTTGCAACCTATTTTTTATCATACAAACTTTTGGCATAAAAAAAAGTACTTAGCGCAAAATCACCTTACGCAAAATAATTTTGCACCACCATGATTTGCGGCGTTCAAGTTTTTAACAGCATTTTTTAAAGCTTGGTAAAGATATCGGATAAGGAATGACGGGCAGGCATATGAGATAGTTTCCCAAACAAGGCCGTTGTTAATTTACAATTTCTACCTGCAAAAAACTTAAACCAGCTTCCTCAATATAAAATCATTTATAGAATAGTATGAAAAGATTTGGTAAGCTTTTTACTCTATTGATTTGGATGGTTGCATTTGATAAAAAATAGGGCACAGGACTGCTTATAGTTTTTAGCCTGGCGTTATTCCTTCAGCTTGCGGGATGCAAAGAAAGAATAAACAAGCAAGTTTTCACGATAAGATATTGAGGTAAAAAAATTATCCGGGTTTTTCAAAAAAAAATTAATTGCTTTATTCGTCCTTACTTTTGGGTTACAGTATGCAAGGGATAAAATGGTGAATTATATATCTTCTACTTTTGTGACAAATCTTAGTAAATACCGAATCACTTTTATGAGCAGACCTTATTCCCTTATTTTAGAGATAAAACTTGAATAATTCAAGTTGCCTGAACAAGGTAATAAGGTTGGTTATATTTAACTAAATAAATACTAAGGTTAAATACAAGCAATTGACTATTTCATTAATTTATCCCTTGAGAAGAATAGCTAGTTAATGCATCGCAAAACTGAAAAACTCATTTTTAATAATGGTTTGGTTATGCAGGAGTTCATCTAAACTTCTCAACATGCTAAACATAAATGAGAGTATGACTTAAACAGATATTAATTACTAAACTTTTACTAAACATTGCAATATGAATACCACCGCCCAACAATACGACCCCATCAAATACAAAACCCCGACAGGCACTACGTTAAATTGCAAAGGCTGGATACAGGAAGCAGCCCTGCGCATGCTGCTCAACAACCTCGATCCAGAAGTGGCAGAGCGTCCCGATGATTTAATTGTGTATGGAGGTCGTGGCAAAGCTGCCCGCAATTTTGAAGCCCTCGATAATATCATTGCTTCGTTAAAAATATTAGGGAACGATGAAACATTATTAATACAAAGCGGCAAGCCCGTTGGTATATTGCAAACACATAAAGATGCCCCCAGGGTACTCATCAGCAACAGCCAGTTAGTGCCCAACTGGGCCAACTGGAAACACTTTGACGAGCTGGAAAAAAAGGGCCTCATGATGTACGGGCAAATGACTGCCGGCAGTTGGATCTACATCGGCTCACAAGGCATTGTGCAAGGCACGTATGAAACATATGCAGCTATTGCCGATAAACACTTTGGAAAGGCAGACCACAGACCACTGACTACCGACGACCGGGAGCCAGATTCTGGTGAAGAATCCATAACTCATAACAATAAATATGGTACATTAAAGGGTACGCTCAACGTTACCGCCGGACTCGGTGGCATGGGGGGCGCACAACCGCTTGCCATTACCATGAACGGTGGCGTAGCGCTTATTGCAGAAGTAGAGGAGTGGCGTATAGACAAACGTATAGAAACAAAATACCTCGACGAAAAACATACCAGCATCGACGAAGCGATTAATGCGGCTATTCATTACCGCAGGGAAGGTACTGCCAGAAGTGTAGGCGTATTGTGTAATGCTGTTCATTTGCTGGACAGGCTGATACAAAGAGACATTATCCCCGATACGCTCACCGACCAAACCAGTGCCCACGATCCGCTCATTGGTTATGTGCCGCACACACTCACTAACAACGAGGCCAACCTGCTTCGCACACAGAATCCTGATCATTACCTTGCCCTTAGTTACGAAAGTATGCACCTGCATGTGCAACTGATGCTGCAACTGATGGACAAAGGTGCCATTACTTTTGACTATGGCAACAACATAAGGGCTAGAGCAATTGAGCATGAAAGTACCCATCGGCATATTAATAATGACTACAAATCTTTGGAGTCCAGAACCCCCCTTCGGGGG
>Ga0105049_10004352_pt1 | contig 16614 bp, 11 predicted proteins | sample MAT06_FD_78087 | JGI IMG/M metagenome (GOLD analysis project Ga0105049, IMG submission 78087) | Freshwater microbial communities from Lake Fryxell liftoff mats and glacier meltwater in Antarctica - MAT-06 | ecosystem: Environmental > Aquatic > Freshwater > Ice > Liftoff microbial mat | place... | reverse complement strand
GCACGGTGAGATCTGGCGGCGGTAGCTCCGGGGCCGGCGACGGGGCCGGCATGGTACGGACCGGTTCGGGTTGCGGAATCGTGGGTGGTGCCGAACTGGACGGATCGACTTCGTACGGCGGATCCGCCGCGCCGGGAATGAGGAACTTCGCCCCGCATTGTTTGCAAGTGGTGCGCTTACCCGCGTGCTGCTCCGCGGCGGAGTACGACGTGTTGCAGCTCGGGCAAGCGAAACGGATCATCGGCGCACAGGCTCCGGGCTAAATTTCCTACGCCGAAGCGGTCCTAAAACCATTCCTTCTGACCGATCTGGTAGGTCTCGATGAAGTCTTCGTCGGTCTTCGTCAGGTAGATGATCCCTTCGATCGTGCCGATGAGCGCGCCCAACCCGCAGGTCACCAGCGTGATGACGATCTGGATGATGCCGGCCGTGCTGTAGCCGAGGTAGAACTTGTGCACGCCCCAGCCGCCGAGCAAGATGCCGAGGATCCCCGCGGTCGATTTCTTGCAATCGATGCCGGAGGTGCTGCGCCGCTTCTTTTTCTTCTTGCGCGGGGCGTCATCTTCGTCGTCATCGCGACGCTTGCTCTTCTTCGAGGGTCGGTCATCTTCGTCGTCGTCGTCGTCGCGGCGTTTGCTTTTCTTCGCCGGGCGGTCTTCGTCATCTTCGTCACCCAAAACGGCCCGTTTGCTCTTCCTCGATGGCCGATCTTCGTCTTCGTCCGGTTCGTCGCCCTTGGCGAGTGCCGTGCTCGTTTTCGAACTCGCCTTCGATTCGCCGGGCATTTTCGCGGTGAAGACGTTCTTGCAGGTCGGGCATTCGACGTCCGCGCCGAGGTACTGCGTGGCGACCGTCAGCGCGGTGCCGCAGCTCGGGCACGGTGCGATCTCGACGGGGGCATCCGGATCGGCCGCAGGGGAGGGGGCCGGTGCGGGATCCGGAGCGGTGGTCGTGGGTGCCGGGCCGGTCATGCCCGCGCCGTCTTCTTTGGGGATGCTGAACTGCGATTGGCACTTCGGGCATTTGCCCGTTTTTCCGGCTTTGTCCGGGCCGACGGTATACACGGCTTGGCAACCGGGGCACGAGAACCGAATCATGGAATCCTCGGGAATGAGAGCGCAGTATCGGTGGGAATATCAATCTATGGAGCCGTCTACCGACCACCACCGGGGCCGCCGAACGCGCCCCCGCCCATGCAGGCACCCGCCAAACAGCAGTAGAAAATCACGACGATGAGTACGATCACCACGGTGATGATCACCGACGCCATCCCGAGGTACATGCCGATTTGCGTTTGACTGCGGCCCTCGGGGTCCATCCGCCCGGCGTCCATCGCCTTCAAGTCGGCGGCGCCCAGCACCCACGCGACGATGCCGAAGATCATGTTGACCAGCAAACCCAAGATGCCGAAGACCAGAATCAGCGTGCCGCGGTGCGGTTCGTAATTCCGGCCGGAACGCCGCCGGCTCGACATCCGACGACGCGACGGCCGGTCGTCGTAATCGTCGTCATCATCATCGTCGTCGTCATCCCGACGGCGACTCTTCTTCCGCCGCGATGGACGGTCATCGTCGTCGTCATCGTCCCGGCTCGATTTCGACCCGTAGGTGACGAGAGCCGTACTCCGCGGTCGGTCGGCGTACTCGAATTGGGGCGGAGGCATCGGCGGCGCATCGGCGCGATACGCCCGGTAGATCGTTTGGCAATTCGGGCATTCCACATCCAGCCCGACATCGCCGGGGAGCACCGACAACCGCGAAGTGCACTTGGGGCACGGCACGATCTCGACCGGGTCACCGGGGCCGGGCGATGGCGGAGCCTGCATCTGCGGAATCGGCGGTGGGGATTCTCGCCTCGGTATCGGCGGGGGAATATCGGGCGCAGGCGGAATCGGCGGGGGGACCGCGGGCGTTTCGGTCGCCGCCGCGGGGATCGTGAATTGCGTCTGGCACTTCGGGCACTTGCCCGTCTTGCCCGCTTTTTCGTCCGAGACGGTGAAGGTCGCCTCGCACCCGGGGCAGGCAAAACGAATCATGATTCTCTCCCTGTCTGGCAGCGTTCGCCCGGCTAGTCTGAGAGTTTCGCGCGCGGCCGTCAAGCGATGCCGCAGACATTACCACGGCGAGCCTATTCCGGAGATTCGCCGGGGAGGCTGCAATATTGAAGGGAAAACGAATGGTTGCCCCGCACTGCAGGGGGCGGGCGCATCACACTCCGAACAACGCCAGCGCATTGCGGGTCGTCCGTTCACCGAGAACCTCGCACGTCACACCGCGCACCTCCGCCAGCCGCGCCCCGACGTGGGCGACGAATGCCGGTTCGTTCCGTTGGCCGCGCACCGGCACCGGGGACAAATACGGCGCGTCGGTTTCGATCAGCAAGCGCTCGTCCGGAACCAGCGCCGCCACGGCCCGAATCGCGTCGGCGTTCTTGTAGGTGATCATGCCGGAAAACGAGATGTGCAAACCCATCGCCAAACAGGCTTCGACGGTGGCCCGGTCGGCCGCGCACGAGTGCAGGATACCGGCGATCGGGCCGCGCCGTTCGAATTCCCCGCGCAGCATCCGCACGGTATCGGCGTCCGCTTCGCGGTTGTGGATGATGATGGGTTTGCCGCAGGCGCGGGCCAACTCCAAATGCCGGGCGAAGAAATCTTCTTGAGTGGGAAACGGGGTCTTGTCCCAGTGGCGGTCGAGCCCCGATTCGCCGATACCGACGACCTCGGGCAGCCGGGCGAGTTCGATGATGCTGTCCCAATCGCCCGGATCGGCCTCGGCCACGTGGTTCGGATGCAGGCCCACCACGGCGGAGAGCGGGGCGTGTTCGCGGGCCAACGCGAGCGCCGTCCGACTGCTGGCGAGATCGGTGCCGATGCAGCAGACGCGGATGACGCCCGCGGCGTCCATGCGCCTCAACACGGCCGGGAGATCGCCTTCGAAACGGCGGTCGTCCAAGTGGCAGTGGGTATCGACGAATCGCGGCATAGCGGACACCGGAAATGAAAACACGGGGGCATGGCCCCCGTGCGAAAGAATTCCATCCCGACTCAACGCTCGCCTTCGTCACCGGGGCGACCGGTTCCCGGCCCGGTATTTGGGCCACCCACCGGCTCGGTGTCTTTGATGACGCGAACCCGTTTCAGCCAGTCGTTCCAGCCTTTATCCCGGAGGGATCGCTGGGTCGGCACCTGGAGATCTTCGGCCATATCGAGCGCTTCGCTGCGGACTTCGATCTTGCCGTCTTCGCGGACGATCAGCAAATCGGACATCGAGTCGTCGTTGAGCGTCGCGCCGGGGACTTTCGTAATGGAGTGGCCGCCTTCGAAATCGACGAGCACGCTCTTCGTGCGGAAGTCGATTACCCGCATTTTGGGTAAGGTGTGTTTGCTGTTCTGAGTATCCTTCGGCCAGTTCGGGTAAATCGGCGATTTCGTATCGCCTTGGGCCAGTACGTAATTCAAAGCGGCGGAGCGCCACAGCGGCAGTTCGACCGGGACTTTCTTGCCGACGTATTCGCCGACGCCCACGGGCATTTCGGCTTGGACGTACGATCCGATCGGTTCTTCTTTGTTGCCGAGCATGAGGCGATCCATCCACTGCTGCATTTGAACCACGACCCGTTTGCCGTCTTTGACATCTTGGAGTTCGGCCACCTTGCGGATGGGGTCGGCCTTGCCGCTGTCTTCGTAAACTTTCATAACCGACTCTTCGTACTTTTTCACGGGGTAGGCGAACAGGAACGATTCCTGCGGCACGCTGAGTTTTTGCGGGAGTTCGAACCACGCGCTTTCCAGGACTTCGACGTTGGCGTTATTGTTGTCCGCGAGTTGGGCGGTATTCTTGAAGTTCGGGTTCTTCATGAGCACTTTGACCCGGTACTGGTAGACGTTGCCGGGGACGAGATCGACATCGAGGAACCGCATGAGCAGGTGATCGACATCGAGCTTGTTCTGATTGCCTTGGCCCGGCGTGCCCGCCCCGGGATATTCGGGATCGGCCCCCGGCGCCAGCCCGCCGGGGAACGAGCCGCCCGGAGGCTGCCGGAATCCGCCGAAGCTGCCGCCGGGCATTGGAAAGCCGCGGGAATCTTCATCGCCGAAGCCGTTGAACCCTCCGGGGGCGGCCGGCGGTGCGGCGGTGTACGGGTTGGTGCTGTACTTGTAGCGGCTTCGGACATCTTCGACCGTTTTCTTTTGGGCTTTGCTATCTTCGAGCTTTTTGTAGTTCGCGTAGATCGTGCCGAGGCTGGAATCGGGCGGATAGTTCAGTGCGAAGCCGTCGGCGAGGACGGGCAGCGGCGCCGAAATCCCCTGCTCCGGGCGGAGGAAGTAAGGCTTATAGCCTTCTTCCTTCACGAATGGGGCGTCATAGCGCGTGAAGCGGCTGAAGAATCGCTCTTGGTGATCGCGTGGTTCCCAGAGGCTTTCGTACTTTTCTTTGGTCAAGTTGGCGGGTAATCCCTCGGGCGGGACGGTTAGCCGTTCGACGACCAAGCCGACGAAGGCCGGGGAGACGTCGGTATCGACCGCGGCGGTGCCGACGGCACCGGATCCGGAACCGAAGGCACCGGATCCGACTGGCGGTGTTCCAGGAAGGCCTTGGGGCGGTACCGCGCCGGTGCCGGGAGCGACCGCACCGGAACGAGCCGCGATGGTCGCCGGGCTCGATTCTTGGCGGGCTTCCCAAATGCTACGGAGTCGCAGGGCTTGTTTGATCTCTTCGAGCTGTTCCCGCAACGGGAACGACATTTGAATCACCGCCATGCGGATCGGGTAGACGGCCACGGCCGGCGGCAGGCTGAGTTTGGTCGCTTCCTCGATCGACATGTACGAGACTTTGGTTTCGGAGCGATTGCCGCCCGTCAAGCCCTCTCCGGAGCCGATGCCGATCGGCGGGCGACCGGCCCCCGATCCCATCGGAGGCCCCATGGGTCCGGCACCGGGGCCCATAGGGCCGTCACCGGGGCCCATCGGTCCGGCACCCGTCCCAGTGGGCGCCGGTTTGGGCCGGGTCGGGCCGGTAACCGATTTCGAGCCCGGCTTCTTGATGCCTTTGTAGAAGTCATTGATTGCGGGCAAGTCGGCCGGCTTCGTGATGGCGCTGGTCAAGACGCCGACGCGGATCGCTTCGATTTCGCCGGTTTCTTTATTGAACGTGAACTTGCGGTCGTAGGCCTTGTACGACGCGGCGAAATAATTGATCTGGGATTCCACCGGCGTGAGGACGCGCGGTTGGTCGCGGCGCTGACTCGGCAGTTCGATCGGTTCGAACGGCTTACTGAGATGGCGGTAATCGCTGGCCGCGAGCATCGTGAAATCGTTGCTGGTCTGACTCGGCAGGGCGAACTTGGGCAGGGCGAACTCGGGCTTGCCATCTTTGTTGTTGATCTTGGCTTGCAAGGCGTTCGATTTGCCGTCGATGCCTTTGACTAGGGCCTCCGTGTTGTCCGCGCCGGCGGCGCCGACGACGCCCCAGACGACGAACAGCCCGAACAGGCCGAGGGCCCCGATGAGGGCGAATTTTTCGCCCTTCTGGAGCAGCAAATCTTTGAATCCGGCTTTGGCGGCCATGGCGACCTTCCTCCGGGAGCATCCCCCGCACGGCGGGGGTTGAGTGTTCGAATCGTACGGTATGGTAACGCTTATTTCGCCGGGCCCGTTGGCGGAACGCCCGGATTATTCGGCAATTCGACTTTCGGCATCGGATCCATCGGCTTCGGCTCTTCGGTCATCGGTTCCATCGGTTTATTGGGATCGATCGACTTCGGCGTGGCCTTCTCGTAGATCGATACGATCCCGTACACGGCCAACTCGACGAGGCCGGCCGTCACCTGCGATTGCGGCAAAGCGCCCGTGGAACCACCGGCGGCCGGGGGCGAAAAGCCGGGGAACATCGGAGCCGGGGCGCCGCGGCGGTCGGGATCTTCATCGTCGCCGCCCGGACGGAATCCGCCGGGGGGGCCGGCGGCCGCGTTCGAACTGACGGCCAAGGGATCGCGGAAGCGCTGCCATTGGGTCTGCGTGATTTGGATCCGCAACGGCGAATTGCCGATGGCGATGAGCACGTCGTTGACGTAGGCTTGATCCACCACGAGCCCGAGGGCCACCGGCATCCGCCGGACTTGTTCGGTGCGTTCGATGTAGCGTTTCTTGTTGCCGAGCAGAACCTGTTCGGCAGTACCGGACTTGGAGCCCGCACGTCCCGTGGCCGCACCGGGGAAGCCCGGGCGTTCATCCGCTTCGTCGCCCCGCTGGGGTGCGCCCAGCGGGGGTACCGCAGCGGGATCGGCTCCAGTGGCCGGCGCGGCCTCTTCGGGTAAGAAACTCGGCATCTTCAATTCCGCGGCGCTGCGTTTGGAATCGAGGTAGCCGAGTTCGAGCCGGCGGACGAGCCGGACGGGCGCGGTGATTTCGTCGAGGATTTGTTCGATCTTGTAGATTTCGGCCGGTTCGGTGGCGACCTTGTGGATCTCGGGCACGACCTTGGGGGCGAGCTCCGCGGAGCCTTTCACGAGCTCGCCGCCGATCCGATACTCGAAGGGTTGCGTGGTGCTGAGTTTCGGGTCTTCGAACCAGACGTTGAGCCGCATGGTTTTGTTCAGCCCGAGCATCTGCAAGCGGTCGGTCTTGTTTTTCAGCTTCGATTTCAACACGCGGTCGGGGCCTTCGGTCGCTACTTCGATGTCGATTTCCCAGGTGCGGTTTTGGAACTTCCGCTTGAGGGGCGTGTCGGCCCCGGCGGGCTTGACGAGTTCGAATTTAGCCGCGGTCGCGTTCACTTCTCCGATCGGTTTCAGGAGCGCTCGTTGAATCCAGAAATCTTCGAGGGCGAGCCAGAATAGATTCGAATCGGGCCGACCGGTGCCCCAGTTATTGACGTGGCGCAGAACGGTCGTCCAGCCCGCGCCTGCGAAGCGGGTCGGTAGCACCGAAGCGGCTAAGCGGTTGTAAGACTCGAGATAGTTCGCCGAGTTCGTGAACTTCGACATTTCGTCGTTGAGGACCACAAACTGGGTGTCCGCTTCCTTGGCCGCGTCGATGTTATCAACGGCTTTCGCGCCGAAGCGGAGATCGAGCTTTTCGAGGTCCTTGAGGAGTTTATCGCGGCCGGCGTCGGGCCATGCGAAAACGCCCTCTTTTTTCTGGCGCTCGTAGTTGTCGCCCCAGAGTTGGCCGCGCCGCTCTTCGAGCGTATCTTTCTGTTTGCCGAGTTCGACCAGCAAGCCCGTGCCGCCGGCCTTGGCGGCGCCGACTTCGTCCGCGGACTTCTTGTAGTTGGCGTTCTGCACGGCGATGGCGTCGCCGGGGCCGGACATCATCATGATGACCAACAAGCCGACGAGCAGCGGCACGGCGCCGAACAGGAGCCAGAAGTGGTGCTTTTTCAGGGCGTCGCTTTTCATATCGGTGATCCGCCGGCGTGGTGTGGGAAACTCGGAACCGGGGGTGCTACTTGGTGACCGGTGCCTGCGCGGCATCGGTCGACGGCTCGCGCCAGATCATGTACACGATGAACTCGGTCGGGTATTTGGTCTTCGGGCCGGCCACGGCGGGTTGAGCGCCGGGCTGCGGGGCCGGGGCCGGGGCCGGGAAACCGGGCGTGCCCATGGGTGGCCCCAATCCGCTGCCGCCCGGAAAGGCCCCGCCCGGGGAACCTTCGCCCGAGAAGAAGTTGGCGTTGTTGGCCGATTTGCCGAGGATGCCGACCCATTTCGCCGCGGCGGCATTCTGGCCTTCGCCAACACCGAGATTGGGTCCCCCGATGTTGGGCGGGGGCCCGTTGGCGCTGGAGCCGCCGTCGGTGTTACCACCTGTCGCTGCGGGGGCGGCTTTCGGGGCCAGCAGGAAGTCGAGTTGCGACGATGGAATGTACTGAAAGCTCGAGGCACCGGCGCCGCTCGCCACGGCTTCGCGCTTGGGATCTTTGGCGTGCGACAGAGCCAAGAACGCGTGGCTGATGCGGCCCTTGACCGGGTCAGGCAACGCCTCGGCTTGCAGCGACGTCGCGACTTTCTTTTCCGTCGGGTCGGTGACTTTGGCGAAGTGCTCGGAGCGCTTGAGGTTGCCCACCAAGCACTTGCGCAGGAAGTTCGTGGCGTCGCGGTTGTAGGTGTAGCCGCGGATCTCGATGATCCACGCGGGGCCTTCGGGGGCTTTGGGCGTTTCTTTGAATTTGGAGGTCGCGTCTTCGACCGGGATTTTCTCGGCCCCCGGCGGGAAATCGAGCAAGATCGGCAGGCCCGAGATTTTGTCCGCCCATGCCTGCGCATTCGTGAGGAAAGTCTGGACGTTGTCGCTGTATCTGCAATCGACGGCTTCGATGTTCACCGTCGGCAGGTCTTCGGATTTGTCGTCGTCGTAGAGTTTCGTCAGCGGGACGCCCGAGGCGATGCGGTCGTAGTGCTTGGCGATGGCGAGCTGCTGTTTCGCCGTTTTCCAGTAGGGCAGTTGATCCGGGAGATCGAGGTTGCCCTTGACGATTTCTTTGTCCGTGCCCTTTTCGAGGACGCCGGGCACGGGCAGTGACGCCGAGATCAATTCCAGAACCCGAGTCCAGTTCAGGCGTTCGTCGTTCCCGGAGACGATGGCTTTGACGTCGCCGATGGCGGCGGTCCGTTCGCCTTCTTTCTTCGTCCGTTCGCCTTCTTGCGTCTTGGCCGCTTTTACGGCGGATTCCGCTTTGCCAATGGCCGTGGCGATCCTCTTGTCCGACACGGCTTGGTACTGCGTGCCGTAGCCGAACGCGACGGCGCCAGTGCCGAGCAACAGCGCGGCGGCGGCGGCGGCGGCCCACGGCTTCTTGGCGCGGATCAACCGGTCGGTGCGGATTTCACTCGGCAGCAGATTCGTCTGCAATCGGCCCAATCCGGTCGCTTGCAGGGCCAAGCCGTAGGCGACGGGGAAGGTCAGAATGTTGTCGGTGAAGTTCGGATCGTTCAACACTTGGTCGCCCGAAAGCCGCTCCATCTTGGAGGGTTTGCGGACTTCGAGGGCCAGCTTTTCCGACAAATACTTTTGCAAACCGGGGAGTTTGAAGGCACTGCCGAGGCCGACGAGGTAGGCGACGTGGGCATCGCGGTGGGTGTTGGTGAAGTAGCCGAGGGAGCGCTGGACTTCGCCGACGAAGTCGGTGAGCACGGGCCGCAAGGCCTTCAAAATCTGGGCGAGTTCGGGCGACTTGGCCGCGTTGCGCTTCAGGTGCTCGGCCTTGGCGAAGGTCAGCTTCAACTCCTTCGTGAGCGCCCGCGTGAAGTTGTTTCCGCCCAGTGGCACGGGCCGCTGCCAGATGATCTTGCCGCCATCGGTGATGATGAGGTTCGAGTTCTCGGTGCCGATGTCGAGGATCACGGCGCAGCGCTTCTTGCCGCGTGGCGTGTCGTCATTCGTTTCGGGGGCTGCGGTGGGGTCGATGCCATCGACGCCCCCGCGCTTGAGGATTTCGTAGGTGGCGTAGTTGCACAAGGCCAGCGGGGCCATTTGGACGATGTGGACTTCGGCCTTCACCGACTGGTAGTGCCCGAGGTGGCGGTTGATGATGTCGCGCTTCATGGCGAAGAGGCCGATTTCGGTCTCCATGGCGAAGCCGCCGATGTTTTCGCCGCCGCCGACTTTCTGGAAGTCCCAGACGACTTCTTCGAGCGGGAAGGGGATCTGCTGCTTCGCTTCGAACTTCACGATGTCCGAAATCTTCTTTTCTTCGACCGGTGGCAGTTTTACGAATCGGGCCAGACCCGATTGCCCGGCGACGCTGATGGCGACGGTGTCGTGCTTCACCGGATTACGCGAGAGGAATTTCTCGAGCGCTTCGCGCGTGAGGGCATCCGGGTCGGCGTCGGGCTGCGAGAGGATCTTCGGGTGCTCGATGTAGTCGAAGGCCGTGGCGATCGGTTTGCCATCGACGAGTTCCAGCCGCAGGGCCTTGAGGGCACATTGGCCGATGTCGATGCCCCAATATCCGGTGATCTTGGCCATGGTGTCTGTCCGTGTGTGCGCGTTCCAACTCAAACGATATGGTTCATCCCGTGATAAAGTATCACGTCCCCAGAAAGGGTGTCAATGATGAGAACGGGATGTGACAAGAAATGTTGGTAACAATCCGCCCAATCCGTGGGATCGGGGAAGTCAGCGATTGGCGAGCTGTTCTTGAATCGCCAGCCAGAATTGCTTTTGCAGTTCGGAGTCGGTCGCGTCTTGCAACCCGAGTGCCCCGGCCCGGATGCGGGCGACCTCGTCGTTGAGCATTTCCACTTTGCGGAACTGGAGATACCACAGGCTGCCGGCCCGCGCGCCGTCCAGATCGTAGACGAACAGCGGTTTCGATGTCGCATCCTTCAGCTGTTCGGCGAAGGTCTTGCACGCGTCACCCAGCGTTTGCGGCGACACCGACAACGCCACGAATTTCAGCCCGCGTTTCTCGACAGTTTCCTTGGCCGCGGAAACGTCCGCGTCCGGACCATGAATGTAGAGAACCGTTTTGAAACCCTTCGCTTTCAGAGCGTCTAAACCTTCCAGGGTCGGCTTTTTGCCACTGGCGACGTTGTCTTGGCCCGGTACCGCCGCGAAAGCTTCGATGCCAGCCGGTGGCAAATCGGATTTCGCCGGCTCGGCGAGTATCGGGTCGCCCAAGATGCCCGAGGTTTCCGATTTAGCCGGTGCGGTCTTCAGAGGATCTTGAAGCAACGGATCGGGCAACAACAACGTGCGGTTGGGTGCCGGCACCGTCAGTACGGGATCGCTGGGGACACTGCTCGGCGGCAAGTCGACGGGGAGCTTTTCGGAACTGCGTTTGGGCGGCGGCAGGGTCGCGGTCGGATCGAATTCGATCCGTTCGCTGCGGCCCGGAGTCACGGGTAACGGCGTGGCCGGGATGGTTTCTCCGCGCGGCGGGATCACGCCTGGGGGAATGGCCCGATCCCGGTCGGTGCCCGTATCGCGACGGCGACCGTCGGCGCGGTCGTCGAACCGATCGCGGATCCGTTCGCACAGCGGCTTGCGGTCGTCGCAGCTCGTCCGGCAATGCCGGCAACCGCCGGCCAACAAACCGAGCAGTGCGAACAACGCGAGCGAAAGACGGAACACGGTCGATCCCCGAGATTGTAACCTTTACAAGGCTAATCTACGCGACGGTTCCGCGATCCCCAGAAAAATCAGGGCATTCCGGCAAAAACACCCGATGATTCTCATCGGGTGTGCCGGTTGTGCAGCCAATAACGCGGGAATTACGCGGCTTGGGCCGCTTGCAACGGGAGAATGACGGCGTCCGGTTCGTCCGGCGAACTCAGATTCGCCGTGAGGATCGACTGGGCCATCCGGGCGATTTCGCCCCGCAAGCGGCGGGCGTCCTCTTCGGTCCGGAAGCGGAGGTGCGTTTCCAATTCGGCTTCGCTGGTGACTTCGTACAACTTGCGCTCCGCATCCAACCGCTCGCGGTCGAGGGCCGTACGCTCTTGGCTTTCGGTACGTTGGCGTTCGAGAAAGTCGGCCGTCTCCCCTTGGAGCCGGCGGTTGCGTTCGTCCAAAGCCTGCTCTTCGCGGCGGAGGCGATCATCGAGCCGGGCGAGGCGCTTCTCCTCGCGGCGGAAATGGGCCATCCAGCGCTTCTCGAGAACCCGCACCCGCCGGGTGGTGCCTTGGGCATCGCCGGTCTGGGCCAAGTCCCGCGCCGCGACCTCGCCGAGTTGCCGGGTGAGTTCGGCGTGTACCCCGCGCGCTTCCGCAGTCGCTCGGGCGTGTTCTTCGCGCGCCGATGCCAATCGATCCAACTCGGCGTGGAGGAACCCGGTTTCGCGATCCCGCAGGCTCGCCCACGACGCCGCCGTGAGGCCGAGGGCTTGTTCCCAGCGATCCATCTGCTCTTGCTTCGCCCGGAGTTGATCTTCGAGTCGATCCGCCTCGGACTGCACGCTGAGTTCCTTGGCCGCGAGGGCGACGTGCCAGTTTTCGAGCTTAAACCGGAGCTCGGCGAGGGTGTGATCCTCGTTCCGCCGGCGGCGCTCGGCCGAATAGACATCGCGTTCGCGCTCGTCGAGCGATTGCTCCCCGGAGCGGACGCCCAGCGCGAGGGAGTGCAGTTCGTCCACCGTCTGCGTCTCGGCCGTCAGCCAGAGGTTTCGCGCCGCTGCGAGAGCCGCGATCTGCTCGGCGAGAATCGCCCGCTGATCGGCCAACTCGGCCGCTTGGGTTTCGAGTTCGCTCCGCAGGTTGGCTTGCGCCTGCCGTTCGCGGCCGAGTTCCTGCTCGCGCTCTTGCAGTTCACTCAGCAGGCTGTTGGCCTGATTGGCGACACTGCGCGGAACCCGATCCACCGCCAACGACACTGCGGCCTGCGCGAACGAATCGACGCGTTCCCCGTCGGCGAGCTTGCGATCCCGCTTCGCGTCGAGTTGGTCGATCGCTTGGCGCAAATGCGTCGCCCGGGCTTCCAACCCCGCGATCTCGGCGATCAGCGCCGGTTGCCGGCCGTCCAGGTTCGGGCGGTTCGATTCGAACAGCTTCTGTTGTTCGTGGAACATCTTCGTCCGAAGTTCGAGTGCATCCCGCTGGCGGGCCAGCCAATCTTCCGACTCCCGCCGATCCGCGATGGTACGCCGCTGCCCTTCGGCCAAGAGTTCCCACGCCGCTTGCACGCGGGCTTTGTCGTCGTTCAACCGCTCGGCCCGAGCGTCGAGTTCGTTCCGTCGGCGCTCGGCGAATTCCCGGAATTGATCTTGCGAGCGTTCGAGATCGAGCCGCTCTTGGCCCGCGGAAGATCGCTCCGCGGCCCATTTCGCTTTCAGCCGGTTCAAGCAACGCCGGTAAATCGCTCGGATGCGTTCCCGCTCCACGGCGACGGCTCGTTCGTCGGCCTTCAGACGCAGTTCCGCTTTCTCGAACTTCACAACTTTGCGGTCGATTTCGACGCCGGCCCGCTGTTTGTCGATGCGGAATTGTTCGCGGGCGATGTGCACTTGATCGAGCAGAGCCGCGGCGCTCGCCACGCTTTCGGGTTCGACGGCGACGTTCCATATCAGGCGGAAGCGGTGCAGACCGATGCGGATCTCTTGCCCGTCGGCCAATAGCGCCGCGGCAGTCGGCCGATCGCCCAAGAAGGTAGCGTCGGGGTTCCACGAACGCAGGGCCAACCCGGCCGGTGTGAGCGACAGGGCACAATGCAACTCGGCGACCCCGGCCGCGGGCAATCGCACATCGCACTGGTCGCCGGAGCCGATCAGCGTGATCGGTAAAGTCAGCGGCCAGACGGCTCCGTCCCCGACGCGGACGAGTTCCCCGACAGATGGCGTTCGTTCCTCACCGCGCATGGCATACCCCCGAGCTTCGTAAGTCCCCGCCTGCCTTATGCCGAAGTTTCAGAAATACGCAAGGGGAAGTGGCGACTGGGCTTCATTCCAAGGTGTTGCCCCTGTCAGGATTCATGGATTTTCGCATTCATCACCCATGTTCGGATGGCTTCCGCGAAGGCGGCCGGTTGTTCCAAGTTCGCCAAGTGCCCGGCGCCGGGGATCGTCACCAGCGTGCCCTGCGGTAATTCCGCCATCATCGCTTCGGCCAGCGCTGGCGGGGTGATGGCGTCGTGCTCTCCGACGATCACGAGCGTCGGGAATTTGAACGCCTTCATCGCCGCCGTCGAATCGGGGCGGTCCCGCAACGCTACGAGTGCGGCGACGACACCTTCAACGGATTGTTTCGATGCCAACTCTTTCACGCGCGCGACCTCGCTCGGCGAGTTCGTCGCCAGCAGCTTCGGCAGCATCTTTTCGATGAGCACCGCAGCGGAATTCGCTTTCACGAAGTCGATGGTTTCGTTGCGGGTCGCTCGCGCCTCCGGCGTGTCGGCATCGGCACGGGTGTCGGCGAGAATCAGGCCGCGCAGTCGCTCGGGGAATCGCTTGGCGAAGGCCAAGGCGATGTAGCCCCCCATCGACAATCCGCCGAGGATCACCTTGTCGCGGATGCCGAGGGAATCGAGCCACGCGGCCAATTCGACCGCCATGCTGTCCATTGTCCAGCCGCCGGCGGGCACCGGTGAGTCGCCGAAGCCGAACACGTCGGGCGTCAGTACCCGGAATCGATCCGCGAGAGCTTCGACTTGGCTCTGCCACATTCCCCGGTCGAGTGGGAATGCGTGGATGAGAACGAGAGTCTCCATCATCGGCTCCTGTTGATTGCGGCAGCCCCATAATTCTACAATCATCGGTAATTCTACTCCGGAGCCTCGTCCATGCCCAGCATCGCCATCGTCTACTACTCGGCGCAAGGCCATACGCACCAAGTCGCAGAAGCCGTCGCGGCCGGGGCGCAGGGCGTCGCGGAAACGACCGTCAGCTTGATCCGGCTCCAAGATGCCGACATCCAAAACGGCCGCTGGAAGAACGACGCCGCGATGACCACACTGAATGCGGCGGACTGCATCATCTTCGGCACGCCCACGTACATGGGCGGGTACAGCGCGCAGATGAAAGCGTTCATCGACGCCTGCGGCGGGGTCTGGTACGGGCAGGGCTGGAAGGACAAACTCGCGGCCGGTTTCACCCACAGCCAAGGGCTCAGCGGCGACAAGCTGAACACGTTGACCGGGCTGATGATCAATGCGATGCAGCACGGCATGGTTTGGGTCGGCACCGGCCTCATGCCCGAAGGGGACAAACCGGAGAACGTGAATCGCATCAGCAGCTACTCCGGCCTGATGGCCCAAACCTTCGGCAGCGACCACATCGGTGAGGGGGACAAGAAGACGGCCGGGCTGTTCGGTCAACGCGTCGCGGAAACCGCTGCCCGCTGGGCCAAGGCGAAGTAAGCCCGTTGTTTCACCGCATCCGGTTCGGTATCGTCTTCATTCTCCCCCACCGCAGACGGACGACGATGCCGGCGCTCGACCACGCCCCTTTGCCGGAAGAGCCGCGCGACCCCGCCACCGAGCGCCGCAATGCCCGCGTCGGCCTGAAGCTGTTCTGGGTCTACCTCGCCCTCTACGGCGGCTATGTGCTCGTGAACGCCTTCGCACCGAGTCTCATGGACACGGTTCTGCCGGGCGGTTTGAATGTCGCCGTCGTCAGCGGCTTCGTGCTCATCGTCGGGGCGTTCGTCCTCGCGCTGTTGTACGCCCGCCTCTGCCGGAAGCCGCACGGGGAATCGCCGTGATCCCCGACCCCTCGACGCTCGCCATCGCCGTATTCCTGTCGTTCGTGCTCTTCACGCTCGGCCTCAGCTTCTACCTCGGCCGCAAAACGCGCAGCGCCGCCAGCTACTACACCGCCGGCGGCGGCGTACCGTGGTTCGTCAATGGCGTCGCCTTCGCCGGCGATTATCTCTCGGCCGCGTCGTTCCTCGGCATCTGCGGGATGATCGCCTTCTACGGCTACGACGGCTTCCTCTACTCCATCGGCTTCCTCGGCGGCTGGGTCGTAGCGCTGTTGGTGATCGCGGAACCGCTCAAGCGCCTCGGCAAATACACCTTCGCCGATGCCCTCGACAAAGCCTTCAACAGCCGGGGGATCAAGCTCACCGCCGCGATCAGTACGCTCGTCGTCAGCGTCTTCTACCTGATTCCGCAGATGGTCGGCGCCGGCGTGCTCATCCGCCCGCTGCTCGGCTTCCCGCACTGGGCCGGGGTCTGCATCGTCGGGGCCGTCGTGACGTTGATCGTCGCTACGGCGGGCATGGCGAGCACGACATGGGTGCAGTTCATCAAAGGCGGGCTGCTCGTACTGTTTGCGGGCGGGTTGACGGTGATGATTCTCCAGCGCGGGTTGAAGGCCGACGCCAGCGCCGAGAGCCTGCAACCGCAGACGGTGACGATCAAACCCGACGGCACGAAGTTGGTGAATGGACTCCCGCAAGGGAAAGGCGATGGGCAAGCCGACTTGCGGCCCGTCGGGCACGTCTCGAAGTTGCCGGACGGCCAATCGGAAACCGGGCCGATGAACCCCGTCGAATTCTTGGGCACGCTCCGCGACAGCGAAGTCGTCCTTTGGACATCGAAGACGACCATCGCCGAAGATGGAACCAAGACGACGACCTACAGCCCGAAGCCGACGAGCGGCGCCGATGTGCTACGACCCGGCAACAGCCCCACGTTCAAAGGCATCCAGGGTGACTCCATCCCAGCGAAGCTCAACTTCGTTTCGCTGATGCTCGCCCTCTTCTGCGGCACCGCGAGCCTGCCGCACATCCTCATCCGCTATTACACCGTGAAGGACGCCGCCGCGGCGCGGAAGAGCACGGTCGTCGGGATCGCCACCATCGGCGGCTTCTACATCCTCACATTATTTTTGGGCCTCGGGGCCATGACCGGCGGAAACTTGGACGTGACAAACTCGAATATGGCCGCACCGCTGCTCGCCAAGAGCTTCGGCACTTGGCCGTTCGCGCTGATCTCGGCCGTGGCGTTCACCACCGTGCTCGGCACCGTCAGCGGGTTGATCGTCGCGGCGAGCGGGGCCATCGTCCACGATCTGCTCGGCGGTACGCTAAAAATGTCCCTCACCGATTCCGCGAAAGTGCGCATCGGCAAGCTCTCGTCCGTCGGCGTCGGCTTGATCGCGGTCGCCCTCGGCATCGTCTTCGAAAAGATGAATGTGAACTTCTTGGTGGGCTGGGCGTTCAGCGTCGCGGCCTCG
>Ga0105049_10004351_pt1 | contig 16616 bp, 8 predicted proteins | sample MAT06_FD_78087 | JGI IMG/M metagenome (GOLD analysis project Ga0105049, IMG submission 78087) | Freshwater microbial communities from Lake Fryxell liftoff mats and glacier meltwater in Antarctica - MAT-06 | ecosystem: Environmental > Aquatic > Freshwater > Ice > Liftoff microbial mat | place... | reverse complement strand
CGACGGCCACCAGCCCTACGCCTAGCGAGTTGCACCCATAGTCGTCCCAGGCGCACGTTCTGTGCAGAAACGGGATGGCCTGGAGTGCCTCGTCAACGCCCGCGTACGCCGCAGCGACCAAGGCCGATAATGTAATATTACGGGTGGAGAGCGCGTCGCCGAAGAATCCGCTGGCGATGATTAGCGCGGTCCATAAACCGAAGACGCAGAGGTGGGCCCAGAGGTCGGGGCGATGAATGGGGAGGGATATATTCAGACGCGGCCAGTGCGTCAACGTAAATATAATAGTTGCGTAGGTAAAGAAGAGAAAACGCACCTTTGAAGTAATATGAGTGCGTGCGAGGAATGCTCGCATTGCCACGAGATGACCCTTGCCCTGCCTCGGACCACTCACCGAGCGGCCCTTCCCGGCGGAGAGCTGGAGGGAATCACGGAGGACGGCTGCGGAGTTACGATCACCTGTGGAACTCCCTTCTCAGCGGCTCGTTTGGCCAGCATGGAATCCCAGTCGCGCAGTAAAGCAGCACCCAGCGCGGCGTAGTCGGCGGCGCCGGGCGCATCGGGAGCGTAGTCAAAGATCGTCTGCCCGAAACTCGGGCTTTCGGCGAGCTTAATATTTCGACGGATCGCGGGGCGCAAGACTCTGGCGAATTTCCACGGCGTCTCCTGCCCTCGTGCCTCCTCGAAAAAAGCTTCCATATCTGCCACTACTTCCTTGGTGTGGGCCGATGAAGTATCGTGCATGCACAGGACCACGCCGGTGACACGCAGGCGGGGGTTTGCCGCTGCGGCGATCATGCCCACGGTTTCCAATAGTTTGCTTACACCTTGCAGGGCGAGGAAGTGAGCCTGCATGGGGATGAGCACCTCGCGAGCCGCGGTGAGCGCGTTCACTGTAAGTAGACCAAGCGAGGGCGGGCAATCGATGAACACAAACTCGAACCGATCGCCCATCGAGGCCAGCGCGTTCTCAAGGCGCTTGGTACGGTGGGGGACGCTCGCGAGTTCGGACTCCGCCGCGGCCAGGTCGGTCGTGCTCGGAAGTAAATATAAGTTATCGCCCACGCGTTTGACGGCGTCTGTGGCGGGGAGCGAGTCATCGAGAAGCACGTCGTACACTGTTCGTTCGATGTTGTTTGGATCGAGCCCTAGATGAAGCGATGCGTGAGCCTGGGGATCAAGATCGACCACCAAGGTTGAGCGGCCCGCCCTAGCGAGCGACGCGGCGAGATTGACCGTGGTCGTGGTCTTTCCCACGCCGCCCTTTTGATTCATGAGCGCGATGGTGCGGGTCGGGCGTGGTGGTGCTGTTGCCATTTGTTATGAACTATATCGTTTGTGCGCAGGGAGATTGCGGCTGGGCCGCCAAATCCGAGAGTCGTAATCAAGGGCGAGTAAAACCGGAGCGGTGGGCGGTAGACGGCCGGATAATCTTGAGGCGAGAGGCCAGCCTTGGTGGGGCGAAGTCTATTTGATTCCGGGAGTAGGTGCCGGGCTTGTTATTGGCGCGGCTGGCTCGCCAGTAATTGCTGTGGCGGGGGGAAGGGGACCGGAGCCGCTGGCCTTGCTGTCGTACGCGGCGGCCTGAGCTTCTATGCTCTTTTTGCGAGCTACCTTGATGGCGGTTACACCGATGAACGAGGCGACGAAGAGGGCAAGAACATAAATGAATCTGGCGCGGAGCAAGGTAATTCCTGCACCCAGTGCCGCGAAGCTGGCGGCGATGGCATAGAGGGCGAGCACCGCGCCTTTCACGCCGAGCGCTCGCTTGAGCATGTGGTGCAGGTGCTGATCGTCTGCGGAGGAGATGCTTTTGCCCTCCATCTTTCGTCGGACAATGGCCAGGCTAGTATCGATGATCGGCACGGCGTAGATAATGACACCGGCGAGCACGAGGAAGGTCTTGCCCGTATCGCCTAATGTTAATATAATCGCGCAGGTGCAAAAACCCATCATTAGACTTCCGGCGTCGCCCAGGAAGATAGTCGCCGGATTGAAGTTATGTGGTAAGAAGCCAAGGCACGCGCCCAGAAGCGCAAGACAGAGAACGATGCGCTGAGCATCGCGCGGACCGTCGTCAACGAGTGCCAGGCCGAGCGAGACTACCAGAAGCCCGATCGCCGCGATGGCGGTGGTGCCGGTGAGAAGTCCGTCCAGCCCGTCGATGAGGTTGCTGGCGTTGCACAACCCCAGTACTGAAATTCCGATGATCGCCGTTCCGATCCAGTAAATAAAGTCGATGGGGATGTGGTCGATCCCGGCGATGGGGATTGGTAGCGGAATGCTTACCATCAGCGTTTCGTAGTTGCCCGTGAGCGTGGTAATCGGCACGCCGAGCATTCGTGCGATCGGAAGCATGAACCCTTGTGCGAGCTTCACGCCAACGTTATCAATCGCGAGCGCGGCCGCCGCGATCAACTGCCCGCCCACTTTCACCCTGGGGCTGATGTGGGCGATATCGTCGATGACGCCCACGAGAACGATAACCGTCAGGCCCAAGAGGATCGAGATGGGGACTCCGATTGGAGAGCCAAAGTCGTCAAGATGAGCCGAGTTGGTGATGGTGTGCCAGGAGATGAGTCCAGGGAATCGCTGGGCGAGATAACTAAAGAGCACCCCGGCCAGTATTCCCAGGTAAACCGCTACACCACCGAGGTAAGCGATGGGCATCCGGTGAACCTTACGAGTTTCACTGGGTCTATCGATCACGCCGTGCCGCACGGCCATCCTCCGCATCAGGGGCGTTGCCACCAAACTGATGAGGAATGCAACTACCAAGACGCCGATGTAACCTTCAAAGATAGCCAAGCGGCCCACTTCGTGCAGTTCGGGCTCGGCAATCAAGGGGGTTACACTTTCGATCCGTGCCGCGGAGCCTACCGGAGGGGCGGTCACTGGAAGCGCGCGGTTGAGCGTGTCAAGGACGTCCGACGGAGTTTGCAGGAGGGCGAAAAACATAAGTTTTAATCTTGGAAGTACCGGTTATGATGGCAGTTCGCGCTCTCTAGTTGCCAAACCCTCGAAATTTTGGACAACGGGATTGCTAGATCCCTCATCTGCGCCAGCCCCCATCTGTGGGAGCGCATCGTTGCCCTGCTGCCAATCCACGCCTGAGAGTTTTCCCGCGATGATCCATGCTGCGGTATCGGCGATGGTCTGGTCCAAGCTCCACTGCGGGGAGAATGAAACAGCGGCGCGCAGTCTGCTGGTATCGGGCCGGCGGTGGGCGAGGTCCTCAAATCCGGGGCCGTAGACCGCCGCGTGGGGAAGATACTCGATTGCGCCCGCGCTTTGCGTGATCCGGAGTACCGCCCTAGCCAGGTCGGATATCGTAATTGATTGTTCGCTTCCGATATTAAATATCTGTCCTAGCGCGGGGGTGTGACCCAGTAGAACCGGGAGAATACCGGAGACATCACGCACATCGCAGAAGCAGCGAGTTTGCTTACCATCGCCGTATACCGCAACGGCCTGGCCGTTAAGCGCGGCGGCGATGAGGCGGGGGAGGACCATGCCGTAATCGCCTACCTGCCCGGGCCCCACGGTATTGAAAAAGCGTGCCACGACGACCGGGAGTTGGCGCTGGGAGGCGTAGGCGAGAGCCAGGTGCTCATCGACTGCTTTGCTCATCGCGTACGACCATCTCGCGACGGTAGTGGGGCCGTATACCACATCGTCATCCTCTCGGAAGGGCAGTGAGGTTGACTTACCATACACCTCGCTGCTGCTGGCCACGAGCACACGCGGAGGATTGCGGAGCTGGCTAAGTGCCGCGAGCAGAGCGGCGGTTTGTGTTATGTTAGTTTCGATCGACTCGATGGGCTTTCCGACGATAAGCCCTACGCCTACCGCAGCGGCGAGGTGATAAACCTCATGGAGGCCGTCGCTGAGCGCGGCCGCGTGCGATAAGAGGGCCGTGCTTACGTCCGCGACGATCATAGTGAGCCGCGGGTGAAACGCGGGGAGGTTGACGGCCCGGCCGGTAGAAAGGTTATCAATTACGATTACCTGGTCGCCTCGTTGCAGCAGTTTGAACACCAGGTGCGAGCCGATAAACCCCGCCCCCCCCGTGACCAACACGCGACGGCCCGACGCGGCGGGGAGCGCCTCGCGAACCGAATGGGCCTGAGGAACGGCGGGATTGGCGGGAGAGTCAATCATTACTATTCAAGTGGAACGCCCGCCTTTGGGCGGTGAGGAAGGCAACTGGGGTTGGCCCCAAGCGGCGTGAACGCCCGGAGGCCTTAAACCGCCGAAGGCCGCCAGCACCCGGCGGTTACAAGCTTAAGTAGGTCCGAACTGCTGAGAACGAACCGGAGCCGGACATCCCAAGTCATAAACATAAGCGTAGAATTGCGGTGGGCGAGCGCACGCCAACAACTTATGACTATTCCAGAACCCGGCACGACTGCAATTATGACTTGGCGTAATCCGCTGCCGCCTTGAGATTGCCCCGCATGTACCCGCCGGAGGAGCCCTTCACGCCGTTGACGATGGCGCCAAGGAACTCGCCGCGGGTCTCGCCGAGTTCATTGCGGATACGGGAGACCATACCCCGCTTATCGGACATGGCCCGGACTACGAGGATGCTCGAGTCAACGCGTTGCGCCAACGCCATCGCATCGCCCGCGACAATGGCGGGGGCCACGTCAAGGAATATTACGTCATACGTCGCCTTTGCTTTTGCGAGTAGCTCGCTCATTGCGGGCGCGGCGAGCCGTTCCACAACACGGAGTTCCTTTGAGCCCACGGAAAGCACATCGACGTTGGGCGTGCTGGATTTTTGGATCGCCGCGTCTAGCGTTTTGGTGCCAGCCAGAACGTCCGCAAGCCCGGGAGATTCCTGGACTCCGAAGACGCGCTGCTGCATGGGCCGACGTAAGTTAGCATCGATGACGAGGACGCGCTTGTCTGCGGCGGCCATGGCGAGCGCCATATTAGCAACGACGGACGTCGAGCCCGAGCCTGGCATGCCGCCCAGTATCAAGACCGTTTTATGCCCGGCGTTATCGAGGCGTTTGGCGACGGTTGAACGTAACTGGCGAAAGCTCTCCGCGACTACGCCCTTGGGCCGGTCGCGAAAGGCGGTCTCAGCCGCGCCCTTGCCTTCGGGGTCTTCGCTCGCGTCGGGCACCCAGCCCAGCAGTTTCATGCGGGGCATGAGATTAATATCGCTGGGGCTCTTCACGCGGTTGTCGACGATTTCACGCAGGAAGATCGCCGCGCCCAGTAGACCAATGCCCGCAATGATGCCCACGGGGATCATGAACTTCAACTGTGGGAAGGACATTTCGGAAGGCGGACGTTCCGCCTGATAGACGACCACGCGGTTGGCGTTGGAGAGCTGGCTAAGCGAGATGATTTTCTGAAGATCTTCGGAGGTGGTAGCGCGAGTTTTAAACGCGTTGTCCACCTGTTGCTTAATGTCGGTGACTTCGGTCTGGAGCTGCGTGAGCGAAACCTGGCGACGGCTGGCCTCTTCGCGTGACTGCGTGAGGCCGACCCGCTGGGCTTCGAGGCCGATGATGAGCTTGTTCAGTTCATCGAGCTGCGAGCCAAACAGCTGCTTGAGCAGTCGCTGCTTTTCTTCGTCGAGGCTCTCTGTAGCACCGGCGAGCCTTGCTTCGATCGCCTTGTACTCGCGGTGCTCGCGGCTCTTACCCATGTTAAGCATGCTCTTGAGCTCGTCCTCGTAACGACTTACCCTGCCCTTCAGATCGAGAATGAGGGGATCGCGCTCGACGGCCTGTTGTAACTGATCGTTATAGACATAACCGCTGGGCCTGTCCATTTCCGCGGCCATTGATTCCCGGCTGCTGGTGGCCTGGCGCAACGCCTGTTCAACCTGAAGCAACTGCTCATTGATTTGCTGCAACCGCTGTTGGTTGGCGTCGGCTCGTTCGTCTACCGATTCGAGGCTGTCGGTTTCGATGATGCGCTTGCGGCGGAGCTGCAGTGCCTGGGCGTCATCATCGATTCGCCTCAGCGTGTCGCGGAGTGATTTGGTGCGGGCATCGAGAATTTCCTGACCCTGGCTGGCGAGCATGGCCATGTATTTTTCACGGACCAGCCCGACGATTGCAGTTGAGTCCGGGCGCTGATGGCCCGTGAAGGAAAGCTCAATCAGGGTGGTGCTGGGAAGAGCGCGAGCACTGACATCTTTTTTAAGGAGTCGGAGAGCGCGGACGGAGTCAAAGTTTTCCAAGCCTGATGCAGGGTCTTTGCGCTTAAATCGCTGTGACCATGCCGGGGCCGCCTGCTGCAACTGCGGATCTTCGGCAACTCGTTGAAGCACTGTATCTGAAGTCATGAACCGGATCTGCGTTTGCATGAAGCGGTTCATTTCGATGTCATTGATTCCACCCCCGCCAGAACGGACGATGTCCTCGATCGGGCCGGTCGTTTGGAAGAGGGCAATTGGCTTCCAAAGCGGCCAGAGCTCTTCGAGCGCGTAGTTCAGACCCGTTCCCGCCGCGCCGCCAAACACGCCCGCTAGAACCAGCAACCATTTATGGCGGTTCAGCAGTTTAACTGGATCAATCGAGGAAGCGCCCGCGCCCGCCGGACCGGCCGCTGGCCTAGGGCTAGCACCGCCCGGGAAGGGTGTTGAAGGGATCGTCGCAGTAGTTGTGGGAACCGTACTCATGAGTTCAAAATCCTCTTAATCGAATCAAACGTGGTTCCGTACCGACGAGTGTTCGATTTGCCGCCGTATGCCATACAAAATCTTATCGAATACCAGCCGGCGAGCTGGCGTCTGCCTCGTTACCCGATCTGCTGCGTGTCATTCACCGACTTCTAAACGATTTGCCAAAGACACGAGGGGACTCGCTTGAGTTTATCCGCAACCGCATCTGGCCGATCGTCCCGGCTGAAAGGCCAACGATTTTGGGACACTCTCGCCCAATATCCGCCTTCACCGGAAGACGACTTATCGGCGGCCAAGGGTAGTTCCGGTAAAGCGGCGGCGTCAGTTAGTCTGGTGAAGTTTCGAGGCCGCGTTACTGGGTTTCCATCTTTTTCTTGACGACCTCAAACTCGGCTAGGGACTTTTCGCTGAGTGCTGAGGAGTTGGCGTCGACGGTTCTCTGGGTATCTTTCAGCAGTAGCCGAGCCTCGTCCTTGCGGCCGGAGCAGAGCAGTGCGTCGATCAAATGGTTTGCGTAGTTCACAGTCTGTTGGGGGGTGCTCGAAAGAAGTAGCGCTTTCCGGAAGCCATCGACTGCCTTGTCGCACTGCTTGGCCAAGAGGTAGACCATGCCGTAGCTATCTTGAATATCGGCCACGGCGGGCGTGAGCGATACCGCTTTTTCGATAAGCGGGATGGCATCTTCGGCCTGATTCAGGTGAACAGCCAATCCGTACGCGGCGTTATTCAGCAACTCGACATCGTTGGGAAACTCGCCCAAGCCTTCGCGCATCAGACGGATCGCGGCGGGGTAATCTTGATCTGAGTAGATCGCTGAAGAAATCGAACGAAACAAGAGCTGGCGGATAGAAGCATCCTCGGCCTTGGCGAGCAGATCTCGGCCTTGACCGATGGTGGCGCTGCGGGTTGAGGGATCCTCGAGATTAGCACTGACCCGGAAATAGTTTAACCAATCCTGGCTCTGCTGGGCCGAAGCAAGCTTGGCGGTAGCTTCGAGATACCGAACCAGTTCATCTTTCTTGGGGAGGAGTTTGCGCAGATCGTTGAACCAAGCGAGCATCATGGTGGGCTCGGTGTTCTTCAGTAGGCGGAGGGCATCGCTCGCTGCGGCGTTCGCATCTTCCTTGCGGTTGAGCTTCATGGAGAGTTTGGCCAATGCCATCAAGAAACCTGGGTTGCCTTTAATGCGTTGCTCGCCGACGGAGATGAGCACCTGTTGTGCTTCGGCAGTGTTGGGCGGTACGGAGTTAAGCAGGCTATCAAGATAGCGCTGGACGATGAGGTCCTGCTTATCAAGATCGAACGCCATTTTAAAGAAGCGGGAGGCTTCAACCTGCGACCCCGCGCTTGCGAAGACGGTGCCGATGGTTGCTATGGCTTCAACATCGCGGTTACGTTTAGCAGCGACTTCGGTTGCAATGTCCATCGCGTCATTTACTCTGCCCATCCGGAGGAGATCGGCGAGCAGGCCGAAGAGGAGCTCGTTGTTGTAGGGGGCGAGCTTGACGGCGGAGCGGAGGTCCTTGATGGCCTCGTCAACCTCATTAATTGTGATATTAGCAGCCCCACGCATGCGGTGGGCCTGCCAAAGATTAGGATTAAGCTGGATGGCGCGGTTAAAATCGCTGATCGCATCGCGTGCACTTTTGCTATCGCCCATCAGCGATTGACCACGCTTCAAGAAGACCATCGCGTCGGTGGGGAAGCGGGCGACGGCGACGTCCAGGATATCCTTCTGACCGCGAATGTCGTTGAGCCCTCCCTTAACATCTGCGATGAGCAGAGTTGTGATGGCGTCGGGCTCTTTGCGTTTTTGCAACTCTACGAGTTCGGTGTCGGCGTCTTTGTAGTTTTTAAGCTTCACGAGCGATTCGACCAACCGCTTCTGATAAAGGAAGCCGTCCGTATCCGCGCCAGCGTTAACGATGCGGCGGCAGACCGCAGCGGCGTCTTCGTAGCGCATTTCCTTCATGAGGACTTCGACGATAGCTTTGTCGACCTCGGCGTTCTTGGGGTCTTGCAGCTTCCGGGCCTCCTCAAGAACGATGAGTGCGCTCTGTGTATCGTTGCGCTGCGCGTAGAACTGAGCCTGGATCATGGAGGGGTAAGAGTTGAGCTTATCTTGAGGTGTCGCCGCGATGAAATCGGCGAAGAGTTTGCGAGCGACTTCGCGCTGGCCCTGTTCCCAGTTCCAGCTCGCGTCGAGCGAGAGAATATCTAGTCCGTCGCCGATGGCGCGGGCGCGATCGATCACCGGTCGAGCCTTAGCCCATTCGCGCTCTGAGATGTAGAGCGCGGCGAGGGAGATGAGATTGGCACGATCGTTGGGCGCGGTCTTAGCGATCGCTTCGCGTTTGTCGGTTGCAAAGATTTTGTTGCCGACACTTGATTCCAGCGCTAGCCATGCGGCGGTGAAGGTTGGGTCGCCGCCTGCATACTTTTCGCTTTCGCGTGCAAGCGCGAGTGCTTCCTCTGACCGCCCGATGGCGTTGAGCGAGGCGAGGAGATCGTTGATTGTTCCCACGTCAGTGGGGCGAAGGCTAAGGGCCTGCTGGAAGGAAAGGACCGCAGCGGAGCCAAGCCCGGCAACAGATTCCATGCGACCTTTGAGGCGCCATACCTCGGGCAGCGCGCCGCCCTTAGCCACTGCTTCATTGATCGCGGCGAGCGCCTCTGTAAGTTTGTTCTGCGAAGCGAGGAGGCGGGCTTTAAAGGTGAGCCCTTCGGTATCGTCCATATTGTCTTTGACGGCGATATCTGTCAAGCGCTGTGCCTCGGGCCAATCCTTGGCTTCCATCGCATCGAGGAAGAGGTACTCAACTACGCGCTTATCGCTGGCGTCGATTCCGACGGCGAGGGCCATTTGCGTCTTGGATTCTTCCGCCTTGCCAGCGGTGCGATAGACGTAATAGCGGGCGAGCGCCTTCTCTATGGGGAGGGCTTCCTTGGAATCAATCAGAGCGAGCTGTGCCTGCAGCGGGTCGGTGTTGGCCAAGTTAATTTGCAGGTCTTTGAGGTCGCGGTCTTGGGGGTGAAGAGTGAGAGCCTGCTTTACGATGGCGATCGCCTCGGCGCGATTGTCCTCTCGTGCGAGTGCCTGGCATAAGGCGCGGACGATGCGCGGATCATACTTAAACTCTTCGACCTTGCGCTTGAGAAGTGGGATAATCTCGGTGGAGCGGTCCTTCTCGCCAGCTTTGTTGCTGCTCATGTTGCGAACTTCGATGAGCGTCTGCATCACTGGGTCATTGACTTTGGTTGCACCGCCAGCGAGGCTGGCGAGCAGCTCGATACGTTCTTTAATTGCTTTGTTGTCGGGGGAGAGTTGCTGCAGGCTGGTGTAAAGCTCAAGTGCTCGATCAAAGTTCTGGAGGCGGGTTTCCATTTCTGCCAGTGCGTAGAGCGCGGGCAGCTTGGTGGGTGCGGCCTTCAGGCACTCTTCCAACATAATCTTAGCGAGACCGGGCTGGTTGATTCGTTCGGCGGTCTGAGCCGCGAGGAAGAGTGCATCGGCGTTGGGGCGCGCCTTGGTCGCCTTGTTGTATCGGTCGAGCAACTGGTTAGCGCGGCCGAAGTCCTGTTCGGCGTAGGCGATTTGTGCATCAACGAACTGGACAGGCGGAGAATCGGCGGCTTCAACCGCGGCGAGGCTTTCGCGTAAAGACTTCGCCGTGGCAATCGCCCCTGCACGCTCGGCTTGCGGGGCTTCCGCGGCGAGGCGACCGGCCCAGAGCGCTTGTAAGTATCGGGCATTGGTTCGTAACGCAAACAAGCGGAGCCCCTCAACCGAAGTAGGGGGCATTTTGAGATCCAGGATCTGCTTGAGCGCGGCGCTCGCGGCCGCGAGATCGTCACGGTTTGCAAGAAGGTCGGCCTTGGAGGCTAACAGCGTTGCTTCGGTCGGACGGTTTGCAAGGGCAAGGTTGATCGTTTCTTCGCTGTAAGGAAGCTTGCCGGTCGGATCGAGATACATCTCCGTACCTCGCATCGACTCGATGATCCGCTGGTCAATTTTCGCGGGATCCATCGCGCGTATAGACGCAATACTGGCTTCGAGGTCGGGCCTGAGATCTGCCTGTAACTTGCGAATTAATTCGACGACATTGACCGGGGTGGCGGCACGATTGCGAGCCGCCTCGCGCTGCGTCTTGAAGAGATCTCGCCTGATCTTGCCCAGACGAACGAGCGCAACATCGGGGCTTGCTTGCAAGAAATCGTTGATAAGTGCGGTGGCTTTGGCTTCGTAAGCTGCGGCTTCGTCGATCAGGCTCTTTTCAGCGGCGCGGTTTGCGAGGACGAGATAGAGCGATTCGAGGGCGATCGCCGATTCGCCATCGGCAGGGTCGGCCGCGAGGGCAGCGAGCAGATCGGTTTCAGCCTCTTTAGCTGTTTCGGGCTTGGCGTCACGGACAAAATTGACGATCTCGAACTTGGCGGCACCGCGGTAACGCTTAATTGTCTCCCACGGTCCTCCGGGGGGCGAGACTTTATGCATTGCGAGGAGCGCATCGGCCTCGCTAATCATTCCTTCGTGGTCAGCGCGGTTGAACTCGTAAGGGGAAATAGTGCCGCGGACGAGTTCAAGGTATTCACGTTGGGAGGCAACGTTGGTTTGTTGCACGCGCGCTAACTGGCGAGTTGCCCGGCGCCACTGGTCTACGTATTCACGGTAGGTGACGAGGCTCTCGGGGGCCAAGTTCCGGAGTGACTCACGCCATGAGTTAAGGTAGTTGGCGTTGGTCTGTTCTTTGTTGACCGCCTTGGCGTAGAACTCTTCTGCCTTGTCATACTGCTTGGCGGCCATCTTGGAATCGCCGGCCTTCGCCAAGTCCTTGGCACTGTTCTTCAAGAGGAAGACCGCAGCACCCGCGACCAGCAAGAACACCGCCCCGAGTCCGAGGGCGAGGGTGACGACAAACTGTTTATTAACGCGACCAGCCATACCTAAACGACTCCTGTTCTCAACCACTATGCGGAGCGGATTGGCCGCTCCAGCGAAAAATAACTTATGTCCAACGCGGCCTTGGCCGCCGGGCGGAAAAAAGGCCAGACTAAACTACTCGTCTGCGGACACTTCCTTGGGTAGCTGCACAATCGTCCCAGGGTGACCAACGCCCCTCGCTTTGTTTCTCTCGCTGGCCGTCTTGGGTTGTTGATCGATCACTGAGTTTAAGACTGCTTCTGCGTTGGCGCTAGCCCTGCGGGTTTTTCGGCGGGATATCTACCTTCCTCCACCTCGACCCAATCTGGAGTGCATCGCATGATCTCCGCGAAATATTCTTTTAGAAATTTCGCCGACATCTCAGCGAGTTCTTCCTCGGACTGAACGTCCTCGCTCTGAAACTCTACTTTGAGGAAATACGCGTATGTACTGCGGAGGTCAAAGGCGAGCAATCTCACATCCTCTGCGGCTGAGACAGCTCCGCCATTGGCGATAAAGAAGTACCCCGCGTATCTTCGATTGCCATCGGGATCCTCGAAGGTCATTGATCGTAGCTTAATATCAGCGGGTTTGCGGGGCAGGCGGAACGGGACCGATTGTAAGTCGGTGTAGTTTACAGCGCGGTTTTGATCGTCGAGATTATTGCTCGTACGCACACGAAAGATCTCGCCGCGGAGGTGTGGGGGAACGTGGTCGTCTTCCGTCCAACCCGAAGTGTCAAAGGGGATCGGTAGATCGCGAATCTCGCCCTTACGCAGCATACCGGCGCCCACCATGCAGCGATCGGGGACGTGAGGCACGGTATCAATCATGCCGGTGTAGTAGGCGAGATGTACGTGTAGAATGCGAGGCTGTTTGCCCTGGGGCGCGGTTCGCTCGCGGTAGACCCGCGACAGATAGTTAGTGGTTCCCAAGACTTCTTCGATATCTTTCCCCATCACAGCATCGGTACCTATTCGAACGAAAGACGGGCTTTCCGTGGGGATAGCGTTCACCAACCGGCCGTTGGGCGGGTAGATGGGCAACTTCTTCAGGTAAAGTTTAAAGTAACCGATCGCGCCGCTGAGAGTCGCGGCGGATGCAACGAGCACAAAAAGGGTTACCCAGAAGGCGGGCGTGCCGAACGTCGTGCGTTGGCCTTTCACGCGTGGGGCCTGGTAGTCGCTCACGAGATGACCTCCTTTGTGGCGGAACTGCCTGTGTTGGGAAGAGGCTCGTCCTCGTGGACGATCTTGTTCAGTGCCCACACCACTCCCATGAAGAGAAGCAGACTGGGAACCAGGAGTATTGTGCCGATAAGAATGTGGGCCTCTCCCGCGGCGAGGTTAACGTTCGCAAGGCTCAGCAGCCCCAGCACAACGACACGGATGATGTTCATAAGAATGGACACCGGGCCTGCTAGCAGGATCAGGGCGATCCGCTGCCACCAGTGTTTGCTCCCTAGAACCGCGACCGCAGCGGCGAGGGCGTAAAAGGCGACCAGCATCCGCATGCCCGAGCAGGCTTCGGCCACGCTTAAATTATTGCCGCCGACGTTTAACATATTACCGTTCAGGTCAACGATAAAATTAAATATCCCGCCGATGATGCTTAGCAGAAACCACGAACCCTCACTTGCGATCAGCTGCAAACGGAAGGTGACATCGTTCATGATCCGTTCAGAGACCGTGACCGAAAAGATCAGCATCATAATGGGCAGGAACAAGAAACGGAAGGTGCGCGGGCCGAGCAGAAGTAGCGCAATGGATTGTAATGTTAAAATGAGCGAGACGCCCTGGAGCATGTGATTAGGAACGCCAACGATAAAGAAGAGGTAGCACATCAGCCCCAACAAAAACGGAGCAAGGGCGGGCCAGAAGGCGCGCGGCGAACTCACCAAAATGTCTTTGCGCTTTAGCCAAATCAGATAGACGGCCAACCCTGGAATTAGGTAAGCGTGGCCCCAATCTTCGAGCGCACCCCAACTGTGCTCATGCTGTTTGGCGATCCAACGGAAGAACATGCCCGCAAATGCCAGCGAGAGCAGTCCGATCATGATCCAGGTGCTACGCGCTAGTTTATGTTTTGTCGCAGTTTCGTGGATTGCGGGGGAAACATCGCGCTGGGCGGGATTCGGCGTAGCGATCTCGGCAACCGGGGCGGACAACAGGTCAGCCGCCTGGCCATCGAGGACGATTGTCTGGCTCGCCTCCGCTGCGGGTTGTTGAGATCCTAATGATGACATACGTACTCCACCAACCCATAACCACTCCTCGCCTCAGCCGCCGCGTCCACTCGATTCGGGCAGAAAGGTTGCTCGCTCCAGTGAAGATCGTGGACTTCTTCACGCTTCTCCGACTCCTGGGGGCGCCGCTCCCCGATTTCAGTACGCCTAAGTGGGGCAGGTGGGTTCGGAATTCGTCCACCAGTAGGCGGCCGCACAAATTGGGCCCATTACCGCTCCGAGACGCCCCCGGAAAGCCAGCAGCCACGCCGAGACCGGGAGCTAGGCACGGTAAAGAGTGCCTACCCGAACGGTTTTGGAGTCGCTTACGCGGCACGACTGCACTCAGAAGGTCAAAACCAGATACGCCTAGCGAAACAAAGCTCAATCTGAACCTATTGACAGGCCTTAGCAGATTCGGTGCGGGTCTCTCGTTTAGTTAGCCCTCTGCTAAGGGATGCACCAACCAGACTACTGCGATACCGCGTGCAAGCACGCCGATCAATTAATCCTCGCGGCGGGCCTCCGAAGGATTAGTTGAACTGCCGGTTGCTATCGGGTGGCGGACCAAAGACGTCGTTCCCGAAGTTGCGATCAATTAAGAAGCCAAATCCGTAGTTCATGCGGAAGCCGTTGCGGATGACCGCGACAGGTAACGCCCAAAAGCTGGTTCCCACGTTGATCCGGTCGTTAGCCTTGAGATATACATCTGGCTGAGTCTGCTCGGAGACAGCCCGACCATTCAGGGTAATAGTTGCTTGGCGATCGCGGCCGATCATGCGGGTTAAGTCGATGCGCTCAGGGATTGCGATGGTGGAGAGCCCGCCGGCGGCATCAAGTGCGCGGAGCAACGTAAGCCCACCGGGGGGAATAGTGATGGGACCGGGACGGCCGACCTGTCCGGCCATGTAAACGAGCCCACCTGGGGGTGCTGGCACGCGAATCACGTCGCCGGGGCGAATCACGATATTGAAGCGTTGCTTTCCGGCGAGTAGTTCTTTGGTGGGGATCCGGATTACTCGCTGGGTCATCGTGGCTTCGCCGTCGCCCGGCTGATCAGCCATAAGACCACTCGGAGCGGTTGGGGTAACCTGGATCCACTTGCCGTTCAAAAAGACCCACCTGCCGGCGGCGGAATCTGCGGGGGTGACACCAGTGAAGGGGGATTGGCCGGGAGTTACGTTAGAGTTGTCGTCCAAATCTACTGCGGGGGCAGGTCCTGCGGCTGGGAGCGAAGGCGGCTGGCCGGTGATCGCTGGCGTTCGCTTTGCGGCGATGTCTGAATCGGGCTGTGTGTCGCCTGGCAGATCAATTATGTCATCCAGGGCTATGTCTTCTGTGGCGGGGGGAACGGGGCGGGGCTTCGCAGCCTCTGGCTGGCGGGCGTTGTTCGCAGTTTGACCAGCGTGACCCGCAGCGAAGACCGCGGGAGAACCGCTGCTCTTTTTGGCATCCGGACCAGTGACCTCATCTATTATTTTCAGGAGATCATCACCAGAACTTGGCGTAACGGGCGATGGGGTCATTGGCGTAAAGCCGGGGCGAACTGTGCTCGTCCCGCCTTCGCCAACGTTGTTGAGAGCCTCATCGCGAGTTTCTAATGAGATTCGCCGAATGACGTAAATGTCTTCGATGTCTTCCTGGAAACGCCCGCCTGAGGTGAGCGCTTCGAGCAAGTGGTAGTTGGAGTTTGGAATGATAAAACTCCCAGCGCGCTCGACGTTCCCGACTATGCTGTAAGTATCGCCGCGTTGATTAATGACGGTCACTTGGGCGAGCGGATTGCTCACGAGCCGCTTCATGAGTGACTCGAGTTCTGCCACCGCCTCCTGCGAGGTTTTCCCGCCCACGGTTACCCGTCCCAACTGAGGGACATCGATCATCCCCTTGGAGTCAACCAGCACGGGATAGACGTCCGCTCTATCGGTTACGATCAGATCATACAGCGTGATTTCGAGCGCGTCGCCGGGGGTAATTCGATACACAAACGCTTGGGGAATGAGGTCTTCGGGCAGTGGGTCAGAGTAATCGGCGCTGTTATCGCTATCGTCTTCAATGGTTGCGATGCGATCCAAAATCGGAACGATGGTGGGGGTGTTTTCCCACCGCCCGGTTACGCTGGGATCAAGAAACGAGTCGTTGCATCCGAAGAGGCCTAGCGTGCTGCCAGCAGCAAGGGCGAGCGCCGTCAGAGTGTGTGATACCCTCCGCGCCTTTTGACCCCACGACGACGGCAACGCTGGCCCGTAAGGCTTCGAAGCTAGATTCGAAGACCGAGAGGATCGTGTAAGTTTGCTGCGATAAAGATCCGGCACGAATCACTCCTGAGTATCAGAACCGAGAGTCGCCCCGCGGACGACTTCCCACCTTCGCCAAACCGCCTATTCTCACCATCCGGCCGCCAAGCTTGCTCAAAACGGCCCCACCTATCTTCGGAGCCACGCCGCGAAACCCATTGCGAAACCCACCTCGAAGCCAGTAGCAAGCTCGCAACATGGTCGCCATCCTAAAACGCCGTTGCCCGCTCAGAGGGGCCATCGTAGTCCTGGTCCCTATTTCATGGACGCGAGAATCGACTATCCGAACTATCCCGAATGAACGTGATAGGCCAGTTTCCACGCCGCGGCCCGACCAATAGGGTGCGATTTATACCCGGTGGATCATCGGCTGAGAGCCATCGTACATTGCATACTTTAGCCGAACGAACCGCCTGATCGGGTTGATAGTAGCTTGTTAGTAAATCCCCCACCCTTGGGAGCACAGCCGTGGCCCACACTAGGAAAAAGGTTGGGTTTTTCGAAGGCAAAGAAACTGGTGTCGTT
>Ga0105049_10004350_pt1 | contig 16619 bp, 10 predicted proteins | sample MAT06_FD_78087 | JGI IMG/M metagenome (GOLD analysis project Ga0105049, IMG submission 78087) | Freshwater microbial communities from Lake Fryxell liftoff mats and glacier meltwater in Antarctica - MAT-06 | ecosystem: Environmental > Aquatic > Freshwater > Ice > Liftoff microbial mat | place... | reverse complement strand
TATCCAAAAAAACGTGTCTCGCGGAGCCGCGGAGAAACAACGAGTTTGTCGCTGTTCTCCGTGGCTCCGCGCCTCCGCGAGAAATTTTTGAGCTGTTGAATCCGTTTTTATCCATTCCATCCGTTCAATCGGCAGTACCCTTGCTGTTGCAGTTGCTGTTTGCTGTTTGCTGCCCCAGGGTACCGCGACGACGACACTCTACGGCACGATCGCGGCCGGCTTCCCCTTGCGATCGACAATTTCCGGCAACCCCTTCGCCTTGAGCTGCTGATTGAAGGGTGCCAGTTCGGCCGAGAGCAATCCGTCGATCGCCGCGAGATCCTGCTTGAGTTCAATCGCGAGAATCCCGTTCACTTCGACGTGCTGTGCCGTCGGGCGGTAGTCTGCCGTGGCCGTGCCGTTCGCGAGATAGCCAAGCTTCGAGATGAGCTTCGCCGCAAAGCGCACGCCGTCCTGCCCACCACCAGTCAGCCGCAGATCGACGAGATTCATCTCGACGTCCACCAGCTTCGCATCGAGTGCGCGCGCCGAGCGTGTGACCTCTGCATCGTTGGCGAGTTGCTGCACCTGCTGCACCTGCAAGCGCACCGTCTCGAGGCGCTGCACTGCTGCGGCCGCGTCATTCAGCTCCTGCTTGAGTCCAGCAAGCAACCGCGTCTGCTCGACGATCTCGGCCTCGGTGCCGCCGCTGTTCGGATCTTTGCGCACCTCGAGTGGCTGCGACTGCGATGCGCCATCCACCGTCAGCTTTACCATGTAGGTGCCCGGTGGCATCAGGATCGAGAGACGTGAGGTGCCCGGCGCCACACGACCCGTCGGGCCGGCTACGATGTGCTCCGCATACAACGGACTGGTAAGCAGCCGCACTTCCGCACTCGGCTCGTCGCGCAGATCCCAGTACAGGCGATTGAGTCCTGCGACGTTCGGTCCGAGCAGCGTGCGCACGGTTTTGCCCGATGCGTTGAGAATCTCGACTGTGGGCGCGCTCTTCGCCGACGCTTTCAGATGATAGTTGATGCCCGCGCCGTACTCCGGGTCCTGCCCTGTCGCCGGATCGTCGTACGTCGTGCTCGGCGCGGTGATCGGGCGGAAACGATAGGCCGCACGCGTTGGAAAGAGATGCGCTGTTGCCGATGTGATACCCGCCGAGAGTTGCTGCAGCGGCGTGATGTCGTCGAGAATCCAGAAACCGCGACCGTACGTGGAGATGACGAGATCGTTGAAGTGCTCCTGCACCACAATCCCCGACACCGGCGCGTGCGGCAGATTGTTCTGCAACGGCAGCCACGTGTCGCCCGCGTTCCACGAGGCGTAGATCGCGTTCTCCGTACCGACGTACAGCAGACCGCGACGCACAGGATCTTCGATGATGACCTTTGCGTAACTCAGCATGCTGCGCGGAATCCCGTTCACGATCTTCGTCCAGGTCTTGCCGAAGTCATTCGTGCGATAGATGTGCGGATCGCGATCGTTCTCCTGGTGCGCATCGACCGTGAGATATGCCGTGCCAGCATCCCACTTCGATGGTGCGATGGAACGCACCGAACCCCATCCCGGAATCCCGGGCAGGTTTGCGGTGAGATTGGTCCACGTCGCGCCATCGTCACGCGAGAGCTGCACCAGTCCGTCGTTGGTGCCAATCCAGATCAGTCCCTTCTGCTTCGGCGACTCGGCGATCGCGTACACCACGCCGGAATATTCGACACCGATGTTGTCGGGTGTGAGACCACCCGACGACTTCATCTTGCTCAGATCATTCCGCGTGAGATCGGGGCTGATCACCTGCCAGCTCTGGCCGCCGTCCTTCGTGCGGTGTACGTGCTGACTGCCGGTGTAGAGCGTGTTGTGATCGTGCGGCGAGATCTGCAGCGGTGCGTCCCACACGAAGCGGTACTTCATGCCCTCGGCTGGCCCGTTCGATTGCTGCGGCCACACTTCGACGTTTCGGAACTGACGACGATTCTCCTCGAAGCGCACGACGACACCACCCACCATGCCTGATCCCGACGCCGTGCTCCACACGATGTTCGGATCGATAGGGTCGGGTGTTGCCCAGCCGCTTTCACCACCGCCGACCGAGTGCCACATGCCGCGCGAGATGCCGGCGCTGCGACCGCCACCGACACGACTGTTGCTCGGCCCGCGATAGCTCGGCTCATCCTGCTTGTTTCCGTAGACATTGTACGGAACGAGGTTGTCGACGGTGACGTGATAGATCTGCGCGTTATCGAGGCGTTGCTTGAACCACTCGCGCCCGCGATTGATCGTGATCGACAGGCCCTGATCGTGCGCGACGATCATTCGGTTCGCGTTGGTCGGATCGATCCAGATGTCATGATGATCGCCCCCCGGTGCTTCGCGTCCGCTCTGCGTGGTGAGTGTGCGCCCTCCGTCAATCGACTTGGAATACGATGCCGTCAGAAAGTACAGTTCGTTCTCGTTGTCCGTCGAGACAGCCATGCGCGAGTAGTAGTGCGCGCGTCCCATCGCATTCCGATCGCGCGTCACCATGGTCCAGTTGCCACCGCCATCATCACTGCGCCACAGCTGCCCGCTCTCGGTCGCCTCGCCATTCCACGGCAACCCGTCGCCCGTCTCGATCATCGCGAACACGCGCTGCGAGTTCGATCGTGCAATGGCGAGCGCCACCTTGCCTACAGGCTTGGTGGGCAAGCCGTTTCCTTTGAGTCGGGTCCACGTGGCGCCACCGTCGCGCGACACGAACACGCCGCTGCCGGGCCCACCGCTCGTGCGTCCCCACGTATGAATCTCGATCTGCCACAGCCCAGCGAACAGAATGCGCGGGTTCGACGGGTCCATCGCGAGGTCACTGCACCCAGTGTTCTCGTCGACGAAGAGAACACGCGTCCACGTCTTCCCGGCATCGGTGGACTTGTAGATGCCCTGCCCGATGGAGATGTGGCTCCGGATATGCGCTTCGCCCGTGCCCGCCCACACCACGTTCTTGTCACTCGCCGCAACGGCCAGCGAACCGATGGACGACACTGGCTGACCATCGAACACCGACTCCCAATGCACGCCACCGTCGCTCGTCTTGTACACACCGCCCGACGCGGCACCCACGTAGTAGGTGTACGGATCGCCGGGCACACCCGCCGCGGTGCTGAAGCGATTGCCTTCGGGGCCGATGTGTCGCCACGGCAGCGCGGCGTAGGTCGACGCAGCGAACGGTGGCGATGCCACGTCAGCGGCGGCTTTCGCCGCAGGGCGCTGTGCCTCGAGCGAGACGGATGCGACGATTATCGCGCCTGACACGCACGACCATCGAACTGGGATATCAAAACGCACGGGAACCTCGAAGCGTGAAGGGTTCGAGATGGTACCGCGTCGATGAGCGACTCAATAGCGCCAGCTCTTGAGATCCGCGCCAGCTGGGGCGTTCTGCTCCATGGTCTTGGTCATCTTCTGCATCAACTCCGGCATCGGCGGCCCCCAGCAGTGCGGCGCCATGGGCTGAAAGATCGTCTCGCCGGTCCACTTGGTTGGCGCAGCGGTCGTCTTCAGGAAATCGGTGAGCAGATGCACGCCCATGTTCAGGAAGTACGAGTCTGCATCGCCAACATACACATTGAGTTTGTTGGCGAGCTTGGGGCCGAGCGTGTTCCACTTGGTTTGCAACATGTAGCGCAGGTCGTAGTGCTCCTTCCAATACTCAGCGACCTGATGATCGATGACGCCCGTCGTCTTGTTCCAGATTGGCTTCGGATAACCGTCCGTTGCGACTGGGCCATAGGTCGCTTCCCAGATATCCCATTGACCGCCGCCGCGCGTGTGATCTCCTGACACGAGTTCGAACCAGTTCTCATCCTTCATCATCGCGACGATGTTGCCATCGGGTCTGCGCTGTGCCGCGCGCTCGACCTTGGTCCATCCGCGATCGAAGAAGTACGCGTTCGAATCGCTATAGACGTTGACGATCTGGTGATACCGAAAGTCGACGCCATCGGGACAGAGCGACCACACGCCACCGTATAGATCGGGGTAGAACACCTGATGCGCGAGCGAAATCCATCCACCCGTTGAACCACCGGTAAGCAGTCGCGCCCACGGCTGACCGATGACGCGAAACTTCGCTTCAACGGCCGGCATCAGCTCCTGCGTGATCGCATCACCATACGGGCCATTGTTTTCCGAGTTCACGCCGTACGAATCGTCGTAGTACGGGGACGGATGCTGCACCGTCGCGATGATCATGCGCGGCGTACCGTCGGCATTCCACGCAGGATCGGAACCGACACGCGGCGCGCGCAACGAGAAGTGTCCATGCTCGTACACGATTGGAAACTTCACGTCGGGATGCTTGCCGTAGTCCTTGGGCAGCAACACCGTCGCGCCCAGGTACATCGGCTGTCCCCACCACTTGGTGAGAATCGCGCTCTGAATCTTGATGCGCTTGACGCTCTCCGTTTCTGCAGGAACGACCACCGGCGGAATCACCTTGTCGGCGATCAGTTTGATTGGCGTCGCCGACATCGGATTGAACGTGACCTTGATCGGCTCACCGTAGATGTTCCCCGGTGACCGCTTCCAGTTCTGCCCTTCCCACTGATCGTTGTGCAGCCACACCGTGTGCCCATCGGCGCGCGCAAACTTCGTGTAAACATTCACGAACGGTTGCACCCAATACTCGCCCGCCGGAATATTGGCGAGGCTCTGCACAGGATGACCGAACGTCGACGCATCGATCACGATCGCCTGCCCTGCGGCGATGTTGTCGATGTTCACACCGAATAGCGGGGCACCGGTTTCGCCCGTCTGCATGATTGGCGTGCGCTGCGCATCGGTGGTGCGACTGATCGCAACGTACGCGCGTCCAGTGATCGGCGTGGCATGTGCAGCGGGCGCGAAGCTGATCTCGAAGCGCGGGCCGCTGCGCGCACTCTGTGCCGCCAGCGGCGACGCCGTGGCAACGCTCACCAGCACCGCACTCACCACAGCCCCGAGCACCATGGCGCGTTGACGAGACAACAGTGCGCGGCGCGTCGCATTCGAGGGCAATAGACCGGACATCGGCACAACTCCTGTAGCAGGGGGCGAACACCTCGCGCCCCAAACCAGTACTGCGGCGCGCACAGGGTAAGATGCGTCAAATGCACTCGGCGCACATCGCCCCGCTAACTTCCGAGTCGCTCCGGCCATACGCGAACGACGCTTCGCGGGTCGGCTCACGCACTACCAGTCGAGGTTGTAGATGGCGAACGCGGAATGGGGTGTACTCATTGCCGACGATGATCTGGCAAGTCGGCGCAACATACGTGGCATGCTCGCCGAGTTTCCGGACTTTGATGTTGTTGCGGAGTGTCGCGAGAGCGCTGACGTATTGGCGCAGCTTGAGATCACCCGACCGCACGTTGTGTTTCTGGGCATCCAGATGCCGGGCGTTTCTGAATTCGAGTTGGTCAAACCCCGGAAGCCTGAGCAGCTACCCGCCGTGGTGCTACTCACGGCGTACGACGAGTTCGCGCTCAAGGCTTACAACGCCCAGTCGCTCGACTATCTGGTCAAGCCTGTGTCTGTCGGTCGATTTGCCGCCACCATCGCGCGGCTGCGTCAACAGCTCGGCAGCGGAGCCCGGGTGGAGCAGCCGTCTGGGGTTGTCGTGTCAACGACGCGCGGATCGACCGTCATTCGGTTCGACGAGATCGACTGGATTGAAGCGGAGGAGAACTTTGCGCGTGTGTGGATCGGAACGCGGAGCCATCAGGTGCGCGAGCCGCTCTCGGCGCTTGAGGTGCGCGCCGTCGAACAAGGATTTCTTCGCGCGAGTAAGGGTGCGCTGGTGCGACTTCAGGCCGTGCGATCGATCACGCGCACGGCCGATGGTGCGGCGACGGCACTGCTCCTGAGCGGCTCGCGAGTGCCGGTGTCGCGTGGGCAGAGGGCCGAGTTTGCGCGGGCGGTGAAGGAGCTTCGCTAGCTTCGCGCATGTACAATTCCGCGAGCTGAGCGCGGTCCGAATATTTTCGGTCGATACCACGACGTTCACCGTCGTGTGTCGAAATCAGGTCCAATTGCACGGGGAAAGTTGCGACCGCGGTGCCGCAGCCGGCACATGGCAGCCCTCGTGGCTTGGATCCCTGTCGCGCTACGGGGCGGCCGTCGGAACAGGCCGAACAGGCGCGTGCGCTCGTGGCCAGTCGTGACGCGCTGGGCGACTTGCTGGCCGATCCGCGCATTCGCTCCACCGGTATCGCGCGCCGCTTCCTTACGACTTCTTGCAGGAATGGGCCGGTATGACGTACTCTCCTACCAGCAGGAGGTGCAGATGCCGAAGGCCAAAGTGGCTGTTACGTTGGATGTCGGGACGCTGCGCCGAGTGGATCGACTGGTCCGCGACGCACGCTATCCCAATCGGAGTCAAGCGATTGAAGCGGCGGTGGCCGCGCAGCTCGACCGGCTGGAAGGCCGGCGTCTGATCGAGGAATGCGCGAAGCTCGACCCCGCAGAAGAACGCGCACTTTCGGAGGAAGGGCTAGCGGCGGATCTGGCGGCGCGGCCGGAATACTGAGAGGCGAGATCCGCTGGGCGGAGCTTGACCCAATACGCGTCCACGAACAGGCGGGACTTCGGCCCGTCCTCGTGCTCAGTCACGACGTGTTCAACGAGCGGTCCGGTACCGTGGTCGCGGTGGCCATCACCGGCCAACCGCAGCGTGCCGGCTTTCCGCTCACGCTGGAGTTGGCGAGTTCCAAACTCCCCAAGCGGTCGTGGGTCACAATCGGCCAGATAACGAAATCCTCGGCACCTGATAGACGCTGTCCGCAGGCAGCCTACGCCATCTTCGCCTGCAACCGCTTGTCGATCGCGTCGAGGAACGCTTCCGTGTTGAGGTACGGTGCGTCCTTGCTGATGAGAATGGCCAGGTCCTTCGTCATCTCGCCGGATTCCACCGCGTCGATGCACACCGCTTCGAGCGCATTGGCGAAATCGATCAACGCCGGCGTACCATCGAGCTTGCCCCGATGCGCGAGGCCACGCGTCCAGGCAAAGATCGACGCGATCGGATTCGTTGACGTCGCGCGGCCTTTCTGATGCTCGCGATAGTGACGCGTCACTGTGCCGTGCGCTGCTTCCGCTTCCGTCGTCCGGCCGTCCGGCGTCATCAGGACGCTGGTCATCAGACCGAGTGAGCCAAAGCCCTGCGCCACGATGTCCGACTGCACGTCGCCGTCATAGTTTTTGCACGCCCACACGTAGCCACCTTCCCACTTGAGTGCGGCCGCAACCATGTCGTCGATGAGACGATGTTCGTACGTGATGCCCTTGGCGTCGAAGTCGGCCTTGAACTCGTCGTTGAACACCTGCTCGAAGATGTCCTTGAACGCGCCGTCGTATGCCTTGAGGATGGTGTTCTTCGTGCTGAGGTACACGGGGTAGTTGCGCTGCAAACCATATGTGAGACTGGCGCGCGCAAAATCGCGGATGGAGTCGTTGAAGTTGTACATGCCCATCGCGACACCACCATCGGCACCGAACTTCGCGACTTCCATTTCCATGGGCGCGCTGCCGTCGGCCGGCGTATACGTAATGGTTACTGTCCCCGGGCCCGACACCTTGAAGTCCGTCGCTTTGTATTGGTCGGCATGCGCATGGCGGCCGATCACGATCGGCTTGGTCCACCCCGGCACGAGGCGGGGGATGTTCTTCATGATGATCGGCTCGCGGAAGATCACGCCGCCAAGAATGTTGCGGATGGTGCCGTTGGGGCTCTTCCACATCTTCTTGAGGTTGAACTCCTTCACGCGCGCTTCGTCGGGCGTGATCGTCGCGCACTTCACGGCGACTCCATGCTTCTTCGTCGCATTGGCCGAGTCGATGGTGACCTGATCGTTCGTCGCATCGCGATGTTCGATGCCCAAGTCGTAGTAGTCGAGCTCAACGTCGACATAGGGCAGAATCAGCTTGTCCTTGATGAACTGCCAGATGATGCGCGTCATCTCGTCGCCGTCCATCTCGACGACGGGGTTCACTACCTTGATTTTGGCCATGGGTCGGTGAGTGCTTGAAACAGGGAGCCCCTCAGGGGCGCGGCGGTGGGTTTCTTTGCTTGCAACGCCTTACACGTTAGCGCCGGTGCACCCTGAGTCCAGCCACACGTTCCCGTCCGCGCGCTCCGGGGAGAAACGAACAACGGGGACTCAGCTTGAGTCCCCGTTGAAGTGTGGCGTAATCAGTCTGCCACAGCGTTGCGATTCGTCGTCCCGCTGGTCGGTGCCCCATGTCGGTGGGGCACGACAAGCCTTCACATCAGGCGCGGGCGTTCTGCCGGCGACGAGCGGCGAAGCCCAGCCCCGCAAGGCCAGCCGCCATCAACATATACGTGGAAGGCTCAGGCACGACGGTGGCAGAGCTCAGGTAGAACTGGTCGCCAGACGTCCCGCCGTAGCGGAAGTAAAAATCGCTGCTCGTGAGGTTGAGATCGAACTTTCCGCTGTTGATGGGGAGCAGAGCCGTCGTCCAGTTCACGTCGTCGGTGCTGTACTGAAAGGTCGCGTTCCGTGTCCAGCCAGTGGTGTTGTGCCCTTCGGAACGCAAACCGATCGAACCGATGCTAACCGCCTGAAGAAAGCTCAGCTTGAGCTTCTCGCCAGCGGTGATGTTGTCATCGCTTGGCGTGTTGAGCCGGCTATACACGCCCATGCCGGCGCCTTTCGTCGTCAGGCCGTAGAGAACACCATTGTACGCATTGTCATGATCCTGAACGGCGGTCACCTGACTCGTCGTGTTGCCCGACGTGAAAAAGCCGGTTGCAATGACCGAGATCCCACCGCTCACGTAGTTGAGACCGCCGCCGAACATTCCGTTGTTCAGATCTGAGCTACACCGATCGCCGCCGGTGCAGAAAAATCCGTTGGTCGGGAGAAAGCCGGACTGAACGTTGTTGTTGTTTTTCAGGTTCGCAAAGTCGAAAACCACTTGTGCAGCGGCTGGTCGGGCGGCGGCGAACAGGCCCATAAAGAGCGCAATTGCAACTGGGCGAAACGCAATCATGGGGCAACTCCGGTAGAATCGTGACCTCGGGGAGCGGTCGAAAGCGGATCGGCCGGCTAGTTATGCCGAGCTAGAGAGCAACAAGAATGCCGCCACCGGAGTCGACCAGAGCTACGAGCCAAGTCATTCACCCACTTAAACTTACGACTCCGGCTAACGCCGTCCCGTCAATCGTTCCGGCGAGCTCGACGCCGAACTGTGGCGGCAGCGCAACTGAACGTCACCTTGAGTGTTGGTCAAGCGCCACGCTGCAGTCGGGCCTGATCAAGGCAGGAAGGCAGTGCTCCCCGGCAGCCTTGGACTAAAGCTGCCCGGTCGATCCCCAGTTGGCGAGCAGCTCCTGATAGCTGGGATCGTCATAGCGGGCGAGCGCGAACGCCAAGGCGTACTCTGGAAGCGCGCTGCCCGTGATGTGGGCGGCAAGCAGTTCACCGGACGCCGGTGCCGCCATGAGTCCGAACCCCGAGAACGCGGCGTTCACATAGGCGCCGTCAACCGACAACGGCCCGATCAACGGACGGTTCTCCACGGTCTTGGTGTAGTAGCCGCCGTCGATGTAGCTGTGCGGAATTGCGTCGAGATACGGTGCGAGTGCGGGCACCAGCGCCACGAGTCCGCGTAATGCGATCTCCGGATAGAACGGATCGTCAGCGAGCGGCAACACCGGCGCGTCATAGCGGTGCGTACTGTGATAGTCCCAGAGCATCAGCACCGTCTGGCTGTGGCTATACCCTTCCGGACGAAGATGAATTCCGGCCGGCAAGAGTTCCGTCATCCACCGCGTTTCGTCGCTCGCTGCCAGCTCCGCGCGCACGTCGTCGGGCCACGGCAACGTCTGCGCATCGTCGAGTATCACCAGCCCCGTGTTTCGATCAACCGCCGCGTGATGGTCTTCAAACGCCACCTTGAGATGCAACTCAGAAAAGAGTGGCAGGTCGACACCGCACAACCTCGACACATCACGCGCGAACGGTCCGGCCGAATTGACGAAAACATTCGTGGAGACGACCGACGTCGTTCCATTCGACTCGGCAATCTCAACAGCCGTGACACGATTGCTCGCAACCCGCACGCGCTCCACGCGACCACTCACCACGGTTACACCGGCCGCTTTCGCTTCTTCCAGCAGATGCATGCCCAACTGCTGCCCGCTGAACCAGCCACAACGACGTGTGTGCAATACAGCGACTATGTCGTCGGACAGAAAGGCAAAATGTTCACGGATCGCAGCACGGTCGAGAAACAAATCCGCGCCCGTGGGATGATTCGTGTACCCACTGTGCGCACTCGGCACATACGTGCGCGCATCGCTACGACTGCGATACACACGCACATCACCCGCGCCCTGCAGCTCGGCACGACGGGCATCGTCTTCGAAGCCCGCCGCCTTCGAGCTGTCAGTTGTCGTGTACAGGTACCCGCGTCGATTCATCAGAAACCGATTCCCACTCGACTCGGCCAGCGCTTCGAGCATGTCGATACTGCGATTCATGAATCGCACCATCGCATCGTCCGGGCCGGGCCACCAGTTGCGGTACGCTTCGGTCGACTTGTCGCTCGTAAGCGTGAGCGGTGCGCGTTCATCCACCAGCAGCACCTTTTGCACACCATGACGCACGGCGAGTTCATGTGCGGCCGCGATCCCGGCAATCCCCGCACCACATATCACGACGTCAGCAGTCACTGGCGAGCACCCGATTACGTACTGACGCCGATGTCGACACGAATTGCACGCCACTTTCCCTGATTGAATCGCACAACACTCAGCAGGCAACGCGTCATGTGGCCGGCAAGAATCGCGAGCCAGATGTCGAGCGGCACCAAGGTGCCGAACGTGCGGATGAGGAAGCAGATTCCCAAGGGAATCAAGACCTGCGAAACGATGGAGATGAAGAGCGGGCCCTTGGTGTCACCCGTGCCCTGCAACCCGCCGGTGTAGGTGAGTGCAACAGCGATGAACAGACCGGACACGCTCAACACGCGCAGCAGTTGTGTGCCAAGCTCCACAACCACAGGCTCCTTGAGTCCGAATACAGCAAGCAACGTCCCCGGTATGAAAAAGTAAAACAGACCAAGGGTCACCGCACCGCCGAATCCGATCCGCGCCGCAACATGCACCGCGTCGCGCGCTCGATCGGGATTGCCCGCACCAAGATTCTGTCCTGCCACTGACGCCGCCGCGCCCATCAGTCCGACTGATGTCCACGTGACGAAGGAGAACAGTTGCGTGTACGACACCGTGTAGGCGGCCTGCGCCTCTGCACTCTGCGCCAGCGATCCGATGTACTTGAGCATCAGCACCCCGCCGATGTTCATCGCGATCCCTTGAATGCCCGTGGGCAGTCCAAACCGCAAGATTGATCGGATGATCGTCCAGTCGGGCTTTCGCGACGCGTTCCGCGGAAACGCGACAACCCATCCACCGTGCGTCAGTTTGCGCAGCGCATACAGTGCGACGATCCCCGACGCGATCACCGTTCCCATCGCCGCACCTTTGGTGCCGAACGCAGGGATCGGTCCGGCGCCACGAATGAGCACCACATTGAGTCCGATAGTGAGCAGCGTCATCGTGATGCCCAGTCGCATTGGCGTCTTTGCATCACCCGCAGACCGCAGAGCGCCACCAAGCATGAAAAACACCAGCATGCCGCTGCTGAACATGAACATGATGCGCAGAAACGGCAGCGCTTCGGCCTTTACCGCGGGCGCAGCGTCGACGAAGTCCAGCAGAATCGGCGAAAGGGTGTAGCCGAGTGGCGCGAGTATGAAGAGTGAGATTCCGATCGCGACGAGAAATGCCTGATAGACCGTCGCGTCAACCTTCTCGCCGTCGCTTGCCCCGGCAAAGCGTGCCACCAGCACGCTCATGCCGGTGAACAGCGACGAAATGAAGACGATGACGACCAGAAATATCTGCCACGAGACGCCGATGGCCGCGTTGCCGGTGAAGCCAACGAAGTGGCCGACCATCACGTGATCGACGATGCCTTGCAATCCACCGATGATGTTCGTCAACATGGTGGGGAACGCGATCTTCCAGACGGAGCTCGCGAGCGGTCCTTCCACGATCGAACGGTCGTAGCGGCGGCTTCCGCTTCCCACTACTTCGGCCATCCCGTCTGCGGCAACATCGGCGTCAACCTCAGCGCGTTCTGGAAGTACACCTTCTTCAGCACGTTATCCGGAAGTTCGATGCCGTACAGCTTCCAGAATGCGTGATAGCCGCGGTAGTAATCGAAGTAATCATCACGCGTTTCCAACACACGCCAGTAGTACGGATACTCCTCGGGCTGAAACGAATCCTTGCCGAAGAGAATGCGATCCTGAAACTGGATGAAAAAGTCACGCATCGCACGCGGCTGACGACCGATGTCATACAGTACTGCGCCAATCTCCGTGTACACGTTCGGCATCTCGGTCATCATTTTGGCGAGGCGCCCGAGATCGTTGGCTTGCCACCCCATATGCGCAGTGACGAACGTCGTGGTCTTGTGCGTGCGGAAGAGATTGTCGCGTTCAGTGGCCAACTGCTCGAACGTGGGATACCGGTCGGCGGGATAGCGGCGCTCACCAAAGAGGGCCATCTCGAGCCAACGTTCGTTCGAGTAGTCAAGCGGCTGAAAAAATTCCTGCGGGTCTGCGGTGTGAATGAACACCGGCAACTTGAGGCGCGCGCACGCAGCCCAGATCGGATCGAGTTCCGGATCATCGATCTTGAGACGGGACCCGTCGGGTTTGCGCACCGACAGCCCCAGACTCTTGGGAATTTCACCCACGCCGACCGCGCCCGCTTTCACATCGGCTTCCAGTTGCGCAACGGCCTTCTCTGCCCAACCCGGGCCAACACCGGAGAAGTTGATGCCGGCCAGCACGCGCACGCGATCTTTCATCTTTGACGACGCACGAATCACGGCCATCGCGCGCGCCAGTCGTTCGCCGGACATGTTGTCGGCCGCGACCATCATGCGCACGTTCAGACTGTCCAGCGCCGCGCCCAGTGACGTGATGCTCTCGTCGGAAGAAAGCAAACCTTGCGGATGCCCATGGAAATCGATGGCCGGATACTTGGCGGTCCTTACCACGTGCGCCGATGTGACCAGGGTGGACTTCGGGCGATAGTCGACGATGCTGGGTGCCGGTGTCTCGGGGGCCATGCAGCTGCGCGGTCGTGTCTCCGTCATCCCCGGGGGACACGTTTCACCCGGCTTGATGGCCGTGGCGCTGCCTCGGCCGCCGCGGCTTGGCTGCGCAGAAGCGATGTTGACGGACTGGCTGATCAGGAACACGACGCCGAACGCGGCGACGGAAAACTTGAGACGCATGTACTCCCCTGGATGACGTGATCGACTGGGAATGTGCATGGCCGACGTGGCTTCCGGAATGACCGGGCTCGAGGGTTCGTCAACGTGCTGGACTGAACGTCAAGTGCCGTGCAGATGCATGTCGCGCAGATGCAGGGCTGATTACCATCCCAGTATCGGTGACAGGCCGCAATCCTGCTTTCATATTCGTACATGAGTCTGATACCAACGCGCCCGTGACCAACGATCTGCAACGCGACCTCGCCCGCACGCTCGGCAGCCAATTCGCCATCGACCGCGAACTCGGAGGCGGTGGCACCTGGCGTGCATTCTTGGCGCGCGACCGCACCCTCTATCGCGACGTCGTCGTGAAAGTGCTCGCCCCGGAGCGCAGTGAAGGCGTTTCCGCCGAACGGTTCATCGAAGCGATCCACCGTGCGACGACGCTGCAGGAGCCGCATATCGTCTCGCTTCTCGTTGCCGGTCAAACGCTGAGCGGCGTGCCGTATTTTTCGATGCCGCATGTGCGCGGCACGACGTTGGCGAGTCGTCTTGCCACCGGCCCAATCGCGTTCACGAATGCGTTCAAGATCGCGCGAGACGTTGCGACCGCGCTCGCGTATGCGCATGCACGCGGCACTGTGCATCTCGATCTGACGCCCAACAACGTGTTCATCGTCGACGGCTCGGCGCAGGTGAAGGACTTTGGTATCGCGTGCGCGTTGGCTGCGGCTAGCGGGGCCATGCCCGGCGGTGAAACCGGCAGCGAGCCACCTGATCCGCGCGTCGATGTCTACGCGTGGGGCGCGATAGCGTACGAGCTCTTTTCCGGTTCGCCTCCGTTCGCTCGTCGCACGTTCACGCCCGGCGGCACAGCAGCGCTGAGCGAGACGCTGACGAATGCCGGGGCGCCCGTGTCGTTGCGTGAGCGCGCGCCCAATGTGCCAACGCCGATTGCGCAGTTGGTCATGTCGTGCCTTTCCAGCGATCCAGCACGTCGCCCAGCGGATGCCCGCAATGTTGTGTCCGCGCTGACCGTCGCGACGAACGTCACCGCGAACGTCGGAGCGCCCGAAGCTCCGGCCCCGAAGCGGCGCGCACCGATTGTGATTGGTGCGCTCGTCGTGCTTGCGATGTTGGCGGGCGGCTACGCGCTGTTTCGCCCGAAGGTGCAGCTCAACGCGCCCGGTGTGGCGGCCGACCTGCACACGCTCGCACTCTTGCCCATGTCCGACGCGAGCAACGACAGTACGACGGCATACTACACCTCTGGGTTGACCGACGACGTCACCACGCTGCTCTCGCAACTTCAGGGAATTCGCGTCGCGCCCCGCAGTACGACGGCCGCCCTCAAGCCCGGGGAGGAGTTCGACCCGCTCGCCGTCGGCCGTCGGCTCGGTGTACAGTCGGTGCTCGAGCTACGTATGAAGCGGATTGAGCAGCAAATCGAGATGACCGCCGTGCTCACGCGTGTGTCTGACGGCGAGACGCTTTTTCGACAGGTCTTTCTCCACGATCGCGACGAGATCTTTCGCACGCAGGACGATATTATCCGCACCGTTGTCTCGTCATTTCGCATCGCGCCCGCCGCCGTACCACGCGCTGAACGGGCGCGTCCGAAGAAACTCGAGGCGTACGATCTGGTGATGCGGGCGCGCGTTAGTGCAAAGACCTACAGCGACTCCACGCTGCGAACGGCCATCTCGCTGTACGAGAAAGCCGCTGCGCTCGATCCAAGCTATCTCGACGCGTGGAATGGCATCGCCGATTGCTGGCGGCGCTTGGCGGATGATTTCATGCCCGCACGCACGGCGCTCGCTGCTGCGCGCACCGCAATCGCCCGGTCGTGGGCGCTCGATTCGACGAGCAGCACCGCGATCGCCAATCGCGCCAGCGACCAGTTCCTGCGTCAACGCGACTTTGCCAGCGCCGAACGCGGATTCGTTCGCGCACTGCAAATCGACTCCACCACATCGACGGCCGCCGTGTACGCCGATCTGCTGCAGCAGATGGGAAAGACCGATTCTGCGGTCGCGGTCATTCGGCGCGTGGCGCGTCACGAACCGATGTCCCCCACCGTCGCGCGCTATGCGCCATCGTTGCTCGCGGGAGTCGAGCAGATGGAGCCACTGCGGACATCGTGCAGTCATGCGGTCGAAATCGACTCCGCGCGTTACACGTTCAGTTGCCTCCGCATGGAACTCCGAGTATCGGGGCAGTGGCGCACGTATCTCGCCACGTGCGATTCGGTCGATCACGCCTGTCGCGGAACGGCACTGCACAAACTCGGCCGAGCGGATGAATCCAAGCGCGAGGCGGCGATGCTGGACGCGGAGCTTCGCAATGCCAGCGCGGGCAGGTACCGCGATCCGGGGCTCGCGGCGACATCGTTTGCGCAGATGGGCGATGTGGATCGAACGCTCGCGCAACTCGAACTCGCGCTGGCCGCGAATTCGCGATACGTCGCGCATCTACGCGATCCGTTTTCCTTCGGCGAGATCAAGGCCGACCCGAAGTTCGATGCGTTTGTGAGGCGGATTGGGTTAGGGTTGTAGGCGCTGAAACGGCTTACGGACTCTTCGCCGCCGCCCGCCGCACGATCCAGATATTCGACTCCACCTGCTGCGCACCGTAGTACAACGTGCGCCCATCCGGCGACGCCACGATGCTCTTCGGCACGTCCGCCGCATACGGCAGTGAATCGGCAATCACCCACCGCTGCAACGATTCGATATCCTGCAGGATCAACGCACCACGGTTGGTGAAGTACACGACCTGCCGATAGCCCGGCAGGAACGCGAGCTCGCCGGAGCCGCCATCGGTGTTCAGTTGCCGCAGCGTACGCGCAGCGACGTCGTACAACGCGTGGCCCGCGAAACCGGATTGCTCGCTCATCGCCCCGGACAACCAGCGCCCGTCGCGGGACCAGTTGTACGCGCCAAACGTTGTTGTACCGACCGTCACTCCCGACGCCGCCTTCGACGTGGCGCGCGTCATCGGCCATGGCGGCCCGCCGATGACCACGGCCGGGCCCTGGGCGTCAGTCGGGAACAGGCTGGTCGCGAGTCGCGTGCCATCCGGGGAAAACCGCGCACCAAATACCCCTTCCGGAATATTGGTCAGTCGCGTGCGGTTACTGCCATCGCGCCGGATGGACCACGCATCGTACGTGCCGCTGGCGTTCGAGGAAAAAACGACCGAGTCGCCACGGCCGATGAAGCGCGGGAACCAGTCTTTGGCATCATCATCGGTGAGACGCGAGAGGTCGCGGCCATTCGACCGCATCAGGAACACGTCCTGATGACG
>Ga0105049_10004349_pt1 | contig 16622 bp, 18 predicted proteins | sample MAT06_FD_78087 | JGI IMG/M metagenome (GOLD analysis project Ga0105049, IMG submission 78087) | Freshwater microbial communities from Lake Fryxell liftoff mats and glacier meltwater in Antarctica - MAT-06 | ecosystem: Environmental > Aquatic > Freshwater > Ice > Liftoff microbial mat | place... | reverse complement strand
GGCCACGCTCATTTTCGACGTGGAGTTGATGCAAGTCGCCGATACGATGCCGCGCGCCGATGGGGCGCCGCGACCGGCTGGGCAGTCGCCGTCGTGTCCGGCGTGGAGTGCGGTGAAGCCGTTGCCGTCGTCTACCGCTCCCGAATGAGCGATTCGCCGGTTCCACCGTTCCCAACCACGTCTCCCTGCATCAAGGTTTGTGTGATCGATCTGCGCGGGGAGTGTCGTGGCTGCCGACGCACGCTCGCAGAAATTGGTGCGTGGTCGACCATGTCACCGGACCAACGGCGCGTGGTGAATCAGCGTGTCGGTTTTCGCGGTCACGACGAGAGCCGATAAACGCACGCCGCCGCTGATCACGCCCGCATCACAACTTGATGACGGCGGCGATCGCGGCGGCGGCCACTTGTTCGTCCTGCGCGCTGGTGACTCCGCTCACTCCGACGGCGCCGACCACTTTGCCGCCCACGAGGATGGGTAGGCCGCCTTGCAGCGCGACGAGTCCGTCGACCGACAAAAACGTCAGCGTGTCGGCGAGAATCCGATCGGCGTACACCTTGGTGGGCCGACCGAAGCGTGCTGCTGTGCGTGCTTTCCCCATAGCGATCTGCACGGACCCGGTGCTCGCATTATCGAGCTTGAGGAACCCCAGCAGGTCGCCGGCGGCGTCGGTCACGGCAATCGACACGTTCCACTTGTTCTGCTTCGCGGTGGCTTCGGCGCTGGACAGCAAGTTCTTCACCGCGTCGGCGGTGAGCACCTTCGAGTCGGCTAGCTGGGCCAGCGACACGCGCGGCGTGATGATCGCGAGGACAACGACGGTGAAGGCGGCGGGCAGCAGGCGAGTGATGCGCATGGGCGGAGGGAGCTGATGGTGAGTGGGGTCGGCAGGGAACAGCTGAATTCTCAATGCAACATTACGGTGTGATTGTCGCGCGGCGCCAGCGTTGACGTTATCGATGGCGCGGTGCGATTTCCGGGATTCTGTAACAACTGGTTCGCGCGAAGCTCGCGGAGAGCGCGAAGGCACGCGAAGACCAGCGGTGACTGACGGCACATGACCCACCGTCGGATCGGATCGACGGAGGGTCATTTTCGTTTCTAAAAACCAACACGCTGTTTGCTGTTCTCCGCGTCCTTCGCGTTCTCCGCGAACTTCGCGAACTTCGCGTAAACGTGCTGTTCGCTGTCTACGGCCCGTCCGAAAGCACTCCTACTGCACCCCCTACAGCGATCCCAGCAAGTCGTCGATGGCTTTTTGGTCGGCGTCTTCCAGCGGTTGGGCGCCGTGGATGATGCGCTGCAGGATGTCGACCGCTTCCTCGGCCAAGTTTTCCGGATACTTGCGGTCTTTGGCGAAACGCACGATGTGGCCGAGGAGAATCGTTTCGTACGGTGACTCGTTGTCGCCGTCCTCGTCGTTGTCATCGTCCGTGTCGTCGTCCTGGTCGTCGTCGGCGTCGCGCATGGCCTCGTAGCTTGGCACGCTCGCCTTCCATGGTTCGGTCGCGTGGGCGTCGGCTTCGAGCGCGGCGCGTGGTACGAGGGCGAAGAGGCGGCACTGCAGCCCAGGGGCCTCTTCGTAGGCGAAGAGGCCGAGAGGAACCGGACCCTCGAAGAGCTTGAGATCCACGAGACGTTCGATCGCTTCCGGCGGCATCGCGCTGCGAGCCACCATGCGGCCGTCGATGTAGGCCGCAAGCGCGGACGATTCCGGCGCACGCGGATCGTCCAGACGTGACACAACCAGCGCGATCGGCTCGCGCGTGGTCACAAAGACAGCCGGCTTGGACTCTCCATCGGCATCAGTCGGATTGATGCTGTCGGTGACGCCGTAATCGTCGTCGCCGCCGTCCTCCTCGTCCGCCTGGTCATCCCCTTCGTTGTCGTCGGGAGACTCTGGTGTGTCTTCGTTGGGCGTTTCGTCCGGCGTGTCGTCGTCGGGCGCTTTGAATTCGTCAGCCGGCATGGCTCATGGACACGGTTCGTGAATCCTGCATCGGGGACATATCCCAGCATGGCAGGTTAGGCACCAAACCCCCGCACGGGAAGGGAGTGGTCAGGGCACCCTCAGCTGGCGGCGGCGACTTCGCTGACATCGATCTTCTCGAACACGCCGCCAAGCCAGATCAGCAGTGGCCAGAGCTCAGCTACCACGACCATACAAGCCAACATGGTGGCGACCAGCACCGACCAGCCGCCCCAGTCATTGGTGAACCACAGAATCAGCGCGCCAAGACCAACGGGAAACACCAAGGCGACGGCGGCCACGAGCGTGGTAGCCCCGGTGGTGAGCAGGTTCTGCCCCATGGTTTCGAAGCCGCGCGCTTCGGTGCCCAGGCGCACCCATGCCGGGAAGAGCAGTGCGGTGCCGTTCTGGATGGTGAACATCAGCGCGTTGAAGACCGGAACCCCCACCACCACCGACAAGAAGATCGGGATGGTGACGCCGCTTTCGGTCAAAAGGGCGGGCTCTTGCAGGAACATCACCAACGGCACGACCATCAATGACCACACGGTGACCGAATGCAGCGCGGTCACCGCGGCAATCTCGGCCGCCACGATGCGCCAGCCGGGCAGCGGCATCGTTTTCAGCATCGGGAGGCGCGGGAGATCCAGACGCAGATCGAAGCGCATCCAGAGTGGGCCGATGAACAGCAGCATCGCGCCCCACCCGAAGGTGACACCCATGAACACATCGCCGGCGCGATCGGAGGCGGAACGTGTGACGACGGCCAACACGGCGAGACTGGCCGTGAACATGAGCAGCTGCGTTCGCCACGCGCCACCACGCAGCGCGGCCACCACGTTCTTCCACGCGATGGCCATTTCCGGGCGACCGGTGAGCGCGAGTGCCGGCACCTTGGCCAGCTTGCCCTTCCGCGAGCGCGAGTTGCCCATCTGCGACGTGCGGAACCGTTGCAATCGTTCGGCGCGATGCTGGGTGGCTTCGAGCGCGGCTTCTTCGAACGCCTTGTCGAGGCGCACCACCCAGAGGTAGTGCAGCGTGAGCACTGCCGCGGCCCACGGCATAGCCACCAGCCACTTCGCGCCGCTCCCGAGAAACACCGGCTCGAGCACCGCGCGCACCGGCCAGAGGGCGGCCGACGGCACCGGCGCGCGGAGTGCGTCCGTCACGGCCAAGAGGAGGGCTTTAATGCCCGACAGGCTCGCGACACGGAGCATCGGCCACGCGGTCACGACGCCGTACGTCACGGCCACCAGCACCACACCGAACACGATCAGCGGCACAATGAGCCGACGACGGGCTTTGCCGACGTGCTCCATGGCGTTCGCATGCACGATCGAGGCGCCCAGTCGATGCAACGCCAGCGTGGAGAAGAGCATCCACAGCGACAGACCGCGCTGCCATCCTTCCAGGCTGCTGCCACCGCCGCGCAACAGCACGCTGAAGATCAGTGTGTTGAGCAGAATGGCGATCTGCATGCGCACCAGCTTGGCGTGCACCAGTTGCCGTCGACTGACGGGCGCCGGAAACAGGAACTGCACTTCGGCCGGTGTGAACGCGAGCGCGCTGCGTTCACCACCGAACACCCACCAGCGCGCAGCCGAGAGGAGCACGAAGGCACTGGCGATCGGTACCGCCACGTCGGTTCGTACGATCGCGGCGAGTGGTCCACTCCCGAGCTGCGTATTCCGAAAGAGCGCCCACCAGATGTACAGCATGCCCATGACCACGGCCGCGAGGTAACGCGGGCTCTTGGCGCGGGCTGCCTGTTGTCGCAACCGATTCACGAGGGTGCGCTGATACAGAAAGCGCATGGCCGGCACGGGAGCCGGCTGTTGCACGAACGGTTGCGGCATGGTCACGAGACTGCGTCGTCGCCGGTCAGCGCAATGAACATCTCCTCGAGCGAGCGACCGGCCAGATCAGGACGCGACTCGACGATCTCGGCGAGCGTGCCGAGGGCAACGGCCTGACCGCGACGAATGACGAGAATGCGCGTGCACAATTCTTCCACGAGATGCAGGAGATGCGAGCTCAGAATCACGGCCGCACCCTCGCGCGCGCGCGCGGCGATCGTTTCCTTCATGCGACGGATGCCGACCGGATCGAGTCCGGTGAGCGGTTCATCGAGCAGCAGCGCCGACGGCTGATGTAACAGACCGCACGCGATGGCCAATTTCTGCTTCATGCCGCGGGAGAGTTCGGTAGGCAGCGCATCTTTCTTGGCCGTGAGCTCGAGCTCTTCGAGCAAGACGGGGATGCGCGGGGCCGCGTCGTGCACGCCATAGAGACGCGCCACGAACTGGAGATGTTCGGTGACCGTGAGATAGTCGAACAGTTGCGGTTCATCGGGGATGAACGCAAGCCGCGACTTGGCGGCCACTGGGTCCGTGTGCAGGTCGATGTCGGCGATACGAATGCTCCCCGACGTGGGCTGCAGAATGCCGGCGAGGGCGCGCAGCGTGGTGGTCTTGCCGGCTCCGTTGGGACCGACGAGGCCGAGCACATCGCCCGGGGCCACGCGAAAAGACAGCGACTGCACGGCCACGGTGTCGCCGTAGAGCTTGGTGTACTCGATGACGTCAATCACGCAAGACAGTAAGGAGTACGGAGTAAGGAGTAGGGGGGCTCAGGACGACGTACGTCATGTGATTGCTACGGAAAAATGAGCGGTGCACTGAGGGTAACGAACAGTGTCGCTCCCGCCGGAAGACACCGCTCCGGTTGTGAATTGCGCGCGGCGGCAATAGTTCCCGCGGCCGCACCGCCGGCGGCTCCGATGACCGCGCCACGGGTGCCGCCACCGAGCACGCGTCCGGCGATCGCACCGATAATGGCGCCGGTGATGACCTTGCCCTTGTCGCCGCCCTTCGACACCTGACGTTCGGTGATGGCAACGTCGTCGCCCACGCGTACGGTGCCCTGTACGGGCACGAGCTCCCCGTTCACCTGCACGCTGCGCACACGGAACGCGAAGCTACCGTCGGTTGCGGGCGGCGCCATTTCGACGAGAATGGGGGTGCCAGCAGGGAGAATGGCGCCGTCGGGACCGTTCACGGGCTCGGCAAGCTCAGCGACGATGCGGTCGCCAGGGCGATTGGCGAGGGAGCAAATGGCGGCGTTCGTCTTTCCGGAAAGCGATGTGCCGGCGGCGAGTCCGCGGGACGGTCCGGGCGTGGCAGCTGGTGCGGTAGCCGGTGCTGACGTGGCGACTGCTGCTGGTGCGGGTGCCTCGGCGACCGGCGCCGGCGCGGGGGCAGACACCACAGGTTCGCGCGAAGCCCGCGGAGAACGCGAAGGGCGCGACGAAGGGCGAACTGTTTGAGGAACAGCGGGACTGCGCGTGGCTGGCGCTGGCGAACTGGGGGAGGACAGTGCCGTGTCGCCGATCGCGGGCGTGGACCGTGCTGGCGAATCGCCAGCGGCCAGCGTGAGATCGCGCGCCAAGAGCGAGTCGACGGCCGACGTCTGAGCAACACGATCGCGACACCCGGCCACCACAAGCATGGACAAAGGGAGGACGAGCGCGATAGTGTGCCGCAAGACGCAACGTTTCATCCCAGCCCAGCGTTCGGAGTGAAGTTGCTGCATAGTCACGACGATAGTCGAGAGTAAGATGTCGAACCAGAACCCTGTATGACTTACACCGAAGTCGACGTGACGCCGCCACCAACGGCGCAACACGTATTCATTGCGCGGCAGCCGATCTTCGACACGAATCGACGGCGTGTGGCCTATGAGCTGTTGTATCGCGCCAACCGGGACGCCACGCAGGCCCTGGGCCTGTCGGATTCGCACATGTGCGGTGACACGGCGCTGCACGCCCTGCTGTCGATCGGCCTCGATCGCCTGACCGCCGGTACCACGGCCTTTGTGAACATTACCCGCGAACACCTGCTAGGCGAACTCTACAAGATCTTCGACCCGACGGCGGTGGTGCTGGAGCTCCTGGAAACGGTAGACGGCGACGCAGCGGTGGTCGATGCCTGTGAACGGGCCGTGGCCGAGGGGTATCGCCTGGCCCTGGATGACTATGATGGACGGGAGTCGCTCGATCCCTTGCTGCCGTTTGCCAGTATCGTGAAGCTGGATGTCCTCGGGAAAACTGCCGCCGAGCTCGCGCCGACCGTGTCTCGATTGAAAGGGCTGGGGCTGACCGTGCTCGCCGAACGCGTGGAAACGGCGGACATGCTGCGCACCTGCGAAGCGCTGGGATGCGTGCTGTTTCAGGGTTACGTCTTCAGCCGCCCGGAAACGCTGGACGGACGCGCCGTCAACGTCCAGCACGCCACGGTGTTCAACATCATGGCGCTTCTGAACGAGCCGGATGTCACGGACTCGGCGCTCGAGGAGGCATTTCGCAGCCACCCGTCGCTGTCCCTGTCTCTGCTGCGAATCGTGAACTCGGCCTCGTTCGGAGTCCGCTCGGTCGACTCGATTGCCCACGCTATTCGCCTGATCGGCCGTGAGGCGCTGTCGCGGTGGACGCTGATCATGCTTATCGCCACCGTCGGCGCCCAGAGTCCAGTCGCGCACGAAGCCGTTGTGCAGGCCCTCGTGCGCGGCCGCTTCTGCGAGACGGTCACCGCCCACGGTCTCAGCGGTGATCCCTCGGCCCGTTTCCTGGTAGGACTCCTCTCGCGCATGGACGCGTTGCTCGGCTTGCCGATGGACGCCGTACTCGAGCGACTCCCGGTGAGCGTCGACGTGCGTGACGCACTGCTCACGGGCACCGGACCGCATGCACCGGTGCTCCGTTTGGCCGATGCCTATGAGCGCGGCGAGTGGGGCGAGGTCGATGCCGATGACAACGTGGCGATCGCGCTGCGAGCCGAGCTCGCGGGGCTCTACGCGGATGCGGCGCTGTGGGCCACGCAGCGGCTGGTAAGTGCTGGATAAGGACTCAGAACCCCAAGCTTGTACTCAAAACTCAAGACTCACGTGAGTGTCGAGTTTCGAGTCCGAGTTTCGGGTCGGGAGTCTATGGGACCCTTTTCGCGAGACTGGCGTGCATGGAATCGGTCTTGTATTGCGCCATACTTGCGGCATCCGCGGCGCCGTCGGGCGCGATGCTGAACGGAAGCAGAATCGAGATGCGGCGGTTGGCGGCGGAGAGCGGATCGTCCATCATGCGCGGCTTGGTGGCGGCGTAACCGCGCACTTCCACGATGCGACCGTCGCTGAGACCCACGCCCTCGAGTACGCGCCGGGCGGCGTTGGCGCGGTCGGCGGAGAGCTCCCAGTTGCCGTACGTGCCGCCGGCGGAGGTGAATTGCGCGGCGTCGGTGTGGCCTTCGAGAATCACCGGGTGATGCAGCGTGGCGAGCTCGCTCCCGATCAGCTGCAGGGCGAGCATCGTGGCGGACTTCATCTTGGCGGAGCCGAGCGGGAAGAAGACGTCGCCGCTTCCGGTTTCCACGAGTTCGATGCGGAGGCCGTCGCTCGTGACCTGGACGTCGACCAAGGCCTTCAGTGCCTTCAGCGAATCGTTCGAGGCGACCTTGTCGAGGATCGCGTTCTTGAGCTGCTCAAAGGTGCGTTGTTCGGTGCTGCGCACGATCATGCGCAGCGGCGTCTTCTGCACGTTCGTGGGCGCGGTGCCCGTCGAGAGCGGACTCGAACCGGCGCCGTAGCCCTTTTTATAGCCGACCGGATTAGCGAAGTAGCCTTCGATGGCCTGCTTCGTCTTGTCGTCCATGCCAAGAATCCACATCACCATGAAGAACGCCATCATGGCGGTCACGAAGTCGGCATACGCCACCTTCCATGAGCCGCCGTGATGGCCGCCGTGGCCGGCGACCTTCTTCTTGACGATGATGATCTTCTTCCCACCGCGCGGAGCCATGCGGTTACGCGGCCTTCTTGCGCGTCATCTCTTCAAGCTCCGTGAAGCTCGGGCGCTCATGCGGCTCGACGTTGCGGCGGGCGAACTCGACGGCGGTCATCGGGGCGTCGCCACGGGCAAAAGACAAGAGGGCGGTGCGGACACAGAGCATGTAGTCGTGCTCGGCGGCAATGCGACTGCTCATTGCCGAGGCGATCGGACCGAAAACGCCGTAGGCGAGCAAAATGCCGAGGAACGTTCCGACGAGCGCAGCGGCGACTTTTTCGCCGATCTCGGAGGCGGCGCCACCGATCGAACCCATGGTGATAATAACGCCGAGGACGGCGGCCACGATGCCGAAGCCGGGCATGGCGTCGCCGACGGCGGTCACGGCTCCGGGCACCAGCATGGCTTCGTGATGATGCTTCTCGAGATCGACGTCGAGAATTTCGGCGAGATTATGGTCTTCCACGGTGCCGGTGAGGAGCACCTTGAGCGTATCGCAGAGCAGCGACACGGCGTGGTGGTTTCCCATGAACGACGGGTACTTCTGGAAGATGTCGCTGGACTCCGGATTCTCGATGTGTGATTCGAGACCGACCAGTCCATCCTTGCGGGCCTTCTGGAAGATCTCGTAGAGTACCTGTAGCAGTTCGGCATAAGCGGTTGCGCCGAACGGATTCGGCTTGAGCAGGCCGAGCATCTGGGACACGACACCCTTCAGAACCGCGGGCGGATTGGCCACGATCATGGAGCCAAGTCCCGCACCACCGAGAATGAGAAACTCGTTGGGCTGAATAAGCACGGCGATCTCGCCATGGTGCATCACATAGCCACCGATGACGGAGCCCATCACGATGACCAAGCCTATGATGACAAACACGCGGCAGATCCTGGAGTACGAGTGGAGAAATCAGACGTGAGCAGTGATGCCGGAGCGGCCCGCTGGCTCTCGCTACATGACGATTTACTGCGCGGGTTGGCACATGCGTTCAGCAATCGCGTGGCGACCGTCGCGGCCATCGCCGCACTGTTCGATTCGTCGCGTGTTCCCGACGAACGCGTACTGTCCGGATTGCGCACTGATGCCGACCGCCTGGACGGTTTACTGGAGCAGCTGCGGCAGCTGCCGCGACGAGGCGATGCCGATCTCGAACCGTTGATGCCCGGCGACAGTGTCCGCGCGGCGCTGGCACTGTTCGAGCACCACCCCGAGCACCGGGACGTGTACTGCACCGTGATCGCCGCCGACGATGTCCAACCGGTACGAGCCGAGCCGTCCGCGCTGCAGCACGCGCTGTGCATGGCCTTGGCCGCGGCGTGCCGGGTGGGAGCGAGTCGTGACGGGGCTCCCCGTAGCGGCGCGCCCCGTGCCGGGGTCCGTGCCGGGGTCCGCGTGGCGCTGTCCACCGACGGCGACGTGGTGCGCATCGACGTGTCCACCGATGGCAGCATGGGGGAAGGCGAGGCTGATGAACTGGCTCTCGACGCGGGCGCGATCAACTGGCTGCTGGCGAGCAGCCGTGGACGCGCTCACGCCTCGCCGTACGGCTGCCTCATCGAGTTGCCCACACTGCAGGCCTCGCGCCGCGCCGGCTGACATCAGGCGTCCGGGTCTGGTACCGGCGCCGGGGCCGGGGCGTTGGTCGGCATCGTAGCCGGCGCGCCAAGGGCGGCCAGCCATGCCGTGGCCACCGGGGCTGCGGCGCGTTCGTTCTCCGACTTGACCTGATCGGCGATCTCGCCGCGCAGAATCTTGACGGTGCTGGGCGCGTCGATCCCGATGCGGACGCCCCCGCGGTCGCACGACACGACGACGATGCGAATTCCGCCGTCAATGATGATCGAGTCGCCTTCGCGACGTCCGAGGATGAGCATCCCGTATCAGACCAGTGAGAGGAGCGTCTGCATCATTTCATCGGCCACTTTGATCATCTTGGTGGCCGCCTGATAAGACTGCTGCACGCGCATCATGTTCACCAGTTCCTCGTCGGTACTGACGCCGCTGACTGACTGGCGTCGGGCGTCGGCCTGGTCGGCCAGACTGCGATACACGGTGGCGTTGTCCGAGGCGGCGGCGGTATCGATGCCGATGCGCGTCACCATGCTGCGGAAGAAGCTCAGAAATGAGCCCGCCTCCGTGGCGCCGGTGCTCGACGTCCAGGTCACCGTGTTGTCGACGATGCGCAGTCCGGCGAGCCCCTGTGCCACGCTATTGTCGGTCGGGCCGTTGGGGTTGCCGCTGGCGGCAATCCTGAGTGGGTCGCTCAGAATCGCGCTGTCGAGCGTGATGGTGGCGGCCGTGACCGGGTTCGGGACCGTGCCGGCCGCAAAGAAGTTGCCGGCCGCGGTGCCAGGGACGGTGTTGCCGGTAAAGGTGTAGCCGGTGCGGTGCACGGTGTTCACGGCCGCCGCGAACTGCGCTGCCATGGCATCGAGCCGACTGCGTGCCTCGGGGATGTCCACGTTCAGCACGTCCACCATCGACTTGAGCTCGCCGGCCAGTGGAGCGAGGCGGTCGGGTGACGTACCCAGCTGGATCCGCACGTTCACATCCGTGAGCGGCGTGGCCGGCAGCGGGTTCGGCGTCTCGAGCTTGAGCGACAGCGGACGCGCCGTACCGCCCTGCACGAGCGTGGAATTGCCGATCAGCACCGATGTCGTGCCGTCGATCTGCGGAATGACCCGCGTGCCGGCAATCTTCGAGAGCTCGTCGAGCTTCAGGTCGCGCAGATCGCGCAGATCGTTGTTCGTGTTACCGTTGCTTTCGGACGTCACGATCCGCGTGTTCAACTCCGCGACCTGGTCGGCGATCGAGTTGATCGTGCTCACCGTATTCTGCAGCCGTTCCAACGTGGAATTGCGCTGCTGCGTGAGCTGCGTGTCGTACGCGTTGAACAGCTGTGCCACCTGACGGCCACGTTGCTGCACCACCGAGCGTGCCGACAAGCTGCCAGGCGACGCGGAGAGGTCGCTCCATGATCCCCAAAAAGCATCGAGGGCGCTGGCCATGCCCGCGTCGCTGGGCTCGCCAAAGACGCTTTCCACCTGGCCCATCAGATCGCGACGCATCTCAGCATTGCCCGCGAGTGTGCTCGCCGAGCGAAAGCTGTCGTCGAGCAGCAGGTCGCGTTTCCGGATGATCGTGGCGACTTGCACGCCGGTGCCGACGTTGCCGTAGGGCATGCGAACCGGCACGTTGGCCGCGAGTACCGCTTCCTGACGCGAGTATCCCGGCGTCTCCGCGTTCGCAATGTTCTGCGAGATCGTTTGGAGTGCGGTTTGATGCGTGAGGAGCGCGGTGCGCGCGATGCTCAACAGGCTGGAGGACATGCTATGCGGTCCGATTCACGAGCACACCACGGGACGCACCGCTGTCGGGCGCGGCCGCCCCTTCGGTGGCATACGTGGTGGGCAGGGCAGGCGCACCCACGAGGGTGCGTACGTGCTGGTCAGTGCTGGTCAAGGCTTCACGAAGCAGCTTGCGGTTCATGCCGACTTCGCGGGCGAGGAGATCGGCGGCTTGCGTGAGACGCAGCCGCGCATCGCGCAGTCGCGTGTCGACTTGGTCACCGAGCATGTCTTCGAGTTCGCGTAACGTGCAGTCTTCGGAGCCGCCCAGCAGAACGTTCAGCTGACGACGACGCGTGCGCGCCTGGCCGAGTGTCGCGAGAATGCGATGGGTCGCAAAGGTGCTTTCGTCCACGCCCTCGATGTCGTCCGCCCCTACCGACGCGCGCTGCCGTCGCATCTGCGAGATCAGATCATCGAGCAGCCGGCGCTCGCTGATCAGCGCATCGTGCAGCGCCTCCAGGAGTGCCCCGGTCGGCACGCCGAGGCGTGGAGAGGGTTCGTGTGCGAAGAGTGTCATCGTCGACATCAGCGGTTGTGTAAATCAGGAGTGGTCACAGAGGCTTGGGTTGCGTCAGCGGGGGTGCCGTGACGCAGCTGTCGGTAGAGCGCCTGCGCGATCCCACGCTCCCACTGCTTGGGAGTCTCGGCAGCAAGGTGCTGATCCAGGAGTCCCGTGAAGATGTCTTCTCCGGCCCCTCCTGAAACGATTCCTTCCTGCTGTGGAACGGTCTCGCGCATCGCCTTGTAGAGTTGCTGTACGAACATGCCTTCGAGCTGTGTGGCGGTCTTCATGAGCGTGGCGTCCCGCTGGTCCTTGGCGGACAGTGGGGCCGCCGCCGCGATCGCGCTCTTCATGCTGCCGGCATTGATGCGGTCGATCATCGAACGATGACCTCGGCCGTGATAGCGCCGACTTCGCGAAGGGCCGCGAAGATGGCGGCGATCTCATTGGGCGGCGTGCGTACGGCATGCAGTGCCGAGGCGACGCGCTGCACCGGAATACCGGCCGGGAGGCGGACGCTGCCCGGAATCGGGGTCGTGTCGTTGGCGGTTTCGGTGCCGATGGCCAGCGTAATCGCGCCGTGACTCACCGTGGCCGAGCCGACGATCATCTCGCCGCCAGCCACCACGGTGCCGTCTTTGCCATCGATGATGAGACGCGGACGCGACTCCGGCTTGACGGCGAGATCACGAATGCGGGCCAGCGCGGTGGGCTTCTGCACCGAGTCGGGAAGCGTGACGATCACGGAGCCTTCGTCTTCCACCGTGGCGGTCTTCTCGCCGTACGTGGCGTTGATGGCGATCGCGATGCGCGTGGCGGTACCGAGATCGGGCTCACGCAACAGCAGTCGCGAGGTGGCGACGATGGCCGGGCGCGGGAGATCGGCTTCCAGCACGCCACCGGTGGGAATGCGCGCCGACGCTTCATGCGACGGCATATACCGAGTGGCCGCCCCACCGTCACTGACCAGCAGCGAACCCTGTGCCGACGCGAGCGGCGCACCGCTGGCATCGGCTACCAGTGGTGTCATATAGAGCGTGCCACCGCGCAACGAACGCGCGTCACCCATGGAGGCCACGTTCACTTCGAAGCGGCCGCCGGCACGCAGATACGGCGACACTTCGGCGGTCACCAGCACCGCTGCCACGTTACGCATACGAATGAGATCCGCTGGCACTTCGATGTTGAAGCGACGCAGGATGTTGATGACACTCTGAACGGTGGGGCCGGCCATCTGCCCGCCGATCGCACGGTCGCCGGTTCCATCGAGACCGACGGCCAGTCCGTAGCCCACCAAGCGCACGGGCAGCGCACCCTCGGCAGTCGTCAGATCGCGGATCTTGCTGTCGTTCTGGGCACGAGCGATGACCGGCAACAACAGCAGACCAGCGGTCACGAGCACTGTACGAACGATCTTCACGCCGAGATGACGCGCTTGAATGGTGGTCATGGCCAGAGTGCTCCGAGAACCTTGGTGACGATGCCCTGCCGCGGCTTGCCGAGTGGTCCCGGCGAGGCGTATCCCAACTGCGCGTCGGCCACACGACTCGATTCGATCACGTTGGAGGGAGACACGTCCTGCGCGCGCACCCAACCGGTGAACACGATGTCCTGCAGTGCCTCGTCGATGTCGATCTTCTTCGTGCCCTTGAGCTGCAGCAGACCATTCGGGCCCACGGCGACGATACGCACGCTCATCTCGTTCTGAAAACGGTTCTCGCGACGCGCTTGCCCACGCTGCTGCTGATCGGCGTTGTTACGTGCGTCGATGCCGACCTGCCTGGAGCTGGTGGGGAGCCTGGCGTTCACCGACAAGCCGCGCGTGCGGTTGTCAGTGGCCAAGTTCTCTTTTACCGCAGTGGAGATCGTGTAGTCGTCGATGAGAATCGTGATGATGTCACCGACGACGAAGTTGCGACGATCGGCGGTCCATGAGTCGCGCGGCTTGATCGGGGCCACTGGTGGTATGGCGCTCGTGGTCGCCATCGCGGGCGCGGCCTGTGCACCGGCGGTCGGAGGTGCAACGGGCGGCGTCGGGCCGGCCGGCTGCGCGAGGAGGGGATGCGCGGAGAGTGCGAGAGCAACAGCGACGCTCGTGGTAAAACCCAAGCGCGTGTGGGTCATATCGGTGGTCCTCACTTGATGGGTCTTCAACGGAGGCGAACGGTATTGGGCCCGGCAGCGATGCCGTCGAGCCGACGTGTGGGATCGATACGCACGCCGACCGGTGCGCCGATGGCGGCGGTGTTGGTCGCGATGCCGGAGACGACGAGGCGAAGCGGCCCGTCTTGCCAGATCGCTGTCACGCGCGTGCCGCTGGTGATCACGGGTGGCGGCATCACGGCCGGTGCGCGCAGCACTTCGCCGAGGGCGACGTTGCGGCGCGTGACCCAGCCGGGAAGCGCGCGCGTGGTGTCGGGGGTGATGGAGTTCCAGCGCCACACGATCGTCGTGTCCATGGTCGCGATGTCGCTCGCCTGCAGCGTGTCGCCGCGTGCGAGGGCGCGCGCCGCGACGGAGACCGTGATCGTCCGTTCCTGCGCGCCAAGCACGGAGACCGCGCCGGCGAGCATGAACAGCGAGACCAGGAGTCGCATGAACATGAATTTCATGAGGCGGACTATCGGGTGATGTTGTTGGCGATCTGACCCATCTCGTCGGCCGTCTTGATGGCTTTCGAGTTGATTTCATAGGCGCGCATGGCGGCGATCATCTCGACCATTTCGGTCACGATCTCGACGTTGCTGCCTTCCAGGCTGCCCTGCTGCAATCGTCCCATACCTTCATCGTTCGGGAAGCCGATCACGGGCTGTCCGGATGCCGCGGTGGGTGCGAGCAGGTTCTGTCCGAGCGACATGAGGCCCGAGGGATTTGCGAAGCGCGCGATCTCGATGCGTCCGAGTTCGGTCGGTTCGATGTCGTTGCCGCGACGCACGGACACGATACCGGTGCTCGAGATCGAGAGTTCGGCAGCGTCGATCGGGATCTGAATGGGTGGTTGTAGTCCGTAGCCGGCACTGGTGACGAGCTGCCCCTGATCGGAGATCTGGAAGCTGCCGTCGCGCGTGTAGGCGGTCTCGCCGTTCGGCAGCTGAATCTGGAAGAAGCCTTCGCCTTCGATCGCGACGTCGAGATTCCGATTGGTCTGTTCGAGCGGCCCTTGCTCGTGCATGCGTTGCACGCCGGAGAGTCGCGTGCCACGGCCCACTTGAATGGCGGCAGTGGTGTTGGTCGCATCTTGTCCGAGAATGGCCTGGTCCTGCACGGTCTGGTACAGCAGGTCCTCGAAGTGCGCACGGCTCCGCTTGAACCCGGGCGTGTTCACGTTGGCGAGGTTGTTGGCGATGATTTCGGTGCGGGTTTGCTGCGCCATCATGCCGGTAGCGGCGGCGCGAAGTGCCGGATCCATGTGCTCTTCTCCTTAAACGGGCTTGGCGAGGTCGTTCACGGACGTCCCGCGCGCGGCATCGATGGTCGAAAGCGCTTTTTGTGCGGCCCCGTAGCGGTGCAGCACGGCGAGCATGTCGGTCATCGCCGACATCGTGTTGACGTTGGATTCCTCGACGAATCCCTGACGGACGAGCCGCTCCGCAGGCGGAATCGCCTGACGCGAGGCATCGGGTACGAACTGGGTGCCCCCCTCGTGCAGAAGCTGTGCGCCTGCGTCCACGCGTTCGAGCCGCAGCCGCTGCAGCACCCGTCCATTCACTTTGACGGTGCCGTCATTCTCGATTTCGACGGTTCCAGCGGGCAGGACGAGGGGACCGTCTTCGCCGAGCACCGGGTTACCGCGTTCATCCACCAGCTGGCGTTCGGCATCGAGCCGGAAGCTGCCGTTGCGGACGAAGCGTTCCCCGTTGGGGGTCTGGGTGACGAAGAACCCGTCGCCTTCGACGGCGAGATCGAGACTATTGTGCGTCTCGGTCAGGGAGCCGGCGGTGAGGTCGAGGGCGGTGTCGGTTTTGGCGAGCTGGTTGTCCATCAGCCGCGCGAACGCCGTTTCCGCTTTGAAACCGCGGGTGGAGGCGTTGGCGAGGTTGTTGGCGAGCACCTGCTGCTTCCGCTCCAGCATCTGCATGGCGGCGGCGGCACTGCTCATCCCATTGGTTCGAACGGGTCCGGGCATGGTCGTGGTCGGGAAAGGGTACACGAACTCACCAAGGGAAAAAGCAACGGTCGGGCCACGAATGGTCCGACCGGTTATATTTCTTTAAGTTGTTGTCGGAAAACGGTTTAGCGGGTATCACGAGCTGCCGCTGCGGGTGATCGTGGATACCATAGATCGGCAATTCGTGCCGATCTGCGCCGGATCGCCTGAGGGCCTCGGCGGGAGTTGCCGGACGGGGACGGCGGCGACGGCGTCCGCCTTCCACAGCGACAGAAAAAGCAACAGCTGGAACACGGAAGTGACTGATTGGACGGAACCGCACAGATAAGCCAGAAGCGCTTTTGCTTATCTGTGCGGTGCTGTGCGATCCGCCGTTTCCGTGTTCCAGCTTTTCGTTGTTGCCGCGCCCACGTCAGCCCGCGAGCGCCGCGGCGCGCACGCCGGAGATCTCGAGGAGCATGGACACGGCGTCCACCGGGAGGCCGGTTTTCCAGGCGATCTCGGTGGGGTTGGCGCCGGCGGCGGCGAGGGCGGCCACGGCGCGCGGGGTGCGTGACGACTTGCCGCCGCGCAATTTCATGGAGGGGGCCGGGGCCTGGCGCGCCACGCGGGTGCTCTTGGTGGGGCGATTGCGGAGTGCGCGAAGCACGACTCGGGCGGCATAGACCGCGGCGGCGATGCCGAACAGTGAACCGATGCCGAGCAGACGCTGCCCCTGCGACACGGCGGGTGACACGACGACCGCGCCGAAGATCAGGCCGATCACGGTGACGCCCAGTCCGACGCCGATGAACTGCATCGTGTCACGAAGCATCGTACGTTTGGCCGTGTTCATGCGACGTTTCCGCGCAGCGGGGTGAGTTCG
>Ga0105049_10004347_pt1 | contig 16630 bp, 10 predicted proteins | sample MAT06_FD_78087 | JGI IMG/M metagenome (GOLD analysis project Ga0105049, IMG submission 78087) | Freshwater microbial communities from Lake Fryxell liftoff mats and glacier meltwater in Antarctica - MAT-06 | ecosystem: Environmental > Aquatic > Freshwater > Ice > Liftoff microbial mat | place... | reverse complement strand
TGAGGAGGCGAACGATCCGCACGTGTTCACCTCGCCCGCGACCATGGTGCTGGTCGCTGAGACCATCGCCGCCCGGCTGGCCGAGGAGGTGCCGACCCTCGACACGCCCGCCTACCGGTCGCAGGTGGAGGCCTATGTTGGCGAGCTGCGAGCCCTGGACCAGGAGGTTGAGGCGATGCTCAGCGTCGTGCCGCCGGAACACCGGGTACTCGTCACCAACCACGACGTGTTCGGGTACTTCGCGACGCGCTACGACTTCGAGATCCTCGGCGCCGTGATCCCTGCGGGCACCACCCTGGCGGAGCCCAGCTCAAAGGGCATCAACGAGCTGGCGACCGTGATCGCCGAGGCCGGGGTGCCCGCCATCTTCGCCGACACCTCCTCGCCCACCCGCGTCGCCGACGCTCTCGCCGGTGAGGGCACCGACGTCGAGGTGGTCGAGCTGTTCAGCGAGTCGCTGGGCGAACCCGGCTCCGGTGCCGACACCTACATCGAACTCATGCGCACAAATGCCGAGCGCATCGCGACCGCTCTCGCGTGATCTGCTGAGATGGACCCTGTGCACTGGTTCCTCGACCCCTTCGAGCCAGCGTTCATGCAGCGGGCGCTCCTCGCGGGCGCGCTGGCGGTGGTCGCCACCTCGGTGGTGGGCACGTGGGTGGTGCTGCGCGGCATGAGCTTTCTCGGCGACGCGCTCGCGCACGGTGTCCTCCCCGGCATGGCGTTGGCCCTGCTGTGGGGGTTCAACATCACGGTGGGCGCGCTCCTGAGCGCCGCACTGATGGTTGCGGGCGTCAGCCTGGTGGAGCGTCGGTCGCGCCTCGCCGAGGACACTGGTATCGGACTGTTGTTCGTGGGGATGCTGGCGCTCGGGGTGATCATCATCTCGAAGAGCCGCTCGTTCACCAACGACGTGCAGAGCCTGCTGTTCGGCGATGTTCTGGGTGTCACCGCAGCCGACCTCCGCCTTCAGGCGGTCGCGGCGGTGCTGGTGCTGGTGGCGTCGCTCCTCGGCTACCGCGCCTTTTTGGTCCTGTCGTTCAACGAGGCCAAGGCGGGCAGCCTCGGCCTCCGGCCGGCCGCGACGCACCTGGCCCTGCTCGCCCTGACGGCGGTGGCGGTCGTGTCCTCGTTTCAGGCCGTGGGAACGCTCCTCGTGTTCGGTCTGCTCATCGGTCCTCCCGCCACCGCGACGCTGCTGGTGCGACGGGTGTGGCTCTGCATGCTGGTGGCCGTGGCCGTCGGGTGGCTCGCGGTCGTGGGCGGGCTCCTCGTGAGCTACCACTACGGCACGGCGGCTGGCGCCACCATGGCGGGGGTGTCGGTCGCCATGTTCTTCCTCGTGCTCTTCGTGCGGGAGGTCCATGCGCTGGTGAGCCGGCCGGCATCGACCACGGCCATCGCCTGACGGGACGACGCCGCTCGATCCGTCGTATCGGCACAGAGCGACGCCGGGAGGCAGACTCCGGCGGTGGGCGACCAAGACCTCCTGGAGTACGCCTTCGAGCACACCCAGTCTGGGGTGGCGCTCGTGGGCGGCGATGGCGTCATCCGACGGGTCAACCGGGCCGGCGCCGCGCTGATCGGACGGGAACCGGCTGACGTCGTCGACACCGCCTTCCTCGCCCTGATCCACCCCGACGACGTCGCGGTGGCGGTCACCGAGATGGGCACGGCCCTGGACGCAAGTCATGGCGGGCCGGTGTCGGTGCGGGCACGCCATCGAGACGGCAGCTGGGTGTGGCTGCGAGCGCGTGCCACGCCGCTTCCCAAGCGGGACGACGTCACCACCATCTACGTGGTGTTCGACGACATCAGTGCGGAGCGCGAGGTGGCTCAGCTCCTGGCCCAGGCCCACGCACAGCAGGCGGCGGTGGCCACGCTCGGCAACGACGCCCTGGCGGGGATGTCGGTGCTCGAGCTAGCCCAGCGGGCCACCCGGCTGGTGGTCGCCACCCTCGAAGTGCCCTACTCCGCGGTGCTGCTCGACGATGAGCATCCCGACGGCTTGCTCATGGTCGCCGCCACGGGCCGATTCGAGCAGCTCGTCGGTTCCTTCCGCCGACCGCGGGACACCGCCATCACCTCGGTCACCTCCATGCGAGGCCCAACCGTCAGCCGTGATCTCCGTGCCGAGCAGCGATGGCAGCCGCAGCGCGGGCTGGTGGACGCCGGGATCCTGTCGCTGGCCGGCGCCATCATCGAACCGAGGAGTGGCCCGCCAGGAGTGCTGTCGGCGGGCGGTGAGGTGCCCGACTCGTTCGCCGAGGATGACCTCTCGTTCCTCGAGGCCATGGCCAACGTGCTCGCGAGTGCCATCGACGCCACCGAGGCACTCGAACACCTTCGTCACAACGCCCTGCACGACGCGCTCACGGGGTTGCCCAACCGGGTGCTGGTGCTCGATCGGCTCAAGCTGGCGCTCGAGCAAGCGGCGGGGCACGGTACCCAGGTGGCCGTGCTCGTGTGCGACCTCGACCGGTTCAAGATCGTGAACGACGGCCTCGGGCATGCCGCGGGAGACGTCGTACTCCGAGCGGTGGCTGACCGCCTGCGTCTCGAGGTGCGACCGGGCGACACGGTGGGTCGCTTCGGAGGCGACGAGTTCGTGATCGTGTGCCCCGACGTCGCCGACCTCGATGCCGTCATCGCCATTGCCGACCGACTGGCGGCGGCGGCCCAGGAGCCCACGACGGTGTTCGACACCGACCTGGTGGCGACGGTGAGCGTGGGCATCGCGGTCGGTAGCGCCGTCGGTGAGGAGGCGGCTGCCGGACTCCTGCGGGACGCGGACGCCGCCATGTATCGGGCCAAGGACCGTGGTCGGGCGCGCTACGAGCTCTTCGACGACGACATGCGAACGAGGGCGAGCCTTCGCCTGCGCATGGAGACCGAGCTCCGGCGCGCCCTCGAACACGGACAGCTGGCGCTGCACTATCAGCCGATCATCGAGCTGGCCACTGATTCGGTCGTGGGGGTCGAGGCGCTCGTGCGCTGGCACCACCCGGAGCGCGGTCTGCTGGAGCCGCGCGACTTCGTTGAGGTGGCGGGTGAGAGCGGCTTGGTGCCCGAGCTCGGTGGCTGGGCCTTTCGGGAAGCGACGCAGCAGGCCGCCCGGTGGGTGGCGGAGGGCTGGTGGAAGCGCCGGTGGATGGCGGTGAACCTGGCCCCCCGGCAGCTCGCCGATCGGCGGCTTCTCGAGCGGATCGACGACGCGCTCGCATCCTCTGGTCTGGATCCCACACTCGTGCGCGTGGAGCTCACGGAGGAAGCACTCGTCGATGACAGCCCGCAGACCGTGGGCTTCCTCGACGGCTTGCGCGAACGGGGCCTCGGGATCAGCGTGGACGACTTCGGCACGGGCTACTCGTCACTCGCCTACCTGAAGCGATTGCCGGTCGACGCGGTGAAGCTCGACCAGAGCTTCGTTGCCGGGCTGGGTGAGGACGGCGACGACGTGGTCATCGCGGCTGCGGTGGTGGTCATGGCTCAGGCCCTCGGGCTTCGCGTGGTGGCCGAAGGCGTGGAGACGCAGACTCAGCTCAGCGTCCTGCGCGCCATGGGCTGCGACCTGGTGCAGGGCTACCTGTTCACGTCGGCGCTGCCGCCCGACGAGCTGCGCGCCTGGGTGGCTGAGCGCGGTTGATCCGCAGGGTTGCGCGCCGCGTGCACGGAGCCACCCGCGCGTGCCACCCTGGGCGCTCCAACAGGAGCGAGGGCCGGGATGACTGAGATCGGTGGGGCGGTCGAGCCCGGGTTCGAAGGGGTGGCGGAGGCGTTCGCAGCCAACTTCTCCGAGCACGGCGAGGTGGGCGCCGCGACGTCTGTCTATGTCGGAGGGCGCAAGGTGGTCGACCTCTGGGGCGGCATCGCCGACCGGGCGGCCGGAACGCCGTACACGAGTGACACCCTGCAGCTCGTGTTCTCCACGACGAAGGGCGCCACCGCTGCGTGCGCCAACCTGCTGGCCCAGCGCGGTGACCTGGACGTCGACGCTCCCGTGGCCACCTACTGGCCCGAGTTCAAGGCGGCGGGCAAGGCCGACATCCCCGTTCGGTGGTTGCTGTGCCACAAGGCCGGGCTGCCCTACGTCGACGCCCAGCTCACCCTCGAGGAAGCGTTGGCCTGGGAGCCGATGGTGCGAGCCCTCGAGGCGCAGGCTCCCGTGTGGGAGCCCGGCACGGCCCACGGCTACCACGCCGCCACCTTCGGCTGGCTGGTGGGCGAGGTGGTGAAGCGGATCTCGGGCAAGAGCCTGGGCACCTTCTTCCACGACGAGTTCGCGGTGCCGTTGGGCCTCGAGTTCTGGATCGGACTCCCCGAGGAGCAGCAGCATCGGGTGGCCCCGCTCCTCCAGTGGGGCATCTTCGGCGGTGCCCGAGGGGATGACGCCCCCCCGCTCGATCCCGTGCTGGCCAAGCTGCTCGAGCAGTTCATGGGGCCCGACACGTTGCTCGGCAAGGCCCTCGCCGCTCCGAGCGGCGCCCTCTTCACGGCCGAGGGTGGGTTCAACAACCCGGCGGTCCGGGCGGCCGAGATCCCTGCGGCCAACGGCGTCACCAACGCTCGATCGCTCGCTCGGTTCTACGCGGGTCTCACGGGCTCGGTGGACGGCGGCCCCTCCACCGCGATCCTCGGCGCGGACCAGGTGGGCCTTGCATCCGAGCTCCAGACCTCTGGCCCCGACAAGTGCCTCCACTTCGAAACCACCTTCGGCCTCGGGTTCTTCGTCGCCTCGGCCTTCGCGCCCTACGGCGGCGCCAAGGCGTTCGGCCACACGGGCGCGGGCGGGTCGGTGGGCTTCACGGATCCCGAGCACGACATCGGCTTCGGCTACGTCATGAACAAGATGGGCATGAGCCTCAACGGCGATCCCCGCTCGGGTGGCCTCGTCAAGGCGGTGTACGCGGCCGTCGGGGTCGAGCCCACCTACGTGTGAGCGCGAACGACGAGCGGGTCGACCTCGTCGATGAGGACGACCGTGTGCTCGAGGTGGTGACCAGAGCAGAGATGCGCTCCCGCGGCGAGCGAGCGCGCCACCGGGCCTGCTACGTCGTCGTGCTGACCACGGCCAACGAGCTCGTGGTGCACCGGCGGGCCGACTGGAAGGACGTCTATCCAGGTTGGTGGGACGTCTGCTTTGGCGGGGTCCTCGGAGCCGGGGAGTCGTGGCTCGACGCGGCTCACCGTGAGCTGCGGGAGGAGGCGGGCGTGGAGGCTCCGCTCGAGCTGCTCGGGGTCGACCGCTGGCAGGCCCCCGGGGTGCGCCTGAACGCCCGCGTGTACCTGGCGCAGAGCGATGGGCCGTTCACCTGTCCCGATGGGGAGGTGGTGGAGGTGGCCGCGGTGGCGTTGGAGCAGGTCCTGGCGTGGTTGGAGAACCGGCTGGTGTGCCCCGACTCGGTGGATCTCGTGGTGCCCCTGCTGCCGCTGCCCTAGGTGCCTGCGAGTCAGCGATCGGGGCGATGCCGGATGGTGAGGGCGGCCGCCCAGGCGTAGGCCAGCGCAAAGGCCGCGAGGTCTCCGAGGTGCACGCCATGGGTGCCCCAGAGATGGAAGGCCGGGCCCAACCGCGTGGTGCGCGCGAACAGCAGTGCCATGCCGGTGGCGCTTCCCCAGACGACGAGGCGCCACGCCCACGGGGTCAGGTTCACCGGCGCAGTCTCGCGCCGGTGAACCCGCGCTGCGGTCAGCCGCCGTCGGCCGGCGAGCCCGGCCACGATGGGTAGTCGGGCAGGGTGTCGGACGGCGGGAGCGTGGCGTAGACCGTCTCCGTGCCGGCCTCATCGAACAGGGCGATCGGATCGGTGGGCCACTCGCCGGGCAGGTACCGGGTGCCGCCGTCCACGTAGCGGAGCATTCCGGTGCCTTCGTTGCCAGTCTCGTCCTCACCGGTGGCCTCGGGATCCCACCAGATGAGTCCGGCGTCGTCGCTGGTGTTGTAGTCGGGGCGTCCCCACAGCTCGTCGCCCCAGGAGACGTGGGAGAACGTCTTGCCGCCACCGACCGGGGGATAGCGGAACAGCCCCTGCTCGAAGGACTGCGGGGTCAGATCCGCGCCGGCGAGGTGGATGCCGAGCAGGAGCTGGGCCGGGCCGGGCAGGATGACGTTCACGGTGTTCACCGGAGCCTCCACGCCGAAGTACCACTCGTAGACGGCGAAGGCATCCGACAGGGAGTTGTCGGCTCGGGCGGACGGCAGGGAGATGCCGAAGGCGTGGGCCCACTGCTCCTGGTCGAACGTGCGTCCGAAGATCGTGGTGTCGGCGAGCACGGACGGCCCGATCACCCACTCGGGGAAGTAGCCCTGCTTGGTGGCCTCCTCGGTGATGGTCTTGGGGATGATCGGATCGACGCTGAGGATGACGGTGGTGACCCCGGCGTCCTTCATCCGCGTCACGACCGCACCGGCCGTCTCCTGGGCGGCGGCGGGATCGAACAGGTAGGTGGACCGGGCGACCACCTCGGTGCCGTAGTCCTCCAGGAGGGTGCGGTCGAACTCGTCGTTGCGAGCGGTGTACTCGCCGGTCTCCGTCTCGGCCTGGATCCAGCCGAACACGCGCTCCTTGCTCTGCACGGCCGGATCGCCGGCGTAGCTGGCCGGCTGACCCACGAGCTGCTTGCCCACCATCTCCGCGAGGTGCAGGTCGGCCTGCTCGGGGGCGAGACCGGTGGGCCAGAGGTAGGGAGCGGCTTCCTCGACGGCGTCCCAGCCCTCCGCGAGGGAGCAGGCGCCAACGCAGAGGATTTCCGCGTCCACGATCTCCTGCCAGTACACCGGAGTCTGCGCTGGCCCGCCGATGACCGCAAAGGGCGCCATGTCGATGATCGTGCGAGCGTCAGCCTGCGCCGCCGTGGCGTCGGCCGGCCCGCCCGACGCTTCCAGCACCTGAATGTCGAGGGTGCGGCCGTAGGTCTCGTACACGTCGTTGAGCATCTCGAGGTAGTCGACGGCCGCCTGGGCGGCGTCGGCCGGGTCGGTGTCGGCGCCCGCTTCGTCGACGATGGCCTGCTGCAGCGGGTCGGGTTCGCCCTGGTACACGACGACCTTGATCGCGTCGGCCGTCACGCCGGGTGAGGTGGCGCCGCCGTTGTCGGGATCTTCCCAGGGTTCCACGCACGGTGCCGCGTTGCGCAGCGGGATCGCGACGCGCCCGGTGTCGACGTCGCAGCCCGCGCCCCAGTCGATGCCCTCGATGCCGTCGGCCTCGGCCTCTTGGAAGGTGAGAGGTAGACCGTCGCGCGTCTCCGTGGGGTCGGGGTTGGTGACGGTCTCCGTGTCGTCGTCCCCGCCCCCGCCGAACGCCAGAATGGCGGCGGCGACCAGCGCCACGACGACGGCGATGGGTCCGTAGCGCTTGAGGGCGGTGGACGAGCCGGAGCTGTTGGAATCTGCCATGGCAGGAAACCTCCTGGGTTAGTTCAGCAGGGAGCGCGGACCACTGCGCGCGACGGCCGCCTCGGAATCCCCGAGATAGGACGCTACGACAGCGGGATGGTTGATGACCTCAGTTGCGGTGCCGATCGTGACGACGCGGCCAAGATCGAGAGCGATCATGCGATCGGTTATGGCGGTGAGCAACGGCACGTCGTGCTCGATGATGAGGAGACTGGCGCCCGTCAGATCACGAATGCGGAGCAGCAACGGGCCAAGGGCTTCGGCTTCGCGCTGCGCGATGCCGGATGATGGCTCGTCGAGGAGGAGCACACGCGGGCGATGCGCGAGCACGCAGGCCAGATCGACGACGCGCCGGCTGCCGGTGGAGAGCTCCCGCACGTACTTGTCGGCGAACGCGCCCAGACCGAGCACCCCGATGAGCTCGTCCACCCGCTCGCGCACCTTCTGCTCCGAGTCGATCACGGCCGGGAGGTGCAGGGCGGCGGCCACCGGATCGCGGACCTCGACGTCGCGCTCGCACGCCACGGCGATGGTCTCCGCCACCGTGAGGGCGGGGAACAGCCGACCATCCTGGAAGGACCGACCCATCCCCCGACGGGCACGGGCGTCGGGGGCCAGGCTGCTGATGTCGTCGCCGTCGAGGCGCACCCGCCCGCTCGCCGGTTGGAATCCCGAGAGCACGTCGAACAGGGTTGTCTTGCCCGCGCCGTTGGGCCCCAGGAAGCCGAGGATCTCGCCGGGGGCGACCTCGAAGCCAACGTCCTGCAATGCCGCGATGCCGCCGAAGTGCTTGGTGATCCCGTGCACCGACAGGCGCGTGGGCTCCGGTTCTACCGTGCTGACGTCATCGCTCGGATTGCGGCGGGGCGCCGCGGGGGTGTCGTTGGCGGTGGACGGCGCTCGACGGCTGCCCTGGAGGTCGGTGGCCCCTTCGAGGAACACCGACCGGAACACATCGGGCCGGTTGAGCAGCTCGGCGGTGGGGCCCTTGAAGCGGATCTCGCCCTTCTCCATGAAGTAGGCGGTGTCGGCCACGGTGAGCGCGACGTTCACCGATTGCTCGACCAGGATCACCGTGGTGCCGCGAGCCTTGAGGGCCTCCACGGCCTTGAGCAGCTCGGCCACCACGGTGGGGGCCAGCCCCAGCGACAGCTCGTCGATCATCAGCAGGCGGGGCCGAGCCAAGAGGGCCATGGCGATGGTGAGCATCTGCTGCTGGCCGCCGCTGAGGTCGGCGGCGGGCTCGCCCATGCGATTGCGGAGCACGGGGAACTGGTCGAGGGCTTCTTCCAACACCGCCGCCCGTCGCTCTCGGTCGCGCTCCAGCCACCCCGCCAGCCGGAGGTTCTCGGCCACCGTGAGCGACGGGAACACACCCTGTCCACCGGGCACGAGCACCACCCCTCGGGAGGTGATCTCGTGCGGTGGGGCATAGGTGGCGTCTCGCCCGTCGAACACCACGGCGCCTGCATCCGCCGGCACCACGCCGGCGATCGCCTTGAGGAGGGTGGACTTGCCGGCCCCGTTGGTTCCCAGCAGGGCCACCACCTCTCCCTCATCGATCTCGAAATCGACGTTGAAGAGCACCTGCACACCGTCGTAGGCGACGTCGAGGTTGCGAACGAGGAGGAGCTTCGCCTCGCCCTGCTGGCGCCGGTGCAGCACTTCTGCCTGGGCCGCCGTGGAGGTCCACACCTTGGAGATGTCGGACTTCACGTGCGCGGACGCGGAGGAGAGGATGGCCGCACCGATCAGGAACACCGGCACCATCACGAGGAGGCCACCGCGGATGCCGTAGCGGTCGGCGAGGCCACCCACGACGTACAGCATGATCAGGCCGGGCAGCACGAACAGCGAGGCCATCGAGTAGCCGAGCGATCGCACCTTGGGGGGGATGGCCAGCGACAGGGAGGCGAAGATCCCAGGGGCCAGCAGGGCGGACAGGCCCGAGATGAGCACGTTGGCGACGACAGCCACGGCCAGCGCCGGGGCCAGAGCGAAGGCCACCCAAGCTCCGGAGATCGCCACCGCAACGAGGGACAGCAGCCGCAGACCGAGCCCTGGATCGCGGGTCATGAGGCGGGACGCGAGCGGAATGCCGAGGATGATGCCCACGAGCTGCGCAGGTTCGGTGGCGGACGCCACGAAGCCTCGCTGCGACTCCGACAGGTTGAACACCTCCTCGTAGTAGATCGAGGTGAGGCTCACGAGGCCGATGACCGATGCCGCGAGGAAGGGGAGCGAGTACCAGATGCGGCGCAGAGTCCTGACCTGCCAGAGGATCCGGATCGACTCCGCCCACGATGGAGGGAGCTCGTCGGTGGCGATCACCGCCGCCGACGCGCCGGCGGCTTCCCGCTCGAAGTGGCCGCGTCCGGGTTCCTTCAGGCGGAGTCCGAGCACCACGAAGACGACGGTGGGGATCACGAAGACGAAGAAGGGCACGCGCCATCCGTAGGCCTCGGCGAGGAGGCCGCCCACCAACGGGCCGACGAAGGCGCCCAGCGCGTTGGCCATGCGATGGAAGCCGAACACCTCCGTGCGCTTGTCGATTGGGTAGAGGTCAGCCAGGAGCGAGTTGTGAGTGGGGTTCACCACCGCCCGACCCATGCCCGATCCAGTGCGGGCGAGCACGAGCACCCACAGCACGCCGGCGAGACCGGTGACGATGCCGAACACCGCCCAGACGGCCGCGCCCCCCACCGCGATGCGGACTCGAGGCGTGCGGTCGGCGTAGAAGGCCAGCGGCACCTCGAGCAACAGGCCCCCGAGGAGGGTGAGGGCGATCAGGCTGAGGTAGCCCTGGTTGTCCAAGCCGAAGTGGTCACGGATCTCGGGTCCCAGGATGCCGAACAAGGTGCGGTCGAGCTCGTCGACCGCGTTCAGGCCGAACAGGATCAGGAGCGGGAAGGCGGCGTGGCCCCCGGTGATCTCGCGCAGGTAGCGCCGGGGCGCGCGGGGGGTGTGCACCGGAGTGTTGCGGATGCGGAAGAGCACCCGACGGTCGGCCACGGGCGCGCTCACGTGCGGGCTTCCTCGGTGAGCGCGTCGACCTCAGGACCTTCGACGGCCTCGGCTACGGCCTGGGCCATCTCTGGCGTGACGTGGAAGCCGTCGGCGCGGCGATCCGCGACCAGGCTCGGCACCAGGATGTTGCGCCGTTTGGCCACCCACCGGAGCCCGGCGTCGCGCGCCTCGGCGAAGCCGGCCCCCAAGCCGCCCGGGAGGAGGAGAAGGATGGCCAGCAGGCCGAAGCCGGTGGCCAGGAACCGGTACTCGGGCAGCATGTAGTACTGGAGGGAGAAGACGTAGATCGTGCCGACGATGGCGCCCGGGATGGAGCCGAGCCCACCGATCACCGCGATCGAGAAGACCCGGAGGCTGGCTTCGGGGCTGAACGGGTTGCCGCCGATGCTGTTGGAGAGACCGTGCTGGTGGTGGACGAACAGGACCCCGGCCATGGCGGCGATGAACCCTGAGAACGCGAATGCGGAAAGCATCGTGCGTACGGTGTTGACGCCGAAGGACTCGGCGGCGCGAGGGTTTTCCCGCAGTGCGATCAACACCCGCCCGGTGCGACTGCGACGGATGCCCTGCAGCATGCCGACGGCGATGGCCAGCACGGCCAGAGCCAGGACGTAGAAGGCCTGTTCCGAGTCGATGAGGATTCGCCCGAAGAGCTGCGGGTCGTTGCGGAACCGACCTCGCGGCACCCAGGAGAAGAACTCGGGGTTCAGGAGCCAGTAGAGCGTTGCGGAGGCCAGCGCCAGAGTGATGACGGCCAGGGTGAGGCCACCTGCTCGAGCCGCTGGCAGTCCCACCACCACGGCCACCAGCGCGCCCGCCAGCCCGCCCACCAGCAAAGCGATGCCGAGGTCGAGCTCCGCGGTCTGCGTGATCCACCCCCCCGCCGCGCCCCCGATGGCCGCGAACGCCATCTGCCCGAGGCTGACGTGGCCGGCCCAGCCGGTGAGCAGCACGAGCGAGATGGCGATCGTGGCGATGATGGCGGTGTCGGTCGCGATGGAGAGCTTGCCGGCTGGGAGCAGCAGGGGCAGAGCGATGAGCGCCGCCCCCAGCACTGCGAGGAGGGCGTATCGAACCGCTCGCACCTCGGGCACCCCTCGGAGCTCGGTGGGGATCGGCCGGATCTCGCGCACCGCCTGCCACGTGGAGACGATGTCGTCGTCGACGCGATTGCCGCGCCGCCGGCGGTTGAGCGCGACTGCGATCACGATGATGGCGAAGATGACGGGGAACACATAGATGTCGCGACCGGTCGAGTACACGATCGACTGCTCCACGACCCCCAGGCCGACGGCGGCCGCCGTGATGCGCGGGAAGCTCTCCATCCGCCCGATCACCGCCGCCGCCAAGGCCCGCACCAATACCGTGACGCCGAGCACGCTGCCGATGGGCACGCTGATCACGCCGGAACGAAGGAACACGGTGACGAAGGCGAGCACTGTCGTGATCACCCACACGGTGGTCTGGATCCGTCCCACCGGAACGCCGAGCGTGGCGGCCCGATCGGATCGCTCGGCGACGGCTCTTATCGCGATCCCGACGCGGGTGGCCCGCAAGAACCAGGCCAGTCCACCGAGCAGCAGCGGCACCAGCAGGAACACCATCAGGTCGTTGTCGTCGAAGGTGACGCCGCCGATGTTCGTGGTGATGTTGAACGGCGGGTCGAGCTGCGGAGCGCCCAGCCCCTTGAAGCCGAACCAACCGGGCATGAACAGGGCAAGGGCGGCCAGGATCTGGGCGACGCCGATCGTCGCCACGGTCAGGATCAGGCGAGGAGCCCGGGAGAAGCGCAGGATGAAGAGCTTCTCCACCAGGAAGCCCAGCACGATGGCGGTGGCCAACCCGATCACCAGGGCGACCACGTACGGGAGGCCTGTCATCCAGTCCGGTGGCCCCCCGGCCTGATCGGGAGCCAGGAGGAGTATGGCCAGGATCGCCGGCACCACGCCCAGGTCGCCCTGCGCGAAGTTCACGATGCGGTTGGCGCGGTAGACGAGCGCGATGCCCACGGCGAGGAGCGCACTGATGGCGCCCACGAGCGCGCCTTGGACGATGATCCCGAGCGTCGGCTGCCACAGCACGACGGCCAGCAGCGTGAGGACGACGAGGGGGCTCAGGCTGTCGACGGGACGCAGGAGTCGCCCGAGTGCGGGCGGGGTCGCCCGCCCGTGGAGCCGTGCTCCTTGGTCCTCGCTCACCCTCACCCCCATCGACCATCCCCGATACCGCTGGCGGGGAACCTAGGTGGTGGGGGACAGGGTTGCTGGGCGCTTGACCAACCTTGACCCAAGGGTCAAGGGGCAGCCGGTGGGGGTCAGTTCGCCGTCGAGCGCTCCGAGCCGGTTCACTGTGCCCATGTCCTCGCCGTCCGAAGAAGCCGCCCGTCGGCGGACCTTCGCCATCATCAGCCACCCCGACGCGGGCAAGACCACCCTTACCGAGAAGTTCCTGCTCTACGGCGGTGCCTTGCAGTCGGCGGGCGCGGTCAAGGCTCGAGGCGAGCGTCGTCGGGTGACGTCGGACTGGATGGAGATGGAGCAGAAGCGCGGCATCTCGATCACCTCCACGGTCCTGCAGTTCCCCTACCGCGACTCGGTGCTGAACCTCCTTGATACACCGGGCCACCGCGACTTCTCCGAGGACACGTACCGGGTGCTGGCCGCCGCCGATGCCGCGATCATGGTCCTCGACGCCGCCAAGGGCATCGAGCCGCAGACCCTCAAGCTCTTCGAGGTGTGCCGGGAGCGGAACCTTCCGCTGCTGACGTTCATCAACAAGTGGGACCGCCCGGGCCGCGACCCGCTCGAGCTGCTCGACCAGGTGGAGACGCAGCTGTCGATCGTGCCGACGCCCGTCACCTGGCCCGTGGGCATCGCCGGTGACTTCCGCGGCGTCGTCGACCGGCGCAACGGTGCGTACGTGCGGTTCACCCGCACGGCTCGTGGCGCCACTGAGGCGGGAGAAGAGATCGTGGACGCGGCGCACGCCGCGGTCGAGGACGGCGATGCCTGGGTGGCCGCCACCGATGAGATCGGTCTGCTCGACGAGGTGGGTGCCAACGCGGATCCGGAGCGCTTCCGGAAGGGTGAGGTCACCCCGGTGTTCTTCGGCTCGGCGCTGACCAACTTCGGCGTGCGCCTCCTGCTCGACGCGGTCATCGACCTCGCGCCGTCACCCGAGCCCCGAGACGATGTGGACGGTCGAACTCGGGCCATCGACGCTCCGTTCTCGGCCTTCGCCTTCAAGGTCCAGGCCAACATGGATCCGAGCCACCGCGACCGCATCGCCTTCGTGCGCGTGTGCTCGGGCAAGTTCGAGCGCGGCATGGTGGTCACCCACCAGCCCACCGGCAAGCCCTTCGCCACCAAGTACGCCCACTCGGTGTTCGGGCAAGAGCGTGACACGATCGAGGAGGCCTGGCCGGGCGACGTCATCGGTCTCGTCAACGCCACCGACGTGAAGGTGGGAGACGCGCTCTACCTGGACGTGCCGGTGGAGTTTCCGCGCCTCCCCGAGTTCGCTCCAGAGCACTTCGTCGTGGCCCGGGTGAAGGACACCGGCCGGTTCAAGCAGTTCCGCCGGGGCATCGCGCAGCTCGACGAGGAGGGTGTGGTGCAGGTGCTGCGCGACCAGGACCTCGGGGACCAGGCTCCCATGCTCGCCGCGGTCGGGCCGATGCAGTTCGAGGTGGCGGCGCATCGCCTCGAGCACGAGTTCGGTGCGCCCACGGAGCTCAGCCCCACGACGTGGCGAGTGGCTCGCAAGACCGACGACGCGAGCACCGCCAAGCTCCGCTCGTTGCACGGCGTGGCGGTGTACGCACGGGCGGACGGCACTCGCTACGCCCTGTTCGAATCGCCCTACTGGCTGGCCCGGGTGGAGGGCGACCATCCCGAGCTCACCCTCGAGCGCCTCGTCGCCGAGGGGACCGTTGGGTAGTCGGTCCCGACCAAGAGCTTCGGTTCCGACAGACTGCGTCGGGACCGAGCTTCGTTGTGCGGCCTGCGGCCGCGCTGGTTGCCGGCTGCTCGGTCACGGCGAGCCGCTCCCTCGCGGGCGAGGGGGCACGCGGAGCGTTCCCCCTCCCGCTCCCCCTCCTCGGTCCACCCCCACCGCGGAGCGCTCCCGCTCCTCAGGTAGTTAGTTGCAGGTGGTTTCGTCTTCTGGGACTTCGTTGTTCAGTAGGTAGTTGGTCACGAGGTCGTCGATGCAGGACTTGCCCTGGCCCACCACCGTGTGGCCGTCGCCCTCGTTGGTGATGAGGATGCCGCTCTCCAGCGTGTCGGCCACGGCCACGCCGGCTTCGTAGGGCGTGGCGGGGTCGCCGGTGGTGGAGACGACCAGGATGGGCGGTGCGCCCGGGGCCGTCACCCTCGTCAGGGGCTCGGGGGCCACGGGCCAGTCGAGGCACCGGACGTAGTCGAGAACGAGCGCCTCGCCGAAGTGAGGGGCCTCGGCCGCGGTGGCCTTGGCGGCGGAGAAGAAGGCGTCGGCATCGCCCACGGGCCAGGCGAAGTCGAGGCAGTTGACGGCGAAGTACACCTCGAAGCCGGCCGCACCGAGGTAGCCGTCGGCGAGGTCGACGAGGGCGCTTCCGTCGCCGGCCAGCGCATCGGCGAGGGCCGAGTCGAGCTGGGGCCAGAGGCTCTCGGAGTAGAGGGCGTAGGAGATGCCCAGGTTCGCCTCGCCGGGGCCGGCGGGGCGGTCGGCATCGGGAGCAGGGATGCCGCCGGGCTGCTCGGCGAGGGCCAGCACATCCTCGACGGCTTTGAGCGCTTCGCCGGCGGTGTCGCATTCCTCGGCCGAGTCGCAATGGCCGACGTAGCGCTGGAGGGCGGTCTCGAAGCCGAGTGCTTGCTCGTGGGCCTGCTGCAGGCCCGTAGTGCCGAGGGCGATCAGGCCGTCGAGGATCATCTTGTCGACGCGATCCGGGAACAGGGCGGCGTACTCCTGGCCGATGGCGGTGCCGTAGCTGTAGCCGAGGTAGCTCAGCTTGTCGTCTCCCATGGCGGCGCGCACGGTGTCCATGTCACGAGCGACATCTCGGGTGCCGAGGTGCGGGAGCAGGTCAGCGTGCTTGTCCGCGCAGTCGGCGACGTACTCCTCGCTCACCTCGAGAAGGGCCTCGCGATCCGCCGGGCTGTCGATCGTGGGGTCCACGCCGTAGAGCTCCTCGACGTCGACACCACAGCTCAGCGGCGTGCTACCGCCGACGCCGCGCGGGTCCATGCCGACGATGTCGTAGTGCTCGGCGATGTCGGGCAGCACGGTGGGGATGTAGTCGGCGTACTCTGCCGCCGAGCCGCCCGGCCCCCCCGGGTTGAGGAACAGGGCGCCGTAGCGTTCGCCGCTCGCCCGTGTGCGGGCGACGTAGATCTCAATGGTGTCGCCGTCGGGGTCGGCGTAGTCGAGCGGCACGGCCAGGGTGGCGCACTCCACCCCTCCGCAGTCGTCCCACTCGATCGGTTCGGGGACGAAGCCATCTGGTCCGGCGACGGAGGTGGTCGTGCCGCCGCTGGGCTCGGTGGTGCTCGAGCGATCGCCGCCGCCGAGCGGTTCGTCGGCTTCCTTGGCGCAGGATGCGGTGAGCAGCGTGAGCGCGACGAGCAGCAGAACACCGCGGCGGGGGGACATGGGTGCCGAGGGTAGACGGCCCTCTCGGCCAGTCCTTGACAGGGCCCATACCAAGTATGCATACTCGGTATCAATGGCCGTACGAGAGGGACTCCTCGCTCTGCTCCGGGTGGGACCCAGCCACGGGTACCCGCTGAAGACCGCGTTCGAGGCGGCCACCGGCGGCACGTGGCCCCTCAACGTCGGTCAGGTGTACACCACCCTCGATCGTCTGCAGCGGGACGGGTTCGTCACCGCCGAGGAGGTAGGCGGACAGAAGCAGTACGGCATCACCGCGGCAGGCCGCGAGGAGCTCGGTGGCTGGTGGACGGCGGTGCCCATCGAGGCCCCGCCACCGCGAGATGAGCTGCTCCTGAAGGTCCTCTTTGCGATCGAGGACGGACCCGGCCACGCACTGGCCGTCATCACGAGCCACCGCACCGCCCTCACCCGCCTGCTCCAGGAACGCCGCCGAGCATCGCGCTCCGGCCGCGCCGTCGACACCGACCTCGCCACCGTCTTGGTGGCCGAGGCGCTCGTGACACGCGCCGAGGCCGACCTGCGCTGGCTCGATCTCTGCGAGGCCCGCGT
>Ga0105049_10004346_pt1 | contig 16630 bp, 11 predicted proteins | sample MAT06_FD_78087 | JGI IMG/M metagenome (GOLD analysis project Ga0105049, IMG submission 78087) | Freshwater microbial communities from Lake Fryxell liftoff mats and glacier meltwater in Antarctica - MAT-06 | ecosystem: Environmental > Aquatic > Freshwater > Ice > Liftoff microbial mat | place... | reverse complement strand
ACTATGCCGAAGTTGAGAGATGTGTCGATTTCGCCTATGGCGCGTACTGCTCTTAGCTGTGCCAACGAACAAGCAGAAAGCGGTGCTTCACGGCTGACTTCATGGCTGGCAATCACTCTGTTATCCACGATCTGTCGATCGATTGAAACAACCCCTATAACGTATCGATCGAGATGAATGAACATTAATTGCAATTGCTCAACTTAGAGAAAATAAGGATTCTAGGGGATTTAAGGCAGCAAGAATCGACTCGAAAGCCGACAAACCTTGTCGCTTTCCAGTATTCATAATAGAACGAACAGCCGCAAATGGGTCTCGCCCCCAATCGGAACGGAAACCATTAGTGATTTTCCGAAATATCACGCTCCAGCGTAATGTTTGTTCGCTAGAATTATTGGTCGGCGGAATAGTCGGGTCATCTAAAAAAAGAAAGAGGTTTTCCTGTAAATCGAGATAGCGTTTCTGCAATTCTGGTGACGATTGGTTGAATCGGTGGAATGTCAATTTGATCGCCCGCAGATTCTCCGACAGCGTGTAGCAGCACTTGTATTTGCGGCGGGTCTGTTGCATGATGTGGTCGGCTTATCTGAAGGGTTGCGAAGTGGGCAGATAGGAGTGAGAAGGTGCGCTATCTTATGAAATGTGCCAGAGACGAGATCGAGTTCTCGACTGGGATGACTAAATTACTTGCATATCTAACTGAGAAGATCAGCCGTGGGGATGAGTCGGGCAAGCCCGAAAAAATAAGGATATTATTGCTATGAAGCGATCGCCTCAAGTCGTTTATTTGCCAACTATTATGTAATAGTGAGGTTGAAATGTCCGTTTGACTGTTAAGAAAGTCGATAAACGCTTGTAGTTCATTGAAACTTCTGTAAAATGGGGACTGTAACAAACTTTATAAGCTATGCCTATTTTACAAACAACTAAAACTAGTAGGTTAATCCGAGAGATACGCTCTCGACTTGGATTAACCCAACAGGATTTTGTAGGAAAGCTAGGCGTGAAGTTTGTTATAGCCAATTGCTGGAAAAATGGTGAAGTTAATTCGTCGCTGATGCCACAGAAATTGCTTGAAGTATTACTTGTACAAATAGGCGAATCGATCAAAAGGTTGCCTTCAAAAGCACGGCAAGAAGTAGATTTGCTTGCTAAACCTTTCAAAATCGAAGGGTAATAGCGGGTAGTTAATGCAAAGTCTCATAAGTAAAGTTTTCACATTTGAAGCACAAATCCTGCCATCCTTGAAAGATGGCAGGATATTTTTACCTAGATTTGATGATGGTGGGCAAAGTTATAATCGTTTAATTGCTGTGATCGCAAGTCAGGATGTTCAAACTCAACTGGCAAATCTACAGGTTTTAATTGGTGAATTAAAGCCAGAAGTGAGGGATTTGGGAGAGGAACCCTTACGATTGCTAAAATTCAGAGCTGCGGCTTTAGTATTGCGTGATTTGATTGGACAGGGTTGGATTGCAAGGATTGAGAACAGTTGCATAGTCATCTACCCTAAGACAGCCCAACCTTATGACAGTGTTGGCGAAGCAAAAGCTACATCCCGCCAAGTTGGGATGTTTGCTCGTGAGGATCAACTGCGCGATCCGTCTATTCGCCGTTTTATATCGTCACTCGAGCAGCCAGGGCGAGGAAGTTCTTGTGTGCCAATCACAAACCTGATTGCTGATGGTAGAACTCTAAATGAGTTTTTAGAACCGATCTCTCAGCTACCAAAACAAGAACGTGGAGCACGACTCAAGCAGGTAATCAAACCTTATTTGCAATTGGTCGAGCCAGAAAAACGCTGCCAACTAACGGGTATTAAATATGCGGATATCTGGAGATATTTTCGCTTTAACTGGAGTATACCTTTCAACAATTCACCCGGACGTAACCTGTTTTTTCTGATTCGGGATGCAGGACAGCCATACCACCCTGTTATGGCGATAGCAGCTCTAGGAAATGCAGTTATGCAGTTGAACTGTCGGGATATGCTGTTCGGATGGCTGCCAAAAGGTTTTATACAACTCATTGAGAAAGGAACGATCTCAGCCGTAGAGGGTCTCACTTGTCTGCAAAACTGTATTCAGAAATCTCTTGATGAGATTTATGTTGATGATTTACCAATTAAACCAGAGGAACTTCAGTTTCCTACAGCACAAACTCTCTCGCGCCTCATCGCTTTTCGTGATGATGCAGCTCTTCGTAGAAAGAAAGAATTGACTGAATTTATTAAGCCTAAACGTATTGAATTTGAGACTAACGTCACAACTGATGAACTCCTGAAAGAGACAAAAACCACCCTCTATCAATTTAAGCGTTCTAAATCAATAGCTGAGTTGCTCCGCGCTAGATTAGTTCTCAATACTCGCACTGTAGGCGATCCGCTTAAGACACTACAAAATCTGATGGCTGATGAGGAAGGGCAAATTGCAGTAGGCATTGCCTTACGACAGGCGAGAAACCGTCTCTCTGGCAGCGCAATGATGGAAATTGTAGTCTGTGGAGGTGTACCGCCATATTCTTCTCTACTTTCTGGGAAACTGGCTTGCCTACTGATGCTGAGTCCAGAAGTTTCCCAAATTTATGAAGAACGCTATAGCCAACAGGTTAGTATCATTGCGAGCCAAATGGCAGGTCGAGCGATTTTTAGGTCATCAAAGTTAACCTATCTGGGAACAAGCAGCTTATATGCCGTTGGTTCGAGTCAGTATAACCGAGTTATTCTTCCTGTTGGCACGATTTCAGGACAGGATAAAGATATTCGTTACACTCATATTGGCGATACCGAAGGTTACGGTTCTGCTCACTTATCGAAAGAAGCCAAGCTAGCATTGACTGTTTTGGAGAACAAGAGTACAAACTTTAAGCGTGTCAACAATGTTTTCGGTGAGGGTGCTAACCCCAAAATGCGTCAGCTAGCTAGTGGTCTAGATGCATTGGGAATTGCCCAAGCAGACCTGTTACGTCACGCCAGTCCACGTTTGATCTATAGTATTCCATTGATCGAGAACTTGGAGCGATATTTACTTGAGATAGACGAATCTCCCAAAATTATCATCTCGCACACTCATTCCGAGGTAAGCGTTGAGAGCAGCAGTAAGGTTACAGACTTTTGGATCGATCGTTGGCTTGCTAGCCGACTCGATCATAAGCCTATGTTTCAGCAATTAGTGGAGTCTTCTCCCCTCAAACTGCGGATATCAAAGGATCTACCCAGAACCGATCAGCGGCTAGAAATACCGTTCCTAGAAGTCATAGATAGAGAAACTCGTATGCAAGCTCCAATAGATGAAAAACTTGACTACATTCGACGGCTTTACCGCGAGGAGAGTGCCTTTGCAGACAACGTTAAACTTAATCAATTACGGGATATCAATATCTCAACTTCAGTTGCACCTGTTGAAAAGGTAATTGAGTCGTTAATTAAGTGTGGAGCCTCAGTTGTCCTCACAGGTAACGCTGGTGATGGCAAGACTCATCTAATTCGTCTGATGGGACAGAAACTCAAAAACCAAGATGCTTACATTGTGCCAGATGCCAGTGCTGAAAGATTAGATGAGGTGATTCAACAGTGGGCGGACTCTTTGCAAACTGGTAAATCATCTTGTATTGCTATCAATGAGGGACCCTTACTAGACTTGATTAAGAAGTACAGAAAGGATTATAAGTTTCTCGAAGAAGTTGAACGCCAATTACACAGATCTATTTCCTATGAAGCAATTGACAGCAAAAACACCGATCTTGTTAAGAAGATATGGTCAGCGCCCACAGACGCGAAAGGACAGGTTTTTGTCATCGATCTGAGCATTAGACAAAACTTGTCTAAACAGATGGCGGGTGCAGTTTTGGATAAACTCACAGAAGAGCGTTGGTACGAAGGATGTACTATTTGTCCTGCTCTGTCCAACTGTGGTGTTACTTATAATCGTAAAGCTCTGAAGCATCCAAAGGTACAGGAGCGAGTAGGGAAACTGCTGGAACATGTCAGTGTTCGTGGTGAACAGATCACATTTCGCGAACTGATGGCATTCTGTTCATTTCTGATTTTTGGTGCTCGTTCCTGTGATGAATTAATTGAGCTAAGGACTTCTGAACTTGCTCGCTATTACACAAACCTGTTTGAAGGTGGAGACGGGAAACTATTCGATGAACTCAGAAAAGGTATCGATCCTGTCTCTCGCACTCATGCGAAAGTAGATGAGGAACTTTGGAAAGGATCATTTTCCCCTGATGCTTTCCTCTTTGAGCCAAAGCCTGTACCTACTCCTCTAGATAGTTACCAAGATATAGTAACTAAAAAAGACACTGATGCTCCACTCAAGACATTTGAAGCTCTCAAACGTCGATGGTTCTTTGAGCATCCTGATAGCGATCGCTTGACTCCTAGAACAAAAGCTGAAGATTTCTTTGAGGAACTTCGGGACACAAATCAGACTACGCAATCTCGTGTCAGCAACTTACTCCGATATTTGAATCGCTTTCTCTATGCAGGTGAAAAAAATTGCCCAGATCGCTTGCGATTATGGACGCAACTTGCCTACTCTCCGCGTAATAAGGCAAAGGCAATGGTCTCAGGACGCGACGTACCTAGTCTAAAACTATTTCTCTATGAACCAAGACTAACTCCGCTACTCGAACGTTGCTTTGGTACACAGCCTATCGATCACATATGGCTAGGTCCTGAAGGTAAAGATCTACGTTTTGCTAATCTGCGGGTTGACATCCGATTACTAAACCTGCTTCTTGCTCCATACGGAGGAAAAACTGACGATCCTGAATGCACTCGCAGAATTTATCGTTTTAACGATACCCTTGCTAATCAAGTACAACCAGATGGTGGGGACTTCAGAACTGTTTCAATGGTTGAGGGTCGTCTCGGTCGAGAAGTACGAATTCGTGTAGATTTACGGAAGCGCAGGTATGATGATTTGGATAGCGATCGTAGGTAGGAGATAGAAAAACTATGTTGCGATCTGTAATTACGTGGGAATTAATTCGCCGCCACGGTTGTGGCGCGATGACGGACAAAATCAAGCCTGTCCATATTGCTAATGGTTTATTTCGAGAAACACTTGGAGCCGTAGCAAAAACTCGGGATCTTCGAGAAGTTCTGATTTACACTGCTGCTCAATCAACTGAGGATATGCGCGATCAGGCAATGAGTAAACTTTTAGAGCGCTCAAAAGATCGATGGGGACGACTAGCGGAGGACGCACTCAGCAAAGAAGGAGCACTTGGTAAGCAGGTGTTGCCAATGCTACGGACTTTACTGGGAACAGATGGCGCAGTATTTGGAAAATCTATCGATCAATCTTCATTAACTTCGCCGACGGGGAGCCTTGTTACTAGCGATCCTTCGGATGAACATGCAGGGGCGTTGATCAAGAATCTATGGAGCCTATCAAATAGCAGTGGTAACGATGGAGAATCACCTTTATTATCACTATTACGTGAAAAGATCGATCCTGAACGCGATCTAAGTTTAGCAGATGACTTAACAGTTTTATTTGCTCCTCTAAATGAAGGGATGAGAGAGCGTAAAGCAAATGAGACCGTCTCTCAATGTGAGGATTTCCAAAAGTTTCAGCAGAGAGGAAATGATTACGATCCAGTGGTAAATCAATTGCGACAGGCAGCAGACTTACTCTATATCTATGAGAAAGAAGTTCGTCCTAACCCGATCGCTACACTTGAAAGGATTGTCTGTCTGGGATCGCTCTCTGTGTTCTTCTATTTATCTACACGAGGTCAAATCTGGGCAAATTTACCAAAACGCCCTCTTCTGATCCAAGTATCTGGCAATGCTATCTCTCCCATAGCTAGAGCTAGTGAAGAATCTGTACAGCAACTTACTGTCAGAGATGTTAAACGATATATAGTATCACTATTAGAATCTTTATTGAAAGAGATAAGTCCTGACTCTGATGAGTGGTTAGAACTATGGACTACAGGTGAGATTTGGGACAAACTTACAGAATTGACAGGTGTAGAGAGGAAACCGAAGGATGAACCAGAGATAAAAGAACTCACACGCATTGTTGTACAACGCGATCCTGAAATTGAAATTGACGACATACTGGCAGAAGTAGTTGATAAACTCAACGAGAAAGCCTCCCTTGTGGACTATCTGCGCTTACTTGGTCTGCGAAGTGGGTTGCTTTACCCACAGCAGAAAAATCCCAAAAAGCGTGTTTGTCCTGAAGATCGAGTTATTGAAGTTTTAGTTGCTGGAACCATCAATGTTGTAAATGAAGTTGTAGAATATCAAGAATTTCTTGAGCGTCTTTGGGAACGCTTTAGAATTGTCACAGGTGGTCACCCAGAAGATGAGTTTCTTTTAACTCAAGCGGGAATTCCCCGTGTGAGTAGCAAGCATTTACGTCAAAACTCTGAGGCATTTTTAAAGCGATTAGAGGAGCAAGGTCTGGCAAAGCGTATGGCCGATAGCAAAGCCCTTGTTGGTCTGGTTGAAGCATATTAAGTAGTTCTCAAAGCAGTTGGAAGGAGTTAGTCTAATGGTTACGAAAATTACCCAAGAAAAAATTAAAGAAAGAGTTGGACAACTCGCTGCCGATCTAATTCTGCGAGAAGCTCATTCTCAGAGATTTGGGGTCATCTTACGTGACATTGAGCCAATTAACTGTGAAACTTTCATTAGAAATGCGCTTAAGCGACGCAAGTCTGAAAAACTGACCTTGCGAATCGCCATTCCCGATCCAGACTTGGGATCTATCATCCCAAAAATGCAGGAAGAGTTCCCTGATAGCTGCGATCTTCTGGCAAACTCTGAAGAAGAAATTGTGGCGTGGCGCAATGAACACCTGCGAACAATTGCTGTTCTTACCAATAAGCCCCTTGCTAGAGGTGCATCACTGCGAGATTTTGAGATCCGTGACGATCAAGATGCCATTAAATTACTAGCGCATCAAAAAGCAGAAGATGCTCAAACTGCTTTCTTACGAAATTTTTGGAGAGCAATCGCCCATGACAATGCCCCTGAAGACTTTCGTTTAGAAGATATTGTCTGCTTTGCTCTAGAACTGGAGGGTCTTCCAAATGATGATGCGCGGGGTCTTCAACTGAAAGATCACTTGCCTACATTAGGATTACTCAAAGATTCTGGTATTGATGCCAAAATGACCCCATCAGATGTTGCTAAACGGCTTAAAGATAATCAGCGATTACTTGAAGATGCTCGTTCTGCTGACCCCAGCGAACGAAAGCGGATGCAAAACTATGTTGGCAGTTTAAATGGTGACGACAAGAAAGTAGCAAAACAGATACAGAAAAGTCTTAAAAAATTAGCCGAGCATCCTAGCGATCGCTCAGTGCTTAGCGAACTAGAGTTTTCCGACAGTCAAAAAGTCTGGCTCGGACGCAAGGCAAGTTCAGATAAAGGGGGGAATGGTACAAAGGTCTCATTTCAACCAGTACAAAATCTATCTGTTAAGGCAGTTCTTGCCAAAGACGAACGCCTACTGGATGACCTTTACGAATCTCTTAAGCAGGCAGTTGAGCGTGTGGAAGATGGTGACGTAGAAGGGAAAACAGTTGCTCTTTCTCAAGATGCTTACGGAAGTCATGCAACACTGCAAATTAGTCAGGACATGTTAAGACTAGTTCGTGCGGGGACTGGGGAAGAAGTCTGGGGAATGCTTGTTAATCTTGCAGACCTATCCGAAACCACAATCCTTGATGTAGATGAATGGGGACAACGCAAGTATTTACGCTTTGATGCTGCTGAAGGTACTGGCGGATTGATTCGCACCTTTGTTGAGGCACAGGCTCTACCTCATATTTTTCTGTCATTGGTAGAGCAACTCAAACAACATCGCAATACATTGATCGAATACATTACAGGTTTGACAGCGAGTCCTCTCACCACATTAGCTGCAAAAAAAGAAGTTCGGCAAGCGGCTGAAATGTACTTGCAAAGCTACACTGCTCTACTCGAAGCGATCGCCAATAATGCACAAGATGCTACCAATGCTTCGCCAGAGATAGCACAAAACCTATTTGCTTCTCTGGTTGTGTTGGAAACATATATTTTCAAAACTGAAGATGAAGTAGCTGTTGTGCTTTCACCAATTCATCCTTTACACCTATGGCGTTGGGTTATGGCTGCTAAAGAGCTACTAGATGGCAAAGAAGAATTTAATCCCACTGAAGTAGAAGCAATTGAAGAGACTCTAAGCAATAACCTACATTATCTGAATTCCTTACATTTACCAGAAGAAATTACTCATGTTCCTGCTGTCGATCTGGGCTTAGCAGGGCAGATTGGTTCGCTGCCACTTTACAAAAAAAATCCGCGATCGCTTGGAGTCGATGACGGAGCCATCAGCATTGGTAAATTAGCATGTTCCCTTGCCAAGATGCGTCTATTTGTGCGCCCAGGTCTAAGAGTTATGCTAATCAACCCTCCCCGTCCAGAAAATTTTGTTAGGGAACTGATCAAGCAAGTGCAACCTGACAGCAATGGCAGCAGCAATCTGATTACAGGTATCCACATTCGCATTCGCTACACGGCTGATGATGCGCTAGGTTGGGTCGATGGCTTAGATGATATTGACGAGGATATCCGAGAAACGATCAACATGGGGCAAAGAGTTGGCAGGATCAGTCTTGATATTTCCAGTGAAAAACTTACCCAGAGGGATATTGAAAAAGATCTTCAGGAAATGCCTGCTCACTTAACTGTAATTTTCGATCCATTTGAGGTTCGACAGGGTAGATTCCGACGTGAAGGGGCATTAGTTCTTAACCCATGGGTGCTAAGTTATCGCTACGAATACGACAAAATCAAAAAACAGGTGAACCAAGTCCCCGTAGCTGATTCCAATGTTTTTGCTAGCTATCTCATGCTTGTTGGAACGCTGAATCCGAGTTTGCGTAAACTGACGATTACACATGCTCCCAATGCTGAGGACAAAATCGAGCATCTAGCAATTCTCTCTAATCACAGCAATTGGCTGGTGGTAGCCGATCGCCACGGTGTTCCTATCAGTACTAGTCGCATCGACAAAGCCTACTGTGTAGATACCCGACAGGATAGAGGTCGAGTTTTGACAACGCTCTCTCACGATCTAGAACCTTTTAAACAAGCTCTGGCGCGGGAATTAAAAAGCACTTACTTCGATGCCGACCCACCAACTTTAACCTCCATCGTTCAAGACCTCGTAGCCCTAGAACCAGAGGGCGTTTTGGGCATTGGTTCGGCATCAAAAGATGGAGATAAAACCACTAAAGCTGCTCTTGGTAAAATTGTCGTTGTTCGCAGCTATCGTCACGATCATCCATCAGGTTTGGCAGTTAGCCTTGATACTATTGAAGCCCGACAGTGGCTTGTAGCTGGTAGAGAGAGCCGCAAGCAAGCCGACCTGATCGGACTAAGAGAAGCAGAAGATGGCAACCTGATTCTGGACATTATCGAAGTAAAAACTCACGATGCAGGTACCCTCTTTACCGTAGATCGGAATGGCTTTATTCAGGGCGATCCTGTGAATCAGGTCATGGCAACCTATCGCGCTATTGCCAGCATCTTTGGTAACGCTGAAACTGACTCACCCCTTGTGCGCCCTCGCCGCGAAGTACTCCGCAATCATCTCTACCAAGCCTGTTTGCGGGATAACGATCCGCAATTCAAAGAGCGATGGCATTCACTGCTCAATGACCTCTTCGATCGCAAAGTGCCGCTCAAAATTCAAGCCCAAATTGTGCGTGTGCGTCTCGCTAGTGTTGCCCCTCAAGAACGTACTGTTTTGCAAACACCTGAAGGTATTCCGATCCTTTTCCGCACGCTTAATGCTGAAGCAGTTGGGTTGACCTTAAGAGGGCTGCCTCATAAAGCAGCACCTAAGCAGGTAGAACTGGACTTGCAAACTCTATCTCAAGCGAGTCATCCAATTCCTTCTGAACTTGATCCTATTTCAGCTTTTAATAGACTCCAATCAAGTGCAGATACGGAAGCAGCTAGTTCTAATAAACCGATATCTAGCATGACTTCACTAGAAGCGATCACCCCTAGTGAACTAACTCCTGTCTCTCTTACTGTTTCAACATCTATTACATCCGAACCCAAGTCTAGCGTCTCTAACACATCCGTTATTGCACAACAAGAAACTGGTTATTTATCAATACTTCTAGGTAATGCTCGCAAAGATAATCATCCTCGTTACTGGGAGCCTGCCAAACAGCCTAATGGGTTCTTTATGATTCTAGGAGCTTCTGGGTCAGGAAAGACTGAGACACTTAAGGTGATAGCTGAGGAAATCCATAACTTTGGCATTCCCTGCCTTATTTTTGACTTTCATGGCGATGTTACTTTGCAAGGGGCAGATGACTATATTCTCTCTCATGCCCCTGCCTGTACTTATGGCATTAACCCCATGGAACTCGATTCCACCGATCCTGCTGATGGCGGCGTATATGCTCAAGTTAATATCCTGCTTGGGATGCTGAAAGCCTGTATCCCATCACTTGGACATCGTCAGTGGCGGGTGATCAAGGACATTCTCAATCAAGTATATGAAAATGCTGGAATTAGCGATCTCAACCCTGTAAGTTGGCAAAGGACTCCACCGACATTTGCGGATGTTCTGAGTTTACTTGAAGAACAGATGGATAGTGATGATATTCCCAGAGCGCAGAAGAACATAATTGAAAGTGCTCATGATGCTGTTTCCAAAGTGTTTGAGCATCCTATCTTTGCAAAAACACAGCAAATCTCTATTGAATCTCTCCTCGATCGCAGCCATCATCTCAACCTCGTGCATTTGGAAGAAGATATACGATTTGTGGCTACAGATACCCTACTCAGAAAATTAGCCAGAGCCTTAAAATCTCGCGGCAATATTCCCGTCCAGCCACAAAGCGATCGTGAACAGTTCCGCCTATTTGTATTTGTAGACGAGGCAAAAATTCTTTCGATGGGCGGTAAAGACCGCGATGCTACAGATGCTATTCTTAACAAATTAGCTACTGAATATCGAAAATTTGGCTTGGGTATGGTACTTGCTAGCCAAATGAGCGATCATTTCAGTAATGAAACCAAAGGACAGATGGCAACACGTTTGGTACTAAAGCCCTTTGACTTCGCTGAAGCAAAGAAAAACGCTCAAGATGTCAACCTAACGGCTGACGCTCTTATGGAACTGACAGGTAGAGGCGATGGCTACTTACGAATTGGGACTAATGCTAATCCAACGCGCATTCAAGTTTTACCTTTGAATTCTCGGTTTTCTTTTAATACTGATGCTAAAGGATCGTTATAGACAATGAAAACGAAAATAATTGCTCATAGAGGAGGGAAATGGGCTGGCATAAGAGAGAATACACTCGAAGCCTTTGAAAAAGCCATCGAAATCGGTGTGACGATGGCAGAATTAGATGTACGAAAAACGGGTGACGGCAAATTGGTCTGCTATCACGATGAATCGATAGAAGGCAAAGATCTTCAAACTATTTGTTTTGATGAGTTATTGACTTTGTCAAGTCTACAGGGATTTAGAGTAGCTTTATTTGAAGAGGTCTTAATACATTGTAAAGGAAGAATCCAACTTGATATTGAGATCAAAGAAGAAGGATATGAAGATGAAATCCTTTGTTTAGTGAAAACATACCTTGAATATTCCGAATATGTTATTAAATCTTTTAATGATTCCACTATATCAAAAATAAAACAGATAGATCCCTTTATAACTGCTGGACTTCTACTAGAAGGTGAAGATGAATATTTTGATAAATTTTCATGCGCGAGGAAATTTATCGAAGTCTTCCCAGAATTTAGAATAATTAGAAGTAAGGCAGATTTTGTGTCTCCCCATTTTAACTTACTCATGTTTGGTTTCACTTTTCGGATGAGATTTTTTGGGAGGGAGATTTACGTATGGACAGCAAATGAAGCAAAGCTAATTGAATCACTTCTGAAATTAGGAGTCAGGGCAATAATCACAGATAATCCTGAGCTAGTAATTAGTATCCAGAAAAAACTAAATTTACATCCTTAGTCGCATGACTTTTTCATGCAATTTTTCTATTTTAAGTTTTTTGAAAATTGCAGATGCACGCTCAAAGTATACGTTTGCTTCTATATCCTTACTTTCTTTTAGAAATATTGCATATTCAAGATAAACTATCGCTAGGTCTCTCTGGCATTCAGTTCTCTCAAGCAATTTTATAGCTTCATCATGTTTTGCTCTACAGAGTGCAAAATTATTTCTGACTCTGTTTAAAACAGCCAGTCCATTAATTGCAAGTGCCTGGAATTGAATATATCCAATTTCTTCCATTCGATTTGCCACAAAATTAAATTGTTTCTCGGCATTATCGTATTCCTTTAGGTGTAATAAGATTGTTCCAATAGTATTTCCAAAATAACCGAATGCCCATGGGTTATTAAAATCTATGCATCCCTCAGTATCTTTATTTCTGAATTTTTCGGCAAACCAGTCAAACAATTCTAAGGTTTCGGTGCTAAGTTTTAATCCCATCAAGATTGGGCAGTAAATGTCGGATAAGAATTTACTACCTAGAATGTAGGACTTAAATATTGCAGTCTGATTCTCAATTGTTTTTACATATTCTAATTCGTCTTTAGCTTTCTCAACTTCAGCACAATCAAGGTATGCCAGACCAATATTATAATATGAAGCCACATTAAGATTTTTATAGTTTCTGCGAGGATCGATAGATATTTCTGGATTAGGGCTCTCTTCAAGATTTGAAATTGCAATTTTCCTAGACTCTTTGTAATGAAAGATTGCTTCTGAAAAATTACCTGTCATCGAGAGGAATTCACCGAATAAATTATGAAGCCTACATAACAAATAATCTGATCCTATCTTGGGAATGAGTTCTCGAATTATATCCATAGCCAAACTCAATAACCCCAATCTGTATAGAGCAACTCCTAGTGATTCAGTATTCTCATACGGTGATTCTCTATCTTTAACTAAAGTAATAGTAGCATCGGTATAGCTTTCAGTCACCTTGTAATGATAAATCGATTCTAGAACAGTCTTTGCTTCTGAAGAGGTTTTGATGGGTGAAAAACTGCTTGAGAAATATTCTGCAAACCTTCGATTGGTAGTTTCCCATTCTTCTGTTCCTGTAATTTTCTCTATAGACTTAGCTCTTATTAATGGATGCAACCAGTACTTTCCCTTACGAAATTCTACAAGAGAATGATTTTTAAGATTCTCAATAATTTTGTGGACTTCCTCAGACTTTCCCCAAAGTATATATTGTAATCCTTCAACTGATATAGATGGAACATTCTGGTAACGAAGACACCCCATTTGGCATAATAAATTATATGCAATCTTGTCTTTGTATGCCAAGCATAGAAACTGCTCGTTTACAAGGTTGTCAAGGGTTTGATTTGAGAGTAGTTTATTCTGATAATAGTCCCAACAAGAGCGAATACTATATTCGTATTCATTATTAATTAAGCCTTTGAAAATCCCCATCGCCAAAGCATTCCCATTATAAGCATCGCATATTTCAGATAGAGCTTGAAATCCATTAGGGTCATCAGAGGATATCTCAAAAAACTCTGCCCATGCTTCTAATCCTAAGCCTTGTAGTTTATAACCAGAAAATTTTATCGAAGGTTCGCTGAGCAACTGACGACTGGTAATGAATGTTATAGAATTGAGGTCTTGATCGGCAAGTGCCCTGAGTAATTCGATGTAAGAGCGATTTCTTGCTGTAAATTTGCCGTTTTCATTGAGAGCAGGTTCCAAATTGTCGATTACTATGCCAAACTTTTCATCGCCCTTGAGCAATTTATACAGTTTTGACAGATTTTCCTTAAAATCTTGGCTGGGCTCTACTTCAAACACTTCTTTAAGCCAACCTGACACTTCAACTTGAGCAGAACTAACATCTTCCGTCTCCTTTGCCATTAGGAGTTTTAGGATTTTCTTATATCCGCTTGCTCTTAAGTAATGGAAGGCAAGTTCGGTTTTACCAACACCCCCTTCTCCCCACACAAGAATAATTTTGCTGCCTTGGCTCACGAATTTATCAAGATCGGAAAAGGCTGTTTCCCTGCCAACAAAACCTGAACTGGTATCTTTTTGCTTCTTCTTCGGCTGGTGTCTATATATTTGACAGCTATAGTGTTTGTTTTGAACTAACTCAACTCCTGCCCACTTTGCAAGTCTGGTAATACTACTGGAGTTTACTGGCTTTCCTGTTTTTAGGATTTTTGTGATTGTATCTCTATCAATACTTTGATCTGCATTAGCAGTTTCCGCTATAGCCAATATATTGAAGTCACCTTTTTTATTGATATAGGCTTTTTTTCCCTTAGGCAACTTAGACGACATTTCGCAAATAGTACTTTTAAGTTTTTGCAGACCACTTTCAGTCAGTTGGCACTGTTTTTCGGTCTCTATTTTACTTGGTTCGCTTTCCTTTACCATACAGATGCGTAGATAATTTTGCCTATCATCTACATTTTACCTTTTTTCTAATCGTTGTATCTCTTATTTATCATAGTTTCTAAGGATTTAGTGAAAATTGCCAATTTAGAGAGGATCATCGGTAGCATCAAAAAATTTTTTCTGTAAGACTAGACTTCGTGAACTAAACGAGAAATTCAAGGAAGATAACATGTCTAAGAAAGAAGAATCAGAAACTTGGTTAGTCGGTTACTGTGCTATTGCTGGCACAATTGGTGCTACTGGAGTAGTTCCTGGCACTACTACTGCTCCACTCATTGCTTTGCAGATTGCGGTGTCTTTTCATATTGGGCGGATATATAGAGGAGATGCATTCACGCTTGAGGAAGCTAAAGTTGTATTTGAGCATGTAGGCTTGACTGCTATTATTGGTAGAACACTTGCGTATGAACTCTTGGGATTCATTCCTATTGCTGGCTGGCTTATCAAGTCTGGGGTGGCTGGATCAGCTACAGCATTTATGGGCAAACTGCTCATCAGCTTTTACGAAGAAAAGTATGGAAAATCTCCCGTAGGGGCATGATTGTATTTATTCTTTGGAGTCCAAATGTTTGGACTCCCTAATTTATTGCGAATGCAGAGAAACCTAATGAAAACGCAAGATAAGAACAACTTTCATGTTACGAATGCCCTACTTTCATCTGGCTTGGTAGGCGATCGCATTGAACAAGTAACAATTCCAAAACGAGATCGTATAAATACGCAGACGAAAATAGACTTCTTTATCAACGCAGCCCTTTTAGTCTTTGGTTATACCTTCATCACATCGATGACCTTGGAACTAGTCAAAAATCTTGAAATGTTTCTATGCATTGTTTTCTTTTTTATTATCGTGCCGACTTTTTGGAGTATCTACGAGGTGATTCATTATTCATCACGGGCTTGGATACTGGTATTCAGATTAGTTTGTATATTGTTCGGAATACTAATTGGAGCGATCATCTAAATATGCGTAAAGAACTCTACATACAGTATTTTCACGAGAGGCAAGTTTTACTAGGACTTGTTAGTGGCTTGCTTTTCTTTACAGCATTATGTATCTACGGAGTAGGCATTTCTCAGAAAAATGTCCGTGTGAAACAGATTGCCTCTGCGATTGCATTCATTCAGGTCAGTTGCTCGGCAATTCTGTCTAGTGGAATTCTTCGGCGCGAGATGGAATCTGTACAAAGACAGCATGATATTCTTGAACAAGTAGTAGATGATCAACTGTATATAGGAGCACTTCAAGGACAGCATTCATTATTAGCAGTGGATCACAATAGTGATACGCCTAACTAAATTGACAAAACTCGTATAACAGATGAATTGTTTTTATAGATGATTGAAAAAGCCCTGGCGCAAGTGTCTATCTGTAGTTTTTGAAACATTTAAAGGAGTACTCAATCTATGAGATTGCATTTAAACTTGACTAAAATTTTCTGTCTTCTATCGCTTTTACCAATTTTAAGCTTTGGTGAATCACCTGTGGTAGCTCGAAGTGCTGATTGTGGAAGTACCAAATTGCAGCGGTTTGGGATTATAGTATTTTCACCTGTTGCCTCACAGCAATTTGCTGTCGCATGTAGGGAACATGATGTTTGCTACGATACTTATGGTAAATCAAAGCAAAAATGTGACAAAGCATTTCATAACAGGATGCTAGATATATGTGCAAGAGATCACAATACTTGGGTGGGAAGACCTCTGCGTTGGAAATGTAATGGACTGGCTGATGTCTATTATACTACTGTTTTAGAATATGCAGGAGATGCTTACGATAAGGCACAAGAAGCATCTAAACCTCAACTTCAGACGGGACTTTACTGGGCACCCGATAATGGTGGCTATGTTTTAGTCTGGCGACCTTGGGGCGATCATTGGACTTGGTGCGATTCCCCAAGTCCTCAGGTTACTCAATCATTACAGCAAAGATTTTCTATACTTGGAACTCTTCCACTTCAACAAATTCAGCAAGTTGGAGCAACTTATTGGTCTGTGAGTTGTACCGGAGACTTACATCCTTAAAGCCTGTTTGAGAATTCAAGAAAACCCACTATTAAACCCCGTCTATCTTGAAAACCATAGTTTGCTCAGCAGGTTTTTAAAATCCTGTAAGCTGTGCAGAATATAAGATTAAGCCTTAATTTTAACGTTTCACCTTAAACTACAGGTCTCAACTT